>ERZ1740055.436-NODE-436-length-11271-cov-8.385877_pt1 | contig 11271 bp, 6 predicted proteins | sample MGYA00581747_ERZ1740055 | MGnify/ENA primary metagenome ERZ1740055 (study PRJEB43018, sample SAMN04849739) | marine metagenome | isolation source: floating plastic debris | place: Pacific Ocean | collected 2008-08-28 | study: EMG produced TPA metagenomics assembly...
ATTTTTAACTTTTATTATGCTTCCGGAGCAGGAAACTAACGTTTTTAATTGTAAGCTTAAAGAAGTAATGTATATCAAATGGCTAAACCAGTGTTGAATCACCAAGTGACGTATGTAAATCTTTCTTTGTCTTTGTAGTTTTTGTTTTTCCTTGCCATATACATTTGCACGTGCTCATATAAACTATTTAAACCAACTTACAATCATTGTACATTTTCACTTATCATGGCGTAGGTAACGCCGAAACATGTTTGAAAATAAACCGTCCAGGTTAAAAGTCGTCATTCTTATTTTAAAATTACTGGTCTCGCTGCTGATACAACGTTCAAAACATCACTCCCGCCCATAAATCACGAAATGCACTCACGTTCATACGATTTCCTATACTAATTATAGTGCTTTACATGGTTTCTATGCGTGTATAAAGTAACATGATATTTCTTTTCAACTGATTGCAGTACATTGAACAACTTTTAAAGCGAGGCCAATCCTTGGAGATTTTCATAGGTAAACACGAAATTGATAATTTTGCAGTCTACTTTTCGTTATTTTTCTCTGATCAAGCAAGGGGTGTTGTTATAATTGCTATGTTGTTAAATGGGTAAGATGTTTTACCAGAAACTAAAACATTCGTATTTTCGTTATTTTCACTAGTTAAGATATGAAAAAGCTATATAGCACATCTCCTGGATGTACGGGCCCTTCCTAAAATATTTTCCCGCCAGCTTCTTATCGCTTGTTTCTGCAGAAAAATGGCGGCTGCTCAGCTTTTCGTAGGAGTTTCAGACAACGATTAGATGAAGTTTTTAAAAGAAAACGAGAACAAAAATAATGTAAAGAAAACCGAATATTGAGTGGATATCTGGCAGCGATAATTATGCACGTTCTTGTAAAGAATATTGCTATGTTTGTTTGTTTTTTAAAATAAAATTAAACTTATGTTTTCATTTTAGTTTGCTGAGCTTGTACTTATAATAAAAAGAACTTTACACGTTGGCTTGAAGTTACGAGTTTTACTTTTTCAATATTTTACTTAATCGCTGCACTCGCTTGTAATATAATGTTTTCACCACACAAGAATAAAATTCATATCTTCATGCTTTTACGTGTAATACAGCGGTTTAAAACAATTACGTGAAAAAGAAAAAAGTCCAGGCTTCAGTGGTGGTTGAACCGGCACTGCACAGTACTAGTACATCGGTCTTGCCAACCAAAGTTATAAATTTAGAACTATTAGGAGAATGTCAACTTTAGTGGGGGCATCAATACGAATTTTAGGCCGACCAGTTGTCATTTTTGTGTTGACTATTTTCAGTAAACAATGGTCATGGCTTTAATAACTGTAAAAGTGATGTTTGAGATTCTTTAACATCAGAATTACAAAAAAATAAATCTACTTTAAATTCACAACCAAGTTTTTTGTACAATGTCTCAATATAGAAAATTGAAGAAATTCGATAATGTAAATTGTTACCATAAGTTACTAGGTAGTAAAAAGAGCTTATGGTTAGAGCAACATGCGGCAATGATCATGAAATTTTGAGTTGCCTAAATTAAGAATAAATTTTTGTTGACGAATATAACTGAATTTTAATAAAAGTCAACTATTCTCGTTATGTCATTTTGTGATGGCATACATGTTTGTAGAGGGAAGCAGATCAAGAACAGGAAAAGCCATGGTTCCTAAATCTGGAATGCTATCAGTAATAGTCAGCGCAGTTATAGAAGGTACCGTAACTCTCCTTACAATTGCACAAAGTATATTAGATTATTTAATAGTTTGTTTTTTGTTTTTTGTATTTTTTTTTGCTATAGTTGTTAAAGTTGTTTTAAAACTATTTTCATATCCAGTATAATCAAAAAGCTCTTTGACTTCACCAATCGTTTTTTTCCGGGAATTTAGGTGAGTCCGTGGTCTACTGGTCAGCGTACTGTCTCGCATTTCCCGTGTCCTTGGTTCCGCGAGTTTAATTCCAACGGATTCTTTCTTTCTTGTTCCCTGGTCCGATAAAGAAAGTGATGTTATAGGTTTATATAAGATATCTGTAGGAAATTTTCAAAGATGGTGATTTGTTCACAGAAAAATTTGGCCAACTCCAATCTTGCTCCAACCATCATAAAAAGCTGCACCCTTTACGAGCCAGGTAGCCCATGGAGCCGGCGCTTTCCTCCAGTTTTTTTAGTGTTAAGCGGATATTAAGTTTTTTACCTCCCCAGGAAGGGACACTAATCCTTTGCAGGCTAGCTCCCTGTATATGCAATACGTACTGATACGTAGTACTGCACTTCATTACCAAATAAAATTTATCAAAGAAATCTTTGCCTAAGTAAACCATTTACATTGCCAAATAAATTTTACCAATGAGAGAACTTGGCCGAAGAAAACTGTTTCCCATTTATATGAAAACATTTATTTGGCACAAAATGTGCTAAAGAAACTTTGCTCAAGTAAACAACGCTTTACAATTGTCTATAAACAACCATAATTCCAATAAAATGGAGTCATGTTTTCGAATGAAACCTAAAGCATAGCTTATTTGAAAAAAGTTTCTTTGGCAAAGTTGAGTTTAAGTGATAGAAACCGACATTTCATTGCATCTTGCGTCATTATCAAGGCTACATGATTAAAAACAAACCACTTTTTATCATTAATTATGTAACCTTAAAGATGTCTCAAGATACACCAAAATGTCGGTTTCTAGCACTTATATTGTTTTCTTGTCTCATGTATTTCCAAATCTTTTCTTTTAAAGTTGGCTTTGACAAAGTAAATTTCCCGGTGTAAATGTGGAACTTTGTCAGATTTTTATATGGCAAAGCTATTTGTTGTAAAACTAGCATGAAACATATGCCATATTGGAAGCAGTGCCCGTGTAGTTGATGCGACAAATAAAACAATACATATTGGATCAGGTGGTGCATTTCAATACCAAATAAAATTTGTCAAAAAAATCTTTGACTATTTAATTTTTTTTTATTTCAAAAAAAAAAAAAAAAAAAAATGCCAAAGAAACTGTTTCCCATTTACATGAAAACATTTATTTGGCACAAAATTTGCTAAAGAAACTTAGCTCGTGTAAACTACGCTAAAGCTACCAGTCAGTGACGTCGGAAAAGTTTTCGATTTTTAATTTTTAACTTTTTAGTGACCTTCAAAAAACTTAATGTTCATGGAACGCAACGTTATTTATCCTTAGTGATTGCTAATCAATATTCGGTGCCCAAATCGAAAAAGTGACTGTAAAACGGTCTAACAAATAGTTCGGCATTAAGATTCTCTTTGTGATTAGTATGACGCTTCAAGCATTCGCCTCACTTTAGAACTGTTAGCTATATAGGTTGACGATTTACTTGTTGAGTTATTGTAAAAATCTAAATATAGTCGCTTAAATAAAACTTAGAGATTAATGTATAAATGTTTGCTAGAATCAACCCTGAACAGTAGATCTTTCTTCTGTGATGCTCTATGATCTTCGGAAGATTGTAATATTCAAAAGAATTCTTTAAATTGTGTAGAATAAACACATTTTTGTTTGCAATTTTTTTCCTCATTTGCTTACAAGCCGCAGTTTTTATTGGATTCCAAAACCAAAAGTTCAGAAAAGTGATAGTATTTTGTCAAACAAGGTTCATCGCAAAATATTTGTGTAGTGGTCATCAGTCACACTTTCCACCTTTACTACCTGGGGTCGAGTCCTCGGCTCCACACTTGGGCTGAGATTTGTTGATCTCAATCTGGTAGTCTGATTTTCCTCGCTCAACAAATTCGACTTTCACGCCAAGATCTGAACCGTCTAGCGATTAAACATTAGCCTCGGTCTAGGTTGGTTGGGCAGCCGCTTCCTTTGCAAGTTTCCTTAAATAAAGTATTCCTACTTACTGTAGGATCTTTTCTTAGAATCTGCATGCATAGATCCAAAAGTTTTATCACACTGTTTACTTGATAAAATTTTTCAAGTTTAAAAACTCAAATCGTGTTTATCTGTTTTTCATTTGCTACCTAAAGGTGTATGGTAATGACGCAAATTTTAAATAATGACGTGCTTTTTAATCGCCTATTAAGTTTCATTTGAAGCTATATTTGAATTTTTAGTTGCCCTGACGATAAATGTAGCTAGCGCTCTAACATCTGCTTCCTAGAGTACTTTGGCGGTGTGCTAACGCTTTCCTACTCCTTTCCATTATTCTAGGTGTGGTACCCGATGTATACATTGTTCCTGTCAACATCTCCTACGAAAAAGTAAGAACAGATTTTCATGATGTATGTACAACATGAACTGTTTTTAAAGTATAAAAGAATGAAAAGTCCTCCAAAAATGTTTTCCTATAGTTCTGTAATTAATGTCATCTATAGGAGAGCTCATAAAAGTTAGTAACTTAAAAACTGTCAGTACAATTGATATTATACTGTCAGATATTAGTGCTAAAAATATTGTCCTTTTTTCTTTTTTTTCTTTATGATATATTAAAGAAATTATTAACGTATATGTTTTATTTGAAAAAGATGGTTATTTATCAGAGCAAGCCTTTATTTTTGCCCCTTTTATCATTGCTGAAGAATTCAAAGTTATTATAATATGCACTTAATACTATAGCTGTATACGCGAAAATTAAAGAAATTGTTTTCTATAACGATTGAGAAATTGAGTAAAAAATGATATTGCTGTTTCCCTTTCAGGTAGTGGAAGAAGATTATCCTAATGAATTATTGGTGAGTGTTCTTACTAAATTTAATTTGTGCATTACGACTTTATGATGGACAAAGTGTGAAATTCATTGTAATTCAGATAAATTCAAGTTTTAATCGCTTGATCTGAAGAGCTTGCACTGAAGAAGGAGCCGTGCTTCTTTCGTATCATAGCGTAATCAAGCATCAGCGTAGTGCGTGATCAGCAAACGATCGAAACAAAGCTTACAAACGTTTTAGAAGTGAATACATTGCAAATTATTGTATTAGTGCAATTGTGTACAATGCTGGTAGAAAAGTGGAAGCCTTGACAAGTTTTATGTTTGGGTGCCAAGTATAATGAAAAAAATTAGTGCATTTTTGAAAGTATCTTTTCGGCTGTGCCCCAATGCATGCGTCTGGTTACCTTACTAACATGAAGCAAATTTATGCGTGAACCCTGCTTTCTTTCGCCGATTTCTTTCTTTTTCTCTTTTTCTTGTTTCGTTTTTTCACTCCTTGGGAAACATTTCATCTGGAAGGATTTTCTGAAGTTGATGGGGCTCCTTGTTACAATGGTTTTGACTATAATAATGGCCGTATTTATTCTTGACAACGCATTATCCGTCTGGATGCACTTGGCTTTCTCTTCATCCAATTCCCCGGTACTGTTCTGAGAATATGCACCGACTCCAGTATGCAGATTCTCTGTAAAAGACCTAGATCTTCACCCATGTCTGTGTAAAACATTAAACTAAGAGGCCTCAAGGGAGCATTATTAATATATCATCATTATCATCATTACTATTATTATTATTATCATTATTATTATTATAATTTCAGGGGGAACCAAAGAAACCAGAGTCATTCTGGGGAACACTGAAAGCAATTTGGCGTGTTATGAGAACAGAGTATGGTTCTGTCCGAGTGGACTTTGCCCAGCCATTTTCGTTGGAGGTTAGACACTTTTGCTTGAATCAAGTTACTCTGCATAACGGTGTAAAGGAAGTTGGGGGAATTGTGAGAGAAAGCTAAGTTTTTTCCTATTGCAAAAATACCACATTAAGATTTATAGTATTTACCGAGTGATTTTCACATTTATAAAAATTATGGATAGGCATTTGCGAGTTTCAGGTGAAATTTAGATTTTAGTCGTATATATGTAAAGTATGGAAATGATTATTCTTTGGAAACATAATATGCAAACTTGTCACTCACTGAATTATAAGCAAATCGATATGTCAACTAAAGACCAATTGGTTGAAGTAATGCTGCAATTTTGAAATACAAATCTATATTTCTTCACGAGGGTTTCACAACTTGTCACAGTAAGTACATTTGTAACCAGGTCAAACTAAATATGTGAGTGTTAGTGAGGACATTGAATGTGGAGAGTTTTATTGAACTTTACTAGACGTCTCCTTGCCCTTCCAAGATCACTGGGGGATTAGAACAGAGATTTTTGCAAGTGAATCTTTAACCTGAACTAAATCGATTAGAAAACTCTTTAGTCATATCATCAAAAGTATGAATCAAACGTGTACACTTTGAGAAACTTCGATAGCACAACTGATCCGTTATATCCAAGTAGTTTTAACTCTATTAGAGAATTTACCAATTGGTACCAATGTTTACATGGCACACTGTAATTATGTTATTGTTAGAAAATTTCATTATATTCAAACCCATTCAAACGTACTTTGTCCATGACTAATTCACTGTTTTCTTTTACTGTATTTTCAAACTACGCCTTTTGCATTTCTGAAAACTATTTTTCGATAAATAAAAATTAAGAATTATTGAATTATAAGAATTATTGAATTTGCTTATAATTCATTAAGAACCTTTAGGTATAAACAGACGTAATGAACAGTAATCCAGTTATTTTAAAAGTTGTTATTGTTATTATTTTTCTCTTATCTGGCACCATTTATCTTCCATTTCACTATCTTAAAATGTCTGTAATTTCCGTCCGTTATTTTTTTGAACATATATATAGCTGTAACAGAAATTGTCTTATTAAAACCTGATGAAGACTGGTAATGGCCAGTCGAAATATTGTACAAACAGCTCTAACTCACGTTGTCAGGTCAGTTTTGCAAGTCTTTTTGACAAAAATATTCTGCTTAGAAATGAAGTGTTATACTGGCCGTTGCCATTGACAGTGTCATGTTTTATTGATTAGTTAGCATGGCAGACAAAGAAAAAAGGCTTAATTGAAAAAAAATATTTAGAAAAACATACACTTAATGACCTTTCATGAGGAAAATATCTGTTTTGTTTTCCGAGAATTTTGATGTTTTCGAGGGAACAGATTGTTTTATTATATTGCATAAACAAAATAAACCATAATCATTAAATTTTCCCGCTCTCACACATTACGCGCGACAGAAATGTTCACCGGTTGTTCAACAATTTACGAGGTGTTACCAGCCAGGGAACATTTGATTTGAACTGATCCACGTGACCTCGATTTAGCCAATGAGTCGAAAATGCATCAGCTATATAACAATATATATATGTTGTGGTTCAATTTTTTCTTGGTTTGAATTTTATCTTCCTTTGTTTTTGATTATGGTAATGTATGATAATTAGTTTGAAACAAAGAAAAATAAAACTCAAACCAAAAAAAAAATTGAATCACATCATATATTTTACCTCCTAACTTCCTTAAAGGTGTGTTAATGCGTGGATTGAAAAATGTAAAGCAATTATTGCAAGGAAATATTCAGGTGTTGGTGACCACTAACATTAATTAGCAAACAATTACAATTGTTTAGGAGTTCGTTCAAAGCATGGAGCAGTCTTTAATAATGCAGGATTTTGCGAGTGGAATGGTAGCAAAAGCTTCTACCAAGTCTCCAGCAATGTCTTCTATGATAAGGAATTCCTCTGATCTTTCTTTGTCGGATATCGGTGATGATAAATGCTTCAATCTTACCAAAGCACTCGGCTACCACGTGATCTATGGTAAGTCCAAGTTGTGGTTATGTAATAATCTCGCTTATGTACATTGTGCTTATTTTAAACAACTCAAGTTTTAAAGTTTTATAATAATCTCTGTAAGTATAAGGAGTGTTACCCCTGTAGAGGCCACAAATGTAATAACTGGCCTCAAATGTACAAACCCTTGCCACCAACTATGAATATTTTTATTTTATGTATTTCATTTTTTCATCTTGGTCAATAATTCTTTTGCTTGAATTTGTTTATTTTTTCTTTCTTTGTTTTTCAAATTAACATTGATTAACTTTGGATCATCTTTTTATTGGGGATTCCTATCTAAAATGCAACTGTTTACCTCGTAACAACACTGATTAACCTTAGGCTCATTGTCTTATGGAGAATCCCTATCTAGCATTCAACTGTTTATTCAAATAACAACATTGATTAACGCTTAGGATCCTCTACTTGTTGAGGATTCCTATTTAAAATTTACCTAAATAATTGCTTTAACGTTTTGGATTCTCTACTTTGAAGGATTCCTATCTAGCATTCAACTGCTTACCTAAATAACAAAATTGGTTAATGCTTTGGATCCTATACTATTGAGGATTCCTGTCTAAAATTCACCTTATTACCTAAATAACAACATTAACGTTTTGGATCCTCTACTTATGAAAGATTCCTATCCAGCATTCAACTGTTTACCTAAATAAAAAAAAATTGAACGTTTTGGGTCCCCTGCTTATTGGGGTGTGGTATCTAAAATTCTACTTTTTACCTAAATAATTCTGATAATGAGTATGTGGTGGATCCTGTAGAATGTTCAGTGGTATTACAGGCATATTGATATGTTTTTTTTTTGCATATTGACTGTGAAATAAGTCAGTTTAATTACTGTATTGTAATTACTATTTTCTTCTACTTAATGTTATTATTATTAATATTATTATTTAACAGATGCAGTACAGTGCTCGGCAATAATGAGTTCTAATATGGTCGCTTTCCTTTTGCTCACAAAACATAGAAAGGTTGGATAATACCGTTTTGTTTATTTTAACAATAGTATAGCAATAGTATTGAGTGGGCATGGTTGGGACAGATGGTAAGATCTCTGTCTACTGACCACAAGGTATCCACTTCGATCCCCGGCATGCAGGCATTTGAAATTTTGTGTGACCTTCTTTTCCGCCTAAACTTTCCATCCTTTCTGGTTAGGTAAATGAGTACCAGCATTTGTCGGGAGTAAACCTGCGATGGATTAGTGTCCAATCCAGGGGGAGTTAACACTACAGAACAGGAGACAAGCACCGGCTTCGTGGGCCACTTGGCTCATAAAGGATTTAGCTAACTTTAGCGTAGCATTGATAATGAAAGCAATATATTTTAAATGTATTATTTGCAAGTCCCCCTCAAAATTTGACATTCCATATTTATCCCTTCTTCACATTGTTGCACGAGTTGTGTAAAATAGTTTAATAACAGTTAGAAACAAAGTTTGGAAACTATTTACTCGAAAACTTTGGTTTTTGAGAAGTGTTTTATAAGAACCGCAATCTTTTCCTAAGTGAAGCAACTGCTGCTGCAAATTTTGCTTAACAGTCAGGGCTAAATTTAACCCACCTTTGAACAACCCAGCCCAGGGGAAGATCAAATGACAAACTCACCCCAGTACTGCATATTTTACTCTTAAAAAGCCTGCAATTGCAACCAAAAATTCAGTTCAAGACTTTTTTATCTATATATAATTTTCTTTTTATCAGAACAACTTTTTTAACACATAATATCTTGGTGAATGATGGCCTTTACAACATTTGCTTGCCTTGATTTAAATCACTTTTTCTTAATTGAGTGTAAATGCATCAAAAGTATTAGGATATAATAAGCTTTTGGGAAGTACGGTTGCTTCGTGTACATCGTACTTTGATTCAGATAATGTGAAGCAAACCGAGATAAGTAAATGAATAGATGAAGAAAAAGGTAGATAAAGACTGACTATCCATCGTCCCTTGGTCCACTGGCATCTTGCCAACAGAAACCCGTGCTTGGACACCAAGGATTCTATGCAATTAAAGATGCTAACTTGCACAGAACTTCTATTTAGTTTCTTTTATCTTTTATAGGAAGAGAATTGCTTCATCTGATGCCAATAAGCGTGATAGATGTATTTTATATAGTGGAGCGATTCTTGTCTGTATCTTTACAGTGACGTTTAATATTCTCCATGGCTTTACTTCACCGTGTGATATACTTTTTATTTTGTTTTAGGGTGTAACACTGGATGAACTCGTAAAATCTTTTGATTTGCTAAAGGAGGAGATTTTGGACCATGGAAGGTACAGAAGCTCACCAGCATCCTCTGCTTTTACTAGAAAACTGTGTTGGTAGATATTCTACCTTCCTACAGGTTTATCATTTCACCACAGGTTTATTATTCCACCTGGACCTACGTACGTACGTCCAGGTGGAATGATAAATCTGTGGATCTTCTTGAGGTCTTGGCATTTTCAATTTTTCTTTTCCAATGTAGATTCCTTTCCAAAGCTTGTCTTGATATTTTCAGCTGTATCCGTGGGAGCTGAATATCTTACCTAACACACTTAACGCAGCATCTTCGAATTGTAGCTGATAAGGCGCTGGCTGGTTTTGTTTCATAGGTCCTCATTGGAGAGATTTTTTCAGACCACCTTTATATTGAGGAAATGTTGAAGGCATCGGTCGACCCTTTGTAATAAGATCAATTAAGAAATAAAACATTTTCTGCGTGCCTTCATATCCTGATGAAAACCGAGTGGAACACTGTCGAAAAATTCAAATTCAGATCGATCTGCTCAAGAATTCTCAAAAACATCACTAGACTGTGAAGCTGCGGAGAACATGTTTTATTTCTTTTATAAAATTATTATTTTCCGACTTAGCTAAGAGAAAAACGAAGCGCGTATGTATAGTCTTTCATGAGACTGTAAATTCTAACAACTTGGAGACAGCGAATCATATCGCTCACGTCATTTTCGTGCTTCATAGCACTATAAAAACACACCTGTTGACCAATCAAAACACACGTACTATCTAAATTATTTATAATAAAAACTATTCAATAATGGTTAGTAGTATCAAACTTCGAGTTTTTAGCTTTTCTCTCTGATGCAACTCTTACTTTTGTTTGGCCACTTGCTCTGCTCAACCTATGGCTTTTTCTCTATCCAGAGACGTTTGAGACGTTTTACATTTCCCTCCAGTTTCTGGTGACTGATTACTCATGATAATAAATCCAACCACGTGCCATAAACATTATGCTGTACTGATTAACTTATATATGGAAACTCGAGCTATCAACGTGATCTTGGTACCCATTTTAGTGGCTGTAAATACTTGAAACTAGAACGATTGGGCTGTCTATACTTGTGATTATTATTTCATCTATATCCCACAAGCGTTACGATTTTTACTGTTTTTATATAGTCAACAACCACATTTTAAGAAACTTCAAAATAAAAGAAAATAGTTATTGATTGATTTATTTACTTGTCCCTGTACGTTTTAATTGATCATCTCTCGCTATTTATAGAGGATATTACACGGTGGCGTGAAAATATGAATTTTATTTTTGAGTGGCAAAATAATATTTTGCGAACGAGCGCAGCGAGTGAGTAAAATATTGT
>ERZ1740055.437-NODE-437-length-11270-cov-9.359964_pt1 | contig 11270 bp, 12 predicted proteins | sample MGYA00581747_ERZ1740055 | MGnify/ENA primary metagenome ERZ1740055 (study PRJEB43018, sample SAMN04849739) | marine metagenome | isolation source: floating plastic debris | place: Pacific Ocean | collected 2008-08-28 | study: EMG produced TPA metagenomics assembly...
CTTGTGGTCGGAAGGCAGAGATCTTACCAACTGCGCCAACCATGCCCGCCCAAAGGTAACTGAGATAGCTACTAACTAAAGTAATATTTCTGCTTTGTGAAAGAAAGTCGTAAATTGAAATGGCTTCTGAGATTTGGCATGCACTCGTCTAGAATTTAAATGTGCGAGCAAGTGAGCCAAACACATGTATTAAGTAATTCAGCTAGATGTATTATATTATTTCAGCTTCTATGTGGATGTAATGGTGGATGTGAGATTGCAGTGTCAAGAAGGTGCAGATTGGGGTGGATAAAGTTTAATGAGCTGGGCTCGATCTTAACTGGTAGAAGGCATACGATGAGAATAAAAGGCAAGATCTATAAGGCTTGTATCATAACAGCAATGGTATATTGCTCAAAAACTTGGAATGTGAAGACAATAGAAGAAGGTATCTTGAGAAGAACAGAAAGAGCAATGATATGCACAAAAAATTTGTGTTAAAATATCTGAAAGAATTTGGTTTGAGATGGATGGGTCACGTGTGGAGGAGGGACGATGATGAACCTATAAAAAGTGCTTGGGATCTGGAAGTAGATGGCATAAGAGGAAAAGGAAGACCAAAGAATACATGGAAATATATTGTGAGGAAGGAAAGCAGTACGCTTGGTCTGAAGGAGGAGGATGCTCAGAACAGAAAGAAGTGAATAGAGAGGGAGTGTCATCATGGTGCGAGAGTCATTAACCCTCCGTCAGAGGAAAAATGCTGAAATAAATGATGATGATGATGATGTGACAACAGAAGTAGACACGTCTTTTATTGCTTGGTTTCTCCCTGCACTATTATTTGATCAAAGTCCTATAGTTAAATCGTGTTATTTCGAAAGCATAGAAAATAGTTTTCCATTTTGCTGACTTTGGCTGTTTTGACTATTATTTCACTAGGACGTATTGTTATGGCCAGCAGGGAATTGAATGTACCTTACGACAGACCACGGCTCAGTAAGGTTTGTTTGTTTACTATTCAATAACCATTTTTCTACATGATTCTCATTTAGTATTGTTAATCAAAGTGCATCTTTTAATATCATTTGAAAAATACTATTGAATAATTTGTGGTTTTAGCTTTCAAAGTTTGTTTCGACTAAGTAACAAAATCTTAGATTGTCCTCAGATAAGTTAATCCAAGATAGACTTTGATTCCACATTCAAGAATTGCATCAGGTAAGGCAAAGTATATAATTTAGGACGTTTTTGGATTCCTGATTCCATAGTTATCCAATGTTGGCAATTCAAGATAGTTGTGATTTATGCACCGAAATTATGGTAATCTAAGATAGTTGTGGATTTCTGATTCCAGAATCATTCCAAATTTAAGGTAATTTAAGATGTTCTAAATATTTTGATTCCAGAATGGTACTTAAAAAAGCAGTTCAAGATAGTTAAACAGAAATGTTAATGAATTTCAGGTAACCCATTTACTTGGTTAACCGAAATATAACAATTCCTCCATGTATGGTTAATCAATAAAATCGAAGAATGTATGATAAGACTGTATGGTAAGATACTCTTGGATTCCAGAATTGTATCAATTAGGGTAACCAAGATAGCCTCGGGTTACAGATTCTTGACGAAGGACTACAGTCCGAAACGTCAGTTAAAAATTCTTTTCACTACGATGTAGAAATTATCCATTTGTAAAACTGTTTCTGTAGAAACACCGACGCAGCATTCCATTTATGACATTTCTACTCGTTTAGTAGTTTGTTGAGAGTTAACATTTGAACTTTAATAATTTATGTTTTGCTATTTATTCCAGCAACTTGGAGCATCACCAGATGATTTAAAAGTGCGTTCAGCAGAGTATTTTGCCGATCATGGAATCGAGTTCCAGGGTGGAAAAGATGTAAGGAGTTTTTGAGCTCTGTAACCTTCCAATAATTAAAATCTTTGTTCTTTGCTCCCCAACCAGTGACGTACATCACGTGACTTTACGCTACTGATTCATTAGTTACAAGAAAGCTTTTTAATTTTCTTGAAAACTTGAACGAGAATTATTAGCTTGTTCGCAAAAGTAAGCTGGTGTGTACTTCCTGACTTAAAAATATATAATCGAACTATTGGAGAGGTTATTCTCTGTTTAAGTTTTATTTTAGTTATCCGTGTTGTAAAGTTCAGTTAATGGTATTTAATTCATTTAATGACTGATTGTTTCCTCACTTACCAATAAACGATACAATAATATGTTTCATTGAGTACTTACGGAGATTTGTGAGTTTGAACTGTAACTTAAAAGAGTTGTAAGTGAAAGTCTAATTTTTTTGGTTTCAGTAACCTGCTCCGATATTAATTTTCACACTGCACAAATAATCTAGGTTAAAAACTAACCAACTAAGAAACCTTTACCTTGGTTTTCTTAGTACAGACTTTGCAAGGCATAAAGTCTGAGTAAACTGTCTGATGTAACTTGATTATGTTGAAGGCTGTTGGCTTTGACAAAGAAAAGAAGACAGTGTCATTTAGCGATGGAACCTCGCTCACCTACGACACAATTCTTCTGGCAACTGGAGGAAAGTAAGACTGCTAATAACTCTATTTACAGTTTGCTAACCTAATAGTATTGATGACTTTCAATTTGTGTAAATATTGACTGACAAATAGAAACATTTCTGATTCCTTAACCGACCTACTAATATATGTTGTAACTGATCTTATCGGCCGTATTCAGCAGTCAAGAGTAAAACGTGATATGGGTTCTCTTTTTGTTTCCCAAGACCACGAACTTTGAAGTACTCTGGCTGTGATTTGGAGAACATATTACTTTTGCGAAAACCTGAAGACGCAAACAAAATTGGTGAGTAAGAATGTTTTGTTGGGGTCAAAGGTTCGCAAGCACTTACAAGCATCCATTAAGAGTTTTAACAAGTTATTAGCTAATGCAACGAGTTTTCAAAAGTTTCTGTGTTGTTCTGACAAATTGTTAACACTCGAAACGTCAGCTTCTCACACTACTTAGATCGATGATCAAACAATTCAGTCTAGAGTTGAGTAAATCGCAAGGTTTATGATGGTCCACATTTTACATACATACATACATACATAAAAGCTAATTTCTCCAAGAGAAAAACAACAAAGTACACATAAACTACAAGTAAATGTTCTTTAAAATATATACTATTTACAAATATTTACAATTTATGGCTAAATGAAATGTGATATATGAATAATTCAAATAAGGCAAAAAAGTTATAAAATATATAAAATTTACTCTAAGTTAAGGCTTGCTAATGCTTTTTTAAAGTCAGTAAGGTTAGAAATTCGAACAGAGTCTGGTAGTGAGTTCCATAATTTGGTTGCATGATAGAAACGTTTTGTATTAAACTGCAATTGTAACACGTCGTGGATGTATTTCAATAGATTAAATTTTCATATCCTTTGCATGTTTGCTTTGCTAATGGTAAGTTGGAATTGATATAGCTATTTTTAGTTACCTATAGGCGGATATTTGTTTATATTTTTTCCTTTGTTAGCATATGTGCGCTACTTTCTAATAAGGTTACAAAAGTGAAGTATTTCTTATCGAGAGTATTTTGTAAAATAAATTTCTTCTGAAAACATGAGAGCAATAGACTAAACACTGTTCCAGTGATCTAATGGAGATTTTACAGAGAATGTTAATGGCTAATTAACAGCTTTGCCTACCTGCTGTTTTGAGTATTTTGGAACCACGATATCTTTTTGGAAACTGTCTAGATTCAAATATTTCATATCTTTGTTAACCCGACAAGTTTTCTTAAGTTTTAAACTCAAATCATATTTATCTTTGTTCGTTCGCTACCCTAAATTTGTATGCTAATGAAGCAGATTGTAAACAATGATGTCATCAAAGTTTCGCCTATACACCTCAGTTGCTCTTTTATTTTGTTTCACTAGTACTCGTATTAAATAATGTGTTTTAAGTGTTTGCTCCACACTGAAATAACATCTTTGTTTAATGTTTAAATACTTCTGTTAGCTGCTGAGGGTAAAGACAAGAAGACAGTGATCATAGGAAACTCTTTTATCGGTACGTACAGTGGTCTATTACTTTATTGGTTCTGGTGGCCTACAGTAAGTTGGAAACATAATGCTTTTAGAAGAGAATACCAGAAGATACCTTTTTGGTCTGGATCGGCGTTGAATGGAAATGACCCAGGCTCAAATCCCAAAACCTAGGCTACTGGATCGATTTACCCTTGATGATCTCAGGGGTAAACTAATCACTTTTTGTAAATAGCTAACTAGTTCGCCTCCTACCTTAACTGGGAGAGAGGGAAACTTTAAAGACCCTGAAAAGCACCCCTCTAGGAGTTGTCATTTTGTGTTCATTCATTTAATTATTAATTATTTATCTATTTATCTATCTATTTATTGAATAATGATTTTCGACATGTTGACGACCAGAGCAAAACGAAATGTCGTGTGGAGCAAATAAAGGACCAAAGTTAACAGAAAATTTGACAACTAACTTTTCTTTAGAACAAGAAGTTTTATCAAGCTTTGGTTTATATTTCGCTGGCTCTAAAGTACACGGTCTCAGGTCATGGACACTTTAAATATGATAAGGGAACCCGAAAACGAATATTTATTATTCACCTAATGTTTGATCGAAGGCAAAGAGTTTTTATTCGTGCTTTGCAGGTATGGAAGTAGCTGCCTATCTTGCCGACAAAGCTGCATCCGTAACAGTTATTGGTCGCAGTTCTATCCCTTTCGCTAAAGTACTTGGCAAGAAAGTTGGATCTCTCTTGAAAAAGGTTTGGACTTTTGAAGATAATATGTCTATAGAGATTGAATTTTTTCAAGAATGTGATCGAGCTAAAACATTTAATATTCAAAAACCCGCAATTTCTCTTCTGACATCTTTCTACTTCAGGATCTTTTCTTTCTCCTCATCAGTGATTCCACCATCACAATGCACTGTAGTATCGAAGTTCACACTTATCTTTCCGGTTTATCACCATTATGTCAGGCCTGCGGGCCTAAATTCTTGGTTATTTTGAATGTCAAAATATAATAGGAATGTGTATGTATCTGTAATTTCAACCTCTGGCCACTGCCTTTGTTCGTCGTTCACTTTTCCTTGACAACGAGACAACGTTTTCTCATGATAGACCAGTGGACAAACTTGGCCATATTGTCGTGCCATTGTTTATACTGAATCTTGGCCAGTTTATGGCATTCACGTACTTGGCCAACAACCTTCTCCTCCTTAGTCTTGCACATTCTGCACAGAGGCGAAAGGTTTTGGTTCTCTATTTTCGCCTTAAAGACATTCTTTTTTATGGTTAGACCTTGAGAGGGTGTTATTAGCCCTTCTTCTTTCTCCTTCAGATTCCCTCTCTTCAACCAGTTCCATGATGCTTCGTGTTTTCAGATGTCAGCCTTTTTGCAAAGGATCTGGTCATGCAAGGTCTTAGTTTTCTACCCTCTGAATTCTTTTCCCGCTTCATGTCGTTAAACTGTTTGGGTGTTTCAGCCACGTTTGATCTAAGGAGATTCTCGTTCCTCACTGATGTCAAGAGTGGATCTTTATTTCTGTGCACAGATTCATGCAGACCATTACGTAGCACTTACACCACCCAAGTGTTATCACAATATTTTTTCATTTTATTTATTATTTATTCATTATCATCATCATAATATCCGAAGTGGTACATAGGGCCATCACAAGGTTCTTCCTCTCTTTCCTGTCAGCTGCTTTGACCCGCATCTCATCCCATGACCTCAACCCCATCTTGCCTCTCTCTTGCTTTACCGCCCTTCTTCATGTGGTCTTTGGCCTTCCTCGCTTTCTTCGTCCTTCTGGCGTCCAGGTCATTGCTATGTTACTATCACTCTCCCGATCTTGCCTCAACACGTAACCAATCATCTTTCATCTCCGTTTTTTAACCTCTCTGCGCAATGGCTCCATTTTTGCACTTCTAAGCAACTTTTTCGTTGCTGATGTGGTCTCGCCAGTTAATCTTCAGCGTTCTTCTCAAACATTTCTGGTGGAAAATATCTATTACCTTATCATCTCCTTTGTTCACCTTCCAGGTCTAAGAACCGTACAACAAAACTGATTGTACCAACGCTTTGTGTATCCACCTCTTGATTTAGATAGCCTGTTTCTGAGATCTTTCATCCCGCCACCGTGTTTACAAACGTTCGCTCCTAAGTATGTAAACTCATTTACATCCTCGATCTCTTGCTCCATTTTGTTATTCGAAGCGCCAATAAAAGGTTAAAAAAGATTAAAATGGTGTAAAACTTTTAAAAAGTTAAAAGTGTTCCATTTTGCTGTTTTATTACGAATATGTTGTCTAGTGGAGGAAAGTACTTAAGGCTACGTCATTGGGTAAATCTAAGTCAGGAAGTTTGGTTGTGAACTTCCATTTAATGCCGATTTCACCTACATCGACCGTTCTCTGTAATACTCAGTCCTTGACCAACAACAACAAGATACCTGATATATTTCATCCTTGTTTGACTCTGGTGTTGATGCCGAAGCACTCTACAGTTGCACCTTGATCCTTAACAGCGCACTGGAAATCTTCATAGAATAGTTTCACTATTTGTATAATCTTCTCTGGAATTCCTTATTTTTGCATAACTACCCACAAGCTTTAACGATGAACAGAATCAAAAGCCTTCTCGAAGTCAATGAAATTGACGTACAATGTTGCTTACCATTCGTTGACCTGCTCTGTGATATTTTTAGTACGAAGACTTGCTCTGTTGTTCCTCTTCCTCTTCTGTAGCCTGCTTGTTCTTTTCTCAACCTCTTGTCGACTCCATTCCGTATCCTGTCGATTACAATGCTTCATAGAATCTTTCCCACAATGGACAGCAATGTTATACGCCTTGAGTTCTTACAATCTTTAAGGTTTCCTTTCTTTGGTAGTTTTATTATCACTCCTTTCTTCCAGTCCTCTGAGATGGTTTCTTGACTCCACACTTTTCTCCGTAATCCATGTATTCTCTCAGTCGAAAACTCTACGTCAGCCCTCAGTAGCTCAGCCGTGATGTTGTCAATACAAGATGATGATGATGACGACTCTTTATTTGGGTAGGATGCGTAATTACAGTAAATGTGTACCTTATTCTCCCTTACGGCCATAAATACCTGGAGCCTTTCTGTTTTTTTAGCTTTGTGATTGCGTCTTTAACTTATCCTAGAGTTGGTTCATTGACTACTATTTCCTCTATCAATTCTCCAAAGTCAAATTCTGGTTCTTCTGTTGTTATAGGGTTAGGTTGCTGTTCCCTATTTAAAACTTCTTTAAAGTGTTCTGTCCATCGCTTCTGTACCTCCTCCTTTTTACTTAGAAGGCGTCCATACTTATCCAGCACTTTAGCATTATTCCTTGGCCTCTCACTGCACAGCTTTTCAGATCATATATAGTGTTTTCATTTGTCGGCTACTCGTTGCTTCCTCAGCTTCAGATGCAATGTTCTCTATCCATTTCCTCTTCTCTAATTTCAAACTTCGTTTCATTTCCCTGTCTTTCTTCCTGTATTTTGTTCTCAGCTGTTCCTTTACCCTCTCCGATCGCGTGCTTAAGATCTTCTCATTTCTCTGCTGCCTCTGGTCCATCAATCTTCATGATTCTTCACTTATCCATAGCTTGTTCTTCTGGTTTACCTAAGACTCCTTCCGCAACTTCTGTATACGCCTCCTTCATAATACGAAAATGACTTTTCACCTCATTCACTTCCATTGCCACTGTTTCATTCTCTTCTTCTTTTTCTTTTCCTCCTTCAATTTAGCTTTGGTTTCAACAAATTTAGATTATTTGTCTCGAAAATATTCACATATCAAATATTCCTTCCTGCTGTCATGAAGCAGTTCCTCATACTGAAGGATTCCCCTGATTTTTATTTTTCCTCCTCTAGAGAAGGAAATAAAATAATAATTATTATTATTGTTATTATTTCTAACACCATTATTACTAATATTATTAATAGCGGTATATAACGTATGGTACCTATTGCCAAAATCACACAGGGTGGGAAGCGTAACTTATGAAGACAAGAACTCTAGTTAAGATGCAAATGGATGTACAAATCAATATTTTAATGTGTTCACCTTAAAATTCAGTAGTACAATTTTGAGGCAATTTTACCAATTCGTGTAAATGTCAGGAGCCTTCTTATAAAAAACTTACTAAGTAACTGATAAACTGCTTTTTAAGGCTGGTTTGGTGAGGGCGTTACCATGTACAGTTGCGTTGACGCTTAGTAGCCATGTTGGTTGCCCTAAGGTACCTAGGACTTGGAAGTGCTTATTTTCCATACTTGCATCGTTAACCAGGTGTTATTTCAGGCAAAAGTAATCTTGCTTCTAACTCCAGGTCGTTTCTTCACATCCTTTCATAGATGCACGAAGAAAAAGGAGTCAAGTTTGTAACAGGAGTTAATGTGAAGGAGTTTAAAGGTGTCAATGGAAAAGTGAGTTCTAGCTAGCCAGCTAAATCCTTTGCGAGCCAAGTGGCTCATGGAGCCGGCGCTTATCTCCGGTTTTTGTAGTGTTAAGCGGATGAGAGTCTTTGACCCCCCCTGGATGGGACACTAATCTGTCGCAGGTTAGCTCCCAGCACACACTGGTACTCATTTACCTACCTCGAGAAGATGGAAAACTGAGTGAGCTTAGGCGGAAAAGAAGGTTAGACAAATATTCGAATCTCGATAGAGTCGGGATCGAACTTGGGATCTTGTGGTCGGGAAGCAGAGATCTTACAACGGCGCCAACCACACCACCCCCCAAAGTGAGCTCTGTTGTGTCTAAGCCGCTTCATATTCAAATAGTCTCGCATTGATAACAGCGATTGACACATTCGTCTTTCCAATTTATTTGTAGTCAACTTTTTGTTTTTAAAAGTTTGAAGTTCTTTAGAAAGTTTTTAAGACTTTTAAATTCTGTTTAACAGTCATGTAATTTAACCCTGTTCAGTGCCGTGTGTTGGCAAAAATATCTCACTAGTGTAATTATTATAGACTATTTATATCAGTTCTTAATAGAGTACCGAAGTGATGACGTCACAAAATGTTTGTTTGTGAAATCACTAGTTTGGTTGCAATATTCAGAAATATAAAGATGAAAAATGCCTCCATGCCGAAATTTAGCTTTTTGCTACCAATCAGTGATGACATATTGCCATGGCTTTGCTCTGACCCCATACAAATTCTTATAAAAATTGGCTTGGTTCCTAACGTTAAGAACCAAGCTATTTTTAGAAGGATTTGTATGGAGTCATTGGAGCATAACTGTGGTAATAAGTCTCTGACAATTTGCACCAACATTCTGATTTTCAGCAAGGATACGTATTTAGTTTTGATCTCTCGAATGATTTCGACAAATCCTATAAGTTCACAAACTTTAATTTTTGTAACGTCACACTTCGCCACTCTATTATCATCTTCTTAGAGACCTTCGTCAAAATTGTGATTTTTGTAATTCTTAATTCTTAGGGTGAAAAAGAAAACAGGTTACAAAACACATATTCTTTCCATTTATTTAACATCAGGCGAACCGTTAAGGTTATGTTAAAAAATCGAAATAAATGTATCAGCGTTTTCTAGCGAGAATTTTTTTCTAACGAAGACACTGTCCAATCGTAAAATTGACTTTTTTTGCTGCCACGGACAGTAGCAACGCTTGTTTAGAAGTATCAGTAACGATTTTATAACTAAATCCATTTACTGACGAGCGGATTCCACGTTAAATTTCACACGAAGAACCGATATCGCTTGTGTCGCGCGATTGTTCATGTCTTCCGACATCATTCGTTTCTATTTCTTTTTTAAGTATTAGTTAAAAGCTTTTTTCTTTACCCAGTGAGGTTCAAGTAGTCGACGGCGAGTGCTCTCTAAAGCTAGCGAGTTTTTAGTCGCTCTAAAAACTGAAACTTAAGCTCAAAATTTCTAATTTTTTTTACGGAGTAAATTTAGAGTCTACCATTCACAATTTGTTTTTTATTTTTAAAGTCAAAAGGAAACATTCGTTTCATACTTCCGTTAAAAACAGTTTTCACAAAACCCACACTTTTTAATTTATCCAATCAGCGGTACGTCTTTCAACAAAACTATGGGTATTCCACAAAAAATACCCACTGTAGTTTACCAATCAGCACGCGCGTTTTATGGTGAGCTATGTGATTTTATCAGAATAATGCTTGTTTGAATGAAATAGCTTAAATAATATCCATACAGTTAGCAATGTTAACAAGTTTGTTTTCAGCTGTGCAAAGTGGCTCTTGAAGATGGAACAGAACTGGATGCGGATATATGTGTCTTGGGAGTCGGTAAGTTCAACATTTCTACTTACGGAGACAGCATTCCTTTGCTAATGATGTTTAAAAACTTTGTTGAAAAACAGTTGAAGAAAAAATTTTAATTTTCACATCGACAAAAATGAAAAAAATCCTCAACACTGACATATGGGACCTTAGTCCTTTGTCGAGGTGAAGACCTCTTTTTCGTCTTCATCGCAACGAAGGACTAACGTCTGATATGTCAGTGTTGTGTTTTTTCCTTTCAACGTTATAAAACTTAAAGGGGTGTATCAAGGCTAGAAAGTCTGGGTCCGAGTAAGTAAAAATTAAGCAAAATCTTGAAAAATAGCCACCGTGTCGCGAAATTAAGTTTTGGCGATTTTGTGGATGACAGTTGGAAAATCATAGTTTATCGAAGACATTCTTTGTTTCTTTTCGTCAAAAACTATGTACTCATTGCGAGGAGTTCTCAATATAAGCACAAGCCTTTGGCGTTATGCATAGAGGATATTTAATTTCGAATTTCAAATTGGTATTTTTGTGCTTTTATCAAAATGAAACTGTTAGATTTCTTTCTCCAGCACGCAACTATTACTGACAGTTGTTTTATTTTGTGTTAACAAACAAAAATGGCAGTCATTTTACCTCGTACGCAAACAAATTAAAGTTGGTTCTGCTTTCATATTTTAGGTTGTGTATTGTTCCTATTCTAATGTTGCATAGCTTCCATCATGCGCGTGGCCTTGACACTCCCCTTTAGTAATTCTATGCTAATATTGCTGTTGAACCTTGCTTTTGGTGTTCACCATTGTTTGGCTTATCTTTTTACGTTAGGTAAGTTTCTACATGTATATCTTACCCCTTTTTAGCTCATTCATGCGCAAGCAATGAATGAGTATCGTGGGGGTGAAATTGACGGAAGTGGTTGTAGACCGAAATTTGTAGACGGAAATTGTGGACCGTAGACAGAAGTGAAAGTGTCCTGCGAGCGTGGTTCCA
>ERZ1740055.438-NODE-438-length-11264-cov-9.409225_pt1 | contig 11264 bp, 8 predicted proteins | sample MGYA00581747_ERZ1740055 | MGnify/ENA primary metagenome ERZ1740055 (study PRJEB43018, sample SAMN04849739) | marine metagenome | isolation source: floating plastic debris | place: Pacific Ocean | collected 2008-08-28 | study: EMG produced TPA metagenomics assembly...
ATCAGCTGAATCCAAGGGATCATCTTCTTCCAACAATAGTAAGTAAATCCATCAGGTGAATCCCAGTGAGCATCTAATTCCAACAATGAGGGAATCAGTTCAAGCCTGAGATTCCGACATTCACTTGAAAAAACTATCTTGTTTGGTTCTAGATTCTCCTGCGTTATACAACCTTGTACTTTATCAATTCTACTTATTTCCTTTCCTGTTTGCATTATTTTATCATCTTAAGGTTATGTTAAATTATGATATTAGGAGGACTTGAGATTATTTAGGCAAGGTTGTCAATAAGGTTTGAAGTTGGTGGGGATATTCTGAAAATAGACGGCACATTTTATTTTATCTATTTTTTTTTTTATCTTAAAGCGTTTTTGTAATGACCATTATTTTTTCCGCTTTTCGTTACCAATTTCTAGTATGCGACAATGTTCAGATACCCGCGATATCGCTGTTTAGGGTTTTCTCTTCTGTTTTCTTGTGCTTTCTTTATTATTTCCGTTGTTAATCATCTCAACTATTTTTTCCTTGTACGTTGTGATGGGTAAAATGACAATGAATGAGCCCTTGTCTACTTTCCATAAAGCAATAACAGGGTCTTTTATTGCCTGCATTAAGTCCTTCACGATCTTCCTATATTGAAATTTTAAATAGTGCAAGAATGCCAATTTCAGATACGAAGATGTCAGACCTATGGCAAATTTATTTTGTAGAGTTTGTGGATACCATCGTTGACAATCTGAGTAACCCACGCACCAGACGTCAGGTAAACAGCATAAACCTTGCATCTAGTTGTAGCTTGATACTAATCTTAAATCACTGCCAATGAGTTTATCACTTCTAGTAAAGAAAATATATAATAAACCTGTCAACAGAAGAGGAAGAGAAGAAAATCACGGCTTGTTGTAATCGCTTTTTTCTTATTTCAATAACAACAACGAGAAATGAGTGGAAGCCGCAAAGTAAAGCATTGTATGCTAAATCGTACAATAAAAACGGCTCTGGAACAAGGCTAATAAGTCAGTTCTCAGTCTCACTCTGTTTCAAACCGCTGCTTAATACAATTACAAGCGTATAAAGCAAATACTTATACATTAACACCTTGTGATAAATAAATAAATGAATGCGTTGATTTTATATAGCGCATTTACCCAAAAAAATGTTCAAAAGCGCTTTACAAACAATTACAGAGCAGACAGCTGAGAGACTTATATAGATCGTCCGCTACAGCGGCTCACAAATATTTTTTATATTAATAATGCTCCCAGTAGAAAAGACAGCTCACACAACATAGGGATCACTATCCTACTCTTTACGATAGATGTGCATGGGTTCTTTTGAGTCCCTCGATAGAGGGTCGGGAGACTGGACCTACGGTTTAACGTCCTTATCCAAGAAGACGCGAAGGTCTATCCGTTTGTTGATGTTTTAACAAAATCAGCGCCTTCTCCTCAATTATTTTAAGACCCTGAGTTCTGGTCCGGCCGGGAATCGAACCCGAGCCTCCCGCACGGTAGACTGGCACCTAACCTACAAGGCTAACCAGACGGCGGTGTGATTGCCATACTGAAATATGATCTTAACAGCAAGTTAGCTTTTTCAACAAAAAGCGCGATATTTCGGTTCGTACTAGCGTATGTTTCTTTACGCTTATTCCCTCATTAGCACGCCTGCCTCAGTTTCTAACAGGGCTACGGAAACAAATTTTCAGTCCGTACATTTCCCATCTGGCCTGCTATAAACGATAAAGTGATCGACCACAAATAATATCAAGGATAATAATAGAATCTGTAACCTTCAGCTTATGACACAAAAGGCACGTTTCACAGAGAACAGTTTGTCAATTGACTGGGCGTATTGCTAATAGTTGTTAAATTAAAAGAGATAAATGGTAAACAAATTCTTATAACAATCATGTTGTTACTTATCATTCCCCAGAGATTTTCTTGCACTCCATAGTTTTAGTGAGAACTGTTCGTTGTAGGTAGCACCTTGGAACTGTTGGGCCAGTTTATGACTTATTGTCGATTTTGAGTATTTTGGAACCGCAATATATTCTTAGAAGCTCCATGCGTAGTCAAAAAAAGTCCATCACTTTATTTGCTTAGCCAGCTTTCTCAAGTTTGAAACTGAAAGTTTTAAATGCTTGTCCAATCGCAGCCTAAGATTGCATGCTAATGAAATATTGAATTAAATTAATTGCATGTACAGAGTTTATCATTATACTAAGTACTTCTCTTATAACTTCTACAATTCAGGTTGCCAATAAACTGTTTTCAATGCAGCTTGTGACGGACAAGAGGTTGCTACGCAAGTAAGTGACTTAGGAAATGTTTTGTAGAAAAGATTGGCTAAGCTAGTTTTCGACTCCGCAGTTGCACGAGTTTTCTCGGTAGATCCTTCATAAATGGTACATTACGGTGGTGCATATTATAAAATAAACCCCTAACCCTATAGTAAACCATAAATACCATATATGAAAGACCTACGGATTTCTTGGATCATTCAACAAATATAGCTTGAAAAAATTCCAAACAATTACTATGAAACTTTTTAATTCCCTGTATCAAAACGATTAGCGCTTTAAAGCTTTAATTGTGAAACAGTCTTTCTACCATATTGTAAATGGGTCATTGAAAGTCATTTTTTTACTATAAACCGCTGTCTATGGGTGTTAACATAAAGGCTCACTATTTTTATGGTAGATTATTATAAGAATTGCCTTAGTATCCATTTTAGTTGTTTCACCCTAGCTACCGGCACGTATGTACTATCAAGTACTTAATGACTGGCCCCACAAAAAACAGTGAATTTGTTTTCTCGAGACTCTCAATGTCAATGAACTTCGAGGATCGAGGGGAAACAAAACTCATGCACTGTCTTCCGTGGGGCCATTCATTAAGTGTTTTGTTATACCTCGCGTAGAAGCTGTTTAATTTCTTTTTCATTTCTTGTTTGAAACCGCTCAGCTGGCATGACTGCGTAAAAATTATTTGCTTGACGCGGCTGGCATACAAATTTGCTGCTGTTTCAAATGTGCACGACCTGATCAAGTGCGAGTCGAAAGTTCAAGTCTTTGTTTCCCTAGGGAATCAGTGAGTTTTGACCCATTACACGTTACACATTCTCCTCCACTCAGAAAACATTTTAGTTGGGGTTATAACAACAATACTTAATGATTACCAGCATCACTGGTTTTTCCAGATATCCAGCTCTTTTCAAACAGTTTTTCCTCGTTAAGCGTAGTTTACAATAGCTACGGAAGCAGCGAACTAAAAATAGAAGTCGTGAAAAAGAGAAAAAAAAGTTTTATCAAAGATTTTACGAGTTTTGCAAGATCATGGAACATTTTCAAAATAGAAACACCTATTTTTTTGGAACCCAGAAAAGTTTTTTAGATTTTTAAGTGGAAGTGCGTTGTGAAAAAGATGTTTGGTTTGCAGGTTCTTGACAATTTACAATTATAACTAAATTGTGAGAGAATGAAGGAAGTTTTGAAAATTTGAGGCTTTGATAGTTTTAATAATATTTTGCAGAAAAGCAAAGAAGAAAGGCGTGTGGACTGAGGAGGAGAATGAACAGCTGAGCGGGCTTTATCAGGAGCACAAAGACAAAGCTGAAGGTTAGCTGGAGATGAATTCAACAAAATATTTCTTTTTTGTTTTAGCCTTTTATAGTTTAATTTATATTTTAGTTTGAAAACTGTATAATAGTAGTCTCCTTTGCAGCCGTTATAGGTCGTCACGCTACTAGATCCTGAAAATTTAAACTATTTAACAAATAAATGTAATTTGATAACCAACTTTAGTGGCACCGTTTTTCGGGTGAATCACGGTTTTCGGTGAGGTACAATAAGCATAGCTAGTTCCTTTCCTAGTTGTGTGAAAAAATGGTAGTACTGTCAGGTAACGCTTCTCCCCATTAACGGCTGCTCACTCGAGCTCTACATGAGAACCAAGAAAATGCATGTAGTTGGTAGCAGTTGCCCTAATCAAATTTCTCGTTACATTTGCCGCCAAAAACACTAGAAGACCGAAATGACAATAGTTACACGAGCAAAGGAAAAGTAAAGAAGGGTGTGATGATGATTGTTTTAAAGCAAAGAGCCTTGTATTTTGGGAAAATAATCTTGGTAAAATGTTGCGTGCAGCGAGCTTAAAATTCAACATGTGGAATTAGAGGAAACGTACGAGAAGCGGAGAGGTAAATTGAAAAACCTGGGAAACACTTTTACTTCTACCAGAAAACTTGGATATTCAAAGTGTAAAGCAATATTTTACAGGCAGCTGTGGATTAAACAATGAAGCTTTTAGATAATACAACAAACAATGTCAATTTTCTTCTTTGCTCATAAAATTACATGCAAAAATACCACAGAATGTGATCACTAATTATTGGAAAACCTAGTTATGCAGTTAGGTAATAGATCAAATGATACTTTCAATTGTGTTAGATTCCATAGTCATGTCATGTTTTGCATAATTTATGATAAAACTAATGTTGGTTTTTATTCTCCTGATGTTCTTAGATAAAAAATTGTATTATTTCTGTAACATTCAACCTCCATTATTGCACTTCAGGCACCTTTAGTGAATTTACAAATCTCTTGAAATTGTATATTTTACTATATTCCTAACAATTTATACATTGATTAATATAAACAGTAACAATTGCATAACCATAACTTTTACATGATCTAAGGCAAAATAACCACGAAAACATTTCCAAGAAAGAAAAGTGGCTTGAAATTTTTTTTGCTTTTTGTTTACATTTCTTTAGCCTCTGGAAATGGGTAAAATTCTGGTGTGTAGCCATGTAGTTTCCTCGTACTGACTGTATCATTTTAACATAAGGGCTGCACATTCGCGCTTTGCTTGCAACATTGTTTCAGGCTCGCTTTATTTTAAAAAGTAAATTAAGAGTTATTAAATTCTGTTCTCAGACGTGGTTGACACAATCGTCGATTGCATGGGGTCTACCCGCTCTCGAAGGCAGGTTATCATTCAGTTGGTAAGGCTTGGAATCGTGCAAGATCGTAAATCACTCCGAAAAAAGAAAAAGAAAACAAAAAGAAAGAACCAGAGTGAGGATGTAAGTATTATATTTAGCTTGAAGAGTAGAAAATGGTTATTATTCAATCAGAAATTTGAACCAGTTGATAAAATTATATAAATACCACCTATTTTACTATTTTACTTCTATCGCCGCGGTCTAAACGCAATTGAAAGTTTGGTAATCAAAAAAAACTTCCAGGCCTCAACAGAAGTCGAATCCTTGTTGCAGAGAACACGGGATAGGGTCCATTGAAGCTGCGACACTTTTTTCTCAACTGATTTTATTTCTGTTGTTATTCATTTTATCTTTTGAAACAGTTGAAAACTGTTTAAAACCTTACAAAGTAACGATTCATTTGATTTCCATGGAAGTCGACAAGTTTTTTAAATTTTGGTTCTTCTGGTTTCATTAGCTGGTGTTACAAGTAATAGAAAGGTTTGGAAATAGTTAGCAAAGTAAACATTTAATGTCTTAAAGCCGCGAGAATTGTTTTCGCAGCTATTGTATTTGTACAATCTTCTACTGTACTTATCATGTTTTGTTAAAGTTACCTTTATTTTGATCTGCTATTGCAGGATGATGAAATTGAGGAAGAGGACCATCAAGGTTAGAAGTTATTGTTTTGTTCATCGTTTTTAATGCGAAGAAAGATGAAGAAAATATTTTAAAAATAGATTTCTTAGAGATGTAGCTTAACATGGATACTACAAATGGAAGGTTTTGGCTTGTATCAGTTTACTCCAACGGAGAACAAACTTCCAAAACGTTAATGTTGTTTTTTCTCATCAGTGTAAGAATTAAACTTTTTAATAACGATCGTATTTAGTTTTTTTTCCCTTTAAGATAGTACTTTGATCACTAGAACGAAAACAGTTAGAAAAGTTGCTACACGAACACCCTTTCCGCCACATGTTCCTACACTTGTCACTGTCATAGGGTGCGTTCGTTTGAGCCTAATCCAGTATAGACATACATTTTGGAATAATCTGGATTTTCTGGGTTTCAATTTAACAAACGAGCAGTTATTCCAAGTAACCCCATATATTCTTAAAAGCACGCCGTTTTCACTTTGGGTCAGCGGATTTCTTGGGAAAAAAAAAGCTTCCCATGATGCTCACCGCAGAGAAAGCAGCAAAAACAAACATGGCTTCCGCCCAGAGTGGGAAGGACTTGGAGCGCATTTTCCAGTAATTGTAATCTTTATTTTCAAATTGAAGGAAAATGATCACATTGAAACAAAAGAAAGTATTCCTGTCTTTTTTTGTTGTGGTAGGCAATGCAAGAACCGCAAAAAGATGGTCGGTATTCATAGTTATGCTGAAGAAATTGTTCTTCGATATTTAGCATCGACATTTTGTCAACACTTCATTTGTCCGCCATTTTGTTGTTACTGTTGCCTTTCAGGTTAGTGTATGTGACGTCACTATTCCGGATTATTCTGGCTATTCTGATATCAGGAACAGAATGAGCATAAGAGTATTCCAAGTAATCCGGAATCAGAATAGGTCCCGAATGAATGCATCCATAATCTGTTGGCAAAACCTTGGATAGTTTGACAACAAATATCTCTTTTTTCTCTTGCATTGTGGTTGCCTTTCCATCACAAAGTCCTTAGCATCTCAATTCCCAGCTCTGTCGAGACTTAAATATTTGTTTAACCTTTTTTACGCTGAAGCTAGTTCAGGGTTCCATTCTTAGAGGTCAGTAGATTTGAAGCGTCTGCTGGAAGCTAACATAAGATAATAGATTACAATTTCGTTCGGGGGTAGTTAAAGACCCAAATACTCTGAACACTACATAAACCGGCGAGAAGTGCCTGCTTCAATGAGACGCTGTGCTTGTACAAAAATTAGCATTTGCTCCTAATATCTACTCCAAATATCGACAACATTTCTAATGGTTTGTGTTGTTTATATTCAGGTAACAGTAGCGAAGAAGATGATTTCAATAATGCAGTGACTTCTTCTGATGATAGCTCCTCGGATTCAGAAGATAATGGGGAGGACATTGCCAACAACGCGCCTCTGTCAACCATCCTCAACCGACTTTTTGAAATTGGTGGGTGTAAATAATTGATGTCATTTTTACATACTGTATACGCGTTTTGTTTTCCGAGTTTGTGTGTGTGCTGGAATTAAAGGTACCGATTAAGAAACAAGATGTTTTCTGTTTGGTTAGGTCTAAAAGAACAGTTGCAGTGGATACAAGGAAGATTGAGAAGGACGGCTGAAGACAGGGAGACTGAAGGTTAATAAAATAGATCTTAGTTGTGAATTTTACTTTTCCTTTTAGTTTTAGCTAGGTGATGCGTGGGGAGTCACTGATCAAAGATGACGTCTCAAGGGAATGTTAGCTCAGGAAAAAGAGGGAGTGACAATGATGTTGATCTTACAAATGATTTTGATTATGGTGGTGATGATAATGATGGCGACCATGATAATAATAATGATAACCATGATATTGATTATGTTTGATTATTGTGTTCTTACGAACGATCATGATTGTCATGATGGTAATGATTGTGATGATGTTCATGATAATTGTACCACTGGTGTTGGGTAATTGTGTACTGGTGGTGATGGTGTTGATGACGACAATTGTTAACAATTATTCACCGAAGTGGAAGTGATACTGACATAAATTCACTGACACCGAGGTGAATGATTGTTTTAGTATATACCAAACAAGTTGAATAACTAGCGGGCTAAAGAGTAACTTTATTTGTGACATTTTGAAACCGAAGCAAAACGGAAAGCCATTTTGTTTTTCTTCTGCTGCTCGGAGGAGAATAGTACTTGGTTAATCACCTCCGAGCTAGCCAATCAGCGTGCCCAAAAAGTACTATTCACTTGTGTTGTATATGCTAATAAAATATATTTTTACGTTTATTTCAGATAATTGGGAGCCTGTACCGCTGGTTACAATAACAGAAGAAAATGAGAATGCACTCAATAACCGTCTATTTAAGAGAGCACTCAAGAAAGTGGGGATTGTTCCACCAGCAAGCGAGCAGGTAAAATTTAGTAAACAAATGCGCAGTTGGCTCATAACTTAAGTACTAAACTTGAGCCAAGAGAAAAAACGTGAGTGGCTCCACCTGAATTGTTCTTCAATTGGTAGAGGATTTAAGGGAGCCGAAACCAATTGTAGAATTGCACACAGTTAGGTATGCTGCTGATGAACAGTAACTGTTTTATTATTTATTTTCAGCAGCATTTACAGTTATGTCGGTGCAGATATCAATCTAACCAATTATTTACCAAGCAATAAAATTACCAAGAAATTCTCCATAAATTGTCACATCGTTTAACAATTTGTCTGCATGCTTCCTCGGTAGCTTGATAAGTTGCAAATTAAAACAGTTCAAACTTTCCACCGTAAAAACAAGCACAGCCCTGAACAAAACACAATGTAAGTCAAAATATAAATTTTAAGATACTGGAACAAAATTAACCACAACTGGTACGGTAAGTTACTCATTCATTAATTTTTAATGTATACACAAGATCAATGGATTCTATTTGACAAGAAAAACCTTAAAATTAGACTCTTTGACTAAACGTGTGACAATAATTTACACTTTGTCATGCTTACACTATTATTCCTAGCATGGTGTTCACTACTCCTAGAAATCCTGATAAACCTCTGGAATTTTGAAATTTCCTTTCAAGGCCCTGGAAAACTCCTAAAAAAACATGGTAATCCATTACTCCTGGAAAACTCCTGATATTGTTTGAAAAAATTTTCATCAGTTTTATAAACAAACGAAAACCTGCAGAAGCATTTGATTCGTGATTGTACTTTTTGTATTTTACTGTGGCAGAAATAACTTGATGTCGATTCGTTTTTGCTGAGAGAGAATTTGGAATTGGGTTCTGGAAAAAAAAAATGCTTTAACCCGGAGAACTCCTGGAAAACTCCTGGAATTTTTTATCATTAGTCAGTGAGCACCATGTAGAAGATTTAACACTTATTTTTCACTGTACTGACAGAAGGTATATTCAGAAAATATTACCTTTTTTATTTAGCGCAATTTTATGGTTAATATATTGTGCCCCTTACATTAATTTGTTAATGATTGTTTTGGTTACCAGGAGACATTCTGGCGAATCCCAAGCAATCTGGGGCCTGAGCAGTTGAGACAAGCTGCTGATCAGTTGAACCTTAGCAATGAAGAAGGTACAATAAGCAGCATTCGTATTACCTGTTCTACCCAAGTCAAATGCAGGTTAAAATGCTTGAAAAAGGTGGCGGTCTTTCCGAAAAGTAAATTTGTTATTTCAGTTGACTTTGGTGAGGCGTCCTATATTGTTTAGTCAAGTCCCAATGAAGTAATTTATCCAGATATGTTAAATATGATCTTCCCAATCCCAGTGAAGGTGTGAGGTACATAAGACGAGAATGAAACACCACAATAAGGCTCCTCTTTTTTCAACCCAAGAGGATCTCTTCAGGTGCTGGAACGGCTAAAGCATAAAGTTGGCACTCTGTTTTTCTCAAGAACTCAAAATGACGTTTAGTGATGTAAACAACTGAATTAAACAAAACAGTAAGGGGAAACAATCTCATTTTAGTGCTCAGTCAGTTTGACTTTAAAAAAATTAGCGATTGGCCGGAGAAGCAGGACCAGTAGGTCTTTCTGTTACACACCTACCATTTTATCCCCAAAAGAGAAGGTTATGAGTAGAGTCTAACCGTATCGGCATCCAACAACGGTTTAGAATTGTTCTGTCGGCAGCCTCAAGAAAACACCGTTTAGGTTGAAATGGGGTGTTTCCTTTTGAATACTACCTTAGTGTCCTTTCTTATCATCATCATCAGGTTTCCATCTCTCCCAAATTAGGAGAATCGGTCCTGCAAAACTGTCTCTTCCAGAATATCCTGTCTGCTGCTATCATCACTGCTTCCGTCCACGATCTTAGTCCTTTCTCTCTCATTTCTTTTTGTATGGTCCTTCTCCATGTCTCACGTGGTCTTCCTCTTTTCCTCCTTCCATCTGGTTCCCATGTGAGAGCAATACGAGGGTGCACACCACGGTCCATTCTCAGCACGTGGCCTAACCATGCCCATCTCAGTCTTTGAACAATCTCACTGATTTTCTCAATGCCAGCTCTTCTTTTTATCTCTTCATTCGTAATTCTCATTGGCCAGTATATTTTCAAAATTCTTCTCAGACATCTATGAAGGAATGTGTCAAGTCTTTTTCCATCTTGGAGGGTCATCCGCCAGGTTTCACATCCGTATAACAGCACAGGAATTACATTAGACTTTAATATCCTTTCTTAAGTTAGACTAAACTGATAGTAGGTTAAACATTTCGTACAAGATCCATCTCTTTACTTTCTCACTGACTTTGTTTATGCTTATGTTTCCCACATTTGTTTGTGATTCTCATTTACAATCTTATTATATTCTTCTTTCATTCATCCTTTCATTTAGATGTCTTGTATATACGCAGCAGAGAAACGATAAAACTGTTAACTACACCTGTTTAGTGTGCGCTATACCCACCTCATATCTTGTGTCTTTTTCGTACAGAAACAGAGGGCGTAGCTACCTCACGTGACCCCACAAGGGCGATTAACTCAAAAAATGGGGCAAGAAAAGAAAAACTTGCTGCATTGGCAGCTGCACAAAAAACATCCGCAAGTAAGAAGAAACGCGGTGAAAAACCAAACCCAGCTCGCAAGAGACAAGATACAAGAGAGCGAGCTAAGAGCTGGAGATCGGCCCTTGATACAGTAGGTGGATCCAGCGAGAATGAAAGGTAAATAACTCTTAAAATGTTTCCGTAAAAACTTTTTTTTCCTTTAACAAAAAATAAGGGAGGCTTGGTTGGCGCAGTTAAGATCTCTGCCTGCTGATTGCAAGGTTCCTCTTTTGACCACCTTCGCTGCTCTGATTTGATTATTTGTGTGACCTCAGCTTTCCATCCTTCCAAGGTTGGTGAATGAGCACCAGCGTCTGCTGCTAATCTGCGATGGATTTGTGTCCGACCAGGGACATTCGCTCCAAACCACACCATTTCATCCTGAATTTGGCTTGTAAGAATGAATTAGCTTCTTCAACAAAAAATAACATATCTTTGCCTTGAGTGTTTTCTTTTTCAATATAGTCTCCAGTTTTCTTTTTCAATATAGTTTTCTTTTTCAATATAGTCTCCAGCTCTGAAAAGTTTAAATTGGATCCCTGTAGAATCAAACCTTTACTTA
>ERZ1740055.439-NODE-439-length-11264-cov-2.886520_pt1 | contig 11264 bp, 10 predicted proteins | sample MGYA00581747_ERZ1740055 | MGnify/ENA primary metagenome ERZ1740055 (study PRJEB43018, sample SAMN04849739) | marine metagenome | isolation source: floating plastic debris | place: Pacific Ocean | collected 2008-08-28 | study: EMG produced TPA metagenomics assembly...
ACGGCCTATTTGCTTTAAAGTAGCCAAGGGAATGTTATCGCCGCTGAGTGCAAAACTTATGGTAGGTCTAACAGCTTCCAACTTAGAGACAATAAGGGGCTCCATTCCTGCTGGGAAAGTAGGTACGCGATCTACCGCATTTTTTACTTCCAACAACATAAAATCAATATCCCGTCCTTTTTCTATTTCTACATTAATGCTTCCAGCGTTTTCCTTTGATGTAGAGGTAACCCTTTCCACTCCTTGGAGCCCTTTTAAGTTATCTTCTATCTTAAGGACTATTCCTTCTTCAATTTCCTGTGGTGAAGCGCCTGGATACGCAATGCTTACTTCGATGTTCTTGGAATCAGCAAGTGGAAAAAAGGAAGATTTCAGTGATTTGGCACCTACTATGCCGAAAATAAAAAACGCAATGATAATTACGTTGACGGCAACGTGGTATTTGATAAAATATGAAAGAACTTTTTTCACAATTTGGCGGTTTTATCGGCGCGGGCGGCGTATACTTTGACCAGCATTCCAGCATAGGCCCCGGCCAGCGTCTTGGAAACTATGACTTCGTTATTCGGCACATTTTTTAAAACTACCCGTTTGTCCGTGAAGTAGACAGGACTTACCGGGATAATATCCAAAATGGAGTCCCGAACTACAAAAATTTGATTGTTCTCGAGTAATAACGAACGGTCTATCTCAATGGCATTTTCCTCCTCTTTGGCTTCTAGGTTGGCCTCTAAATACTGCCCCTCTTTTAAGTCTTCCCCACTTACCTCGATAAATACGGTGATGGTCTGGGAATTTTGGTCCACGCGTCCGTTCACTCGGGTGACTTTACCCAAGTATTCTTTAGTCTTGTTCAAATTGGACAGTACCACCTCTTTCCCTACTTTTAAGAAATCACCATACGTCTTACTTACTGATACTTCCAACTCATAAATCCCGACATTGATATATTCACCGAGCTTTTGGCCGGCCCGTATCAAGGTGCCTTCCGTGACCAGTGCATCGGTAAGTACCCCTTTGAAAGGTGCGGTAATATTGTATTTGGACAAACGTTGTTCTAAATTTTTTACGTTGTAGTAACTCGATAATATTCCTCTTCCGGAAACAAAAAAGCGTTCCTTATCTGAATTGATTTCCGGTAAGCTGGGCGTACTGTTTTGTAAATCAAAACTATTGAGATATTGTTGCCATTTTGGATAGATGTTGGGGTAGTCCAATCGTAAATCCGGCATTATGGAGGTAAGTAAGTTGTACAAATTACTTTTGGCAGACTGCACACTGGCATAGTATTCGTCAGAATCTATGCGAATCAATGTCTGTCCCTTGCCGTATTCTTGACCAGTACGGAACAATTTACTTCCTGGCCTGAATACCCCCTGTACTTCAGAAAAATACTCCACCCTTCTCTTTGCTTTGAGGTTTCCATTTGCCGGGTTAATAATGGGTACCGTTGTGTTGGTAACGGTATCCACAAATACAGTTTTTACAACCTTACGAGGTATTGTTTTTCTATCTTTCTTGCTCCCAGCAATTACCCCGGAGAAGTACAATGATCCTACAATCAAAATACCCCCCATAATAATGGATAGTATTAGTTTGCGCATACAAAGAGTGAATTAGTCTTTGCAAAGCTATTCTGTCTGTAATACCCCTAGGTTAAATATTTCATAAATGTTTATCAATTTCGTCATTTCGTAAAACAAAAAAGGGGATACACGCCTGTATCCCCAAACCAAACAAACTAAAGTATAACTAACTACTCATTATTGTCTACGTCTTCAAATTTTGTGTCTGCCATACGCGTGCGCTGCAGTTGTATTTCGTTGAATTTTGGCCTCAAACTGGAATCATCTGTATCAAAAACCAAAAACTGTCCGGTGTCCATTGCCCGCAGCCCTTTATAGGACTCGAACCTGTTGTTTTGAAGTTGAAGTATTCTCAGGTTGTTCAATTGGGCAAATTCCATGGGTATTTCGCCACCTAATTGATTGTTGGCCAGTACTAATTCCTTTAACTTATCCAAGTACCCCAATTCTGCGGGGATAGCGCCATCCAGACCATTTTCAAAGAGGCCCAAGGCGACCAGTTTAGTCAGGTTTCCCAGAGACTTGGGAATGCTTCCCTTAAGGTTGTTGCTGGACAGATTAAGTTCTTTTAAGTTGGTCAATTCACCAAATCCTTCTGGAATGGAACCGTTGAGAAAATTGTTGAACATGGAAAAAATTTCCAATTTTTTCATTTGTGCGATGTCATCCGGGAGTTCGCCTTTAATTCGATTCATTTCCAGTCGTAGTACCGTCAGATTTTCTAACTTGACAATTTCCTTGGGCAATACACCGGTAATATTGTTGAACGCTAAATTCAAATGCCGGAGATATCTTAACCTTCCTAAGCTTGTAGGCAAGGTTCCCGACAGATTATTACGAAAAAGATTGATTCCTACAATATGATTGTCCTCTACCGTAATTCCCTTCCAAGTTTCAATGGGGGTATTCAAGTCCCATGGATTGTTCCATTTTTCTCCTTCTGTAGTGTGATAAAGATCAAGTAATGCATTTTTTTCCTTGATACTCACTGTACTTTTCGGATATAGGATTCCGATAGAAAAGCACAGTATAAGATAGAATGAGGTTAGTTTCATTGTTGGCTATTTCTTAATTTTATAAGAATTCACCTACAAATCAAACAAGAAAGAAAAAACCTACAAAAAATTAGGTGTGTGCCATTCCAAAACTGTGGTGAAGCGTATCAAATTTGTGGTGTGGGATACACTAACTAGTCTTCCAAAGCTTCTATTTGATGTGATAATTCTTCCCAGTTTCCCATTAGTTCTTCCAAAAGTTCCTTTTTCCCTTCGTAAGTATCAAAAAAACCTTCTTGAGCAATCGTTGCATCGTAGTTCATTAACAATTGGTGGGCAATTTCCCCTATTTCCCGCTCCAGTTCAGCAATTCTTTTTTCAGCACTGACCAACTGATTCTTAAGGGAGTTCAGTTTCTTCTGTAGTTCATACCCATTTTTTTTGGAAGCTTGTTTATCCTTTGGTTCAGGTAAATCCTGGCGTTCTATTTTTCTAAAGTCCTCCGCTTGCCGCTCCTCCAGATAAAAGTTGATATCTCCGAGATATTCCTTGATGCTCCCATCTTTGAACTCGTACACTTTGTTGCTCAGGCCCTGGAGAAAATCCCGATCATGGGAAACCAATATAAGTGTGCCTTCGAAGCTTTGTAGGGCTTGTTTCAGAACATTCTTAGATTGTATATCCAAATGATTTGTGGGCTCATCCATAATCAGTACGTTGAACGGTTGGAGAAGCATTTTGGCCAAAGCCAAGCGATTTCTTTCCCCTCCCGAAAGTACTTTCACATATTTCTCTACATCATCGCCCCGAAAAAGATAAGAACCTAGAATATCCCTAACCTTGCTTCGGTTACTTTCGTTCGCTGCTTCTATCATGGTATCCAAAATGGTTTTATCCCCATCTAGATAATCCGCTTGATTTTGGGCGAAATACCCTATTTGAACATTATGGCCCAGTTTTACCAAGCCTTCATATTCCAATTCTCCCACGATTGCCTTGGCCAATGTGGTCTTCCCTTGTCCATTTTGACCAACAAATGCCGTTTTACTTCCTCTTTCCACCAACAAATCTATATCCTGAAGCACTTGTTTGGGTCCATAGCTTTTGGATAAATCCTCAAGCGTGATCACCACTTTACCGGGTGTGACCGATACCGGAAAACGAACCGTCATCACACTATGATCGTCTTCGTCCACTTCGATGCGGTCTATGCGATCTAATTTTTTTATCAAGGATTGCGCCATGGCGGCTTTGGAAGCTTTCGACCTGAACTTTTCAATAAGACGTTCTGTTTGCTGAATCTGTTTTTCCTGATTTTTCTGGGCACTACGTTGTTGTTCCCGAATCTCCGCGCGTTGTTGCAGATATTTCGAATAGGGTTTGTTGTAATCATATATCCTACCCAGTGAGATTTCGATAGTACGATTTGTGATATTGTCCAAGAACATCGTATCGTGTGAAACAATGACCACGGCACCAGTATAACTTTTTAAAAACTGTTCAAGCCAAATAATGGACTCGATATCCAAATGGTTGGTGGGCTCGTCCAATAATAGGATATCATTGTCTTCCAACAATAGTTTGGCCAGTTCAATACGCATGCGCCATCCTCCCGAAAAAGTATCGGTTACTTTAGTAAAGTCCTCACGCTTGAACCCTAAACCCTGAAGAATCTTCTCTGTTTCCCCTTGATAGTTGTATCCTCCAATGATCTCATAGCGATGGGTCAAATCGGTCAGGTCTACCATTAATTGGTTGTATGCCTCACTTTCGTAGTCGGTCCGTTCCGCTAGTTGCTGATTGATGCTTTCCAGCTCTAGCTCTAGGGATTTGATTTCTTTAAAGGCTTGATAAGCTTCTTCCAAAACCGTTCTTCCTTGTTCAAAGTCAATATCCTGCTTTAGAAACCCGATTTGGGTTCCCTTTTCGATAGCAATGGAACCAGTGTCTCCTTCTTGTTCTTTAGAAAGCAGTCGTAGCAGTGTAGATTTACCAGCGCCATTTTTACCTATCAGCCCAACCCGGTCCCCGGCGTTCAAACGAAAGGCAATGTCATGGAAGAGGAATTCCCCTCCGAAGGAAACCGAAAGATTATGGACATTCAACATTTTATGTAACCTGTATTACAGTAAGTACGAAAACCAATCCGAAATATTGTACAAAACCGCTTCAAATGTTAAAATAAGGAACTAAACTCTACAGCATTATAACAGTAACTTGTCCCAGATGCCATGAGGAAAGTATGTATGTGAACAAGAATCCCTATGCTTTAGGAGACATGTTCAAAATGCATGAGCGTTGTTCGCATTGTGGATTGAAGTATAAGATTGAACCCTCTTTTTTCTATGGTTCCATGTACGTAAGCTATGGTGTTGGCGTAGCATTTGCCGTGGCCACATTTGTAATAGCGAATTTATTTATCGGGCTTGATTTGATCAACACATTCATCGCGATAGTTTTGACCCTCTTGGTCTTTATGCCGGTGATTATCCGACTTTCCCGAAACATTTGGATAAACTTTTTTATTAAATACGAACCTCAAGCGGTCAAAGGGGAATCTTGAAAGTATTTTTTTGTAAATCTATCTAAATCCATTTCAGGATGAAGGGCTTCCTTATTTTCAATATGTTGATATAATTGCTGCGCCGCATAGGGCGCTATCAAAACGCCTCTCGAACCAAAGCCGTTCAAACAATATATATTTTTTTGTAAAGGTTGGGCCCTTACCAAAGGGCGTCTATCGGCAACAGTGTGCCGGTCTCCGGCCACATGTTCCACAACATCAAAATCGCATCTCTAAAAGGTCTTTAGTTTGGTAAGTAGTTCATCCCTTGAAGCTTGTGTTGGCGTATTGGTTTTATCCTTCCATTTATAGGTTGCCCCAATACGATAGCGGTCATTTCCTAGAGGAATTATAAATACCGAAGACTTTATTACAGATTCTTCCTTTAAATCGGGAGCTTTTATGGTCAACAACTCCCCTTTTGTACCATTAAGGGGCAAATAGTTGAAAAACGGATTGCTCTTAAGCCCGTACCCATCAGCGAATACAATTTGCTTTGCCCGAATCGATCTATAGGATAAAAAACCGGTATGCGTTTGGAATTCATCATAATCAAAAGACTCCTTCAAAAATTTATCGTTGTCAGCTAGATGCCGTGAATATGCTTTAAGTAAGGTACGTGTATCAATACGACCCGTGTAACGTACTTTGCCAAAACCATGGATTGCGTGAATATTTAGGTTTTTATTTTTAAGAATCTTGGTCGAAAGAAAATAATCCAGATTGGGTTTATCTGCAGCTTCAAACCAAAGATTTTGTTCTTCCACAGAAGCAAAAAGGCGTAACACCCGAAGTTTATAGTCGAGTTGAACTTGTAGTTTTTTCTCAAGTTCTCGGTAAAACGGAATGGCGCTATCCATTTGTTCCCGTGCATTCCAGGCAAGCGAGAAGCGTTTTAATATGACGGGATTGTAAAGTCCGCCAGCAACCAAAGAAGCTTGTTGGGAGTTATCTGAAACTACATGAAATGACTTTCCGCTCTTTTCCAAGATTTCGCAGAAAGCAATTCCTGCCAAGCCACAACCCACTACCAAATAATCTAACATGAGGTAAAAGTAAGCATCTCGAGTAAATGTTGAATACGGATGAAGATCAAAGGAAAATGGTTGAAGGATGACTGGTTTCCCTTTACTTAATTTTACACTAAAATATATCTATTAAGAAAGGATTCCACATATCGGTCTTGTGTATGAGCAGTACCGCGCTTTTATGCGCTAAATTTCGATGGAAGATATCATAAATTGTAACGATTGATTTGGGTTTGCCACTAAGACCGTTATTGGCTCAACGCCTTGGTATGCGAGGTTTTTTATTTAATAAATTCCTCTATTAAATGTCTTTTCTTGGGATAAACGAAAAAACAATTCCTTATCCCATTATCAGATTTTCGTTTTAGGGTATCAACTTTTTTAAGACCATTATCGACGTGATTATAGAATTCATATTTATGTTCTGACATAATTTTAGCGAGCTGGTTTTCAATTCGATCAAATAATGTCTCACAAATAATTATCGGTTTAAACTTCTCGATTGTTGATGAACTATTTTTTAAAATTAAATCTTCGCAACCTTCTGTGTCCAATTTTATCAAATCAATATTTTCAATTTTTTCTTTGGTTACATAGTTGTCTAAAGTGTCAGAATTAACTTTTGTTTTGATTGTCTTTAGATTGGGCTTGGTTCCAATGTTATGTTCTCCAGATAAATTATAAATCGTCGGAAATTTTTCATTCCTAACCTCCATAAAATCGATTGGACCTGTTTTGTCAGATAATGCTAGGTGATTGACCTTAATACTGTTACTAAATCGATTTAATTTGACGTTTTCGGAAAGAAAACTCATTGCACCCAATGATGGTTCAAAAGCGTGTATTTTCAGATTAGAATTTACGTTAGCGCCCAAAATACTGAAGTATCCGATGCTCGAACCCACATCAAAAAAGTCATTGATTTTTTGAACTAACTTTATAAAAATGGGTGTATATTCATAGTTATCGCTTCCTCTCCAAAAAAGTTCCCTAGTCACATAGCTGGTCTGGTTCGTTTTCAGTCTTATTGAGTCGTGGTTTTTGACTTTTACTTTTATAAAACCAGAAGGATGAATTTTAATTTTATTGGGTATTTCAGGTGATAAAACATAGTTTAAATTTCTAAGAATTCGATTGATATTTGAATCGTAAATAAAAGAGTGATAAGTATTCATTTAAGTTCAGTTTCGGATATGTTGAACAACCTTCGGGATATGGCCCGGTTTTACAGAGCTACATCCTCCGATAACTGAAGTACTGGAATTTCAATCAAAAATGCCTATATGAATTGATGGATGCTGGATATGGGTTGATAATGGACATGGGGAATACTATTTAGATTTCTCACTCCGACCTCGTTCCAGCTCGAAATGACTAGCGTTTTCCTTTTGTCATTTCGAAGGGGTGAAACGACTGAGAAATCTAAAACCAACAAGGAACTTTTCCCTTCCTGTACGTTTTAATTGGAAATAACAAAATAGGGTAATAAAAAACGCCGCACTTTCGTGCGGCGTTATATGAATTGAATTGGAAATTATTTATCGGCTTAGTATGCCCACATATCTTGCTCGCGGTCGCGAATCACTTCTTTGATTCAATTAGCTTCCAAAAGTTGGAAAAGCGCATTATCAAAGACGTAATCGTCTATTTCACGGTCACCGTGCACATTTTCTTCTTTGTAGATTACTCCATTGAAGCGTCTTGCGTTCAAGAGCATATCAAAAGAAATGGGTCTAGCGGAATTCCTTTGATTGTACACTTTGGCATCGTGTAAAATCTGTCTGGCCGCAGGATACCACACCCAGAACAATTCCACTTTATTTTCCCCAGGATCAACAGATTCATCGTCAATAAAGTTAACGTCAGGAGCAACTGGGGCAATCCCCAACAATCGGTATTTCAATTCACCTTGACGTTTGTCGAAATACCAGATTCCCTTGATTCGGTACTCTTCAATATCGGCTGCTGTCAAATCCCTTTGGTTGATAAACTCCGCGGAAATTTGTTCACCGGCGTTCAATTGCTCATACCCCAAGTCGGTCGTATCCACTTTTTGCAAGGTTGCTGACAAATCATCCAATCTACGTTTTTCGGTAAAATAGGAGTCTGCATACACCTCGGTCAAGTTTCCATTTCTGATGTTTTTCATCAAGACGTGGTACAACGACCTTCTATCTGGACCAATACCTATGGTATCGGTTGGGTAGTACAAGGGAAAGTTTACACGCTCGTCCAGGTCAACGATTTCCCATACGGTCTTTGACCAGAGGATATCGCGATCATCCACATAACCATAAGCTAAGGGAGCATCTGCGTCCTGCGCGATTTGTGCTTCGGTCTTTTTCCCAATATCTTCTGGCAACTTGGCATTCAAAATATTTGCCTGTGCCATTATGGAGACGGGCAGTAGACCTAAAACTCCAATTACGAATACATTTTTCCAATTCATGATTTTCTGTATGCTTTATTTTAGTTTGTAAGCTCCACTACCACAGGAGAAACTTTCTTCAACTTGTAGCTCCTATTATTGGTAATGTAAGCGTTGATATCAAAAATCTGAACAGCTTCACCTCGTCTAGCTCGCTTCAAGGCAGATTTGGCCTGTGCGTTCAATTTGTTTCCGTTTACGACAATGGTAGGTTGACCTGGTACTTTGAACTTGAATCCACCAACGGCGAGGTTCAAATCGAAGTCAAAGTCTTCCAACATAGCGCTCACAGTAGAAATTTCAAGGTTTCGCCTTGGCATTTTCACACTACCCGCTTCACCACGGACGGTTCCTCTAGGTCTTGGAATATCCTTGATACGGAATTCTGACTTGGTAGAGATTGGCTTACCATCAGGCAAGGTACCAGAAGCGGTAATCGTGACTGTTCTACCAGTACCTGGATTCATAACGTAGTTGCTACCACTTCGCTTGGATAGACCAGGAGCAGAAGCTCTAACTTTATTGTTGGGAATACCGGGAATGGAGATTGTCATAGGGTTGGCAACGCCTCGATACACTACATTCATTTTATCCGCAGAGATTACAGCCGCATTAGGTTTCGTTATTGTTGCAAAAGTACTGTTTACATCCACCGGAACTTCTTCTCCATCTTGTTGGAAAAATAAGGCTCCTTTAATTGTATGGTCTCCAGCTGCACCTGCACTAATCAGCAGTTTAACTCCTCCTTCTTCTAGAATATAATCCTTGTCTTCTGCTAATTTTCTTCCGTCCAAGGTCAATTCAGCTCTTTCAGGTTTAGCAGTATTATCTGTTTTGCTGACAATGATTTTACCATCATACTTCTCTCCTGTGTAAAATGCTGTTTTAGAAGCATCCAAAGACGTTGCGAAGTTCTTTAAAGAAACCGCCTCGGTCAAATTACCCTCCAACAGTCCTTTTAAAACTTCTTGCTCCGTAGACATTACATCTGCCTGAAGTTGCGTAACTTTTGTTAAAGAAGCCACCAATGGGTACCCCTCAAAATGGTAATTTATCCAGTCCACTTTTACCTTATCTCTAAGTCTAGTGACTTTACCATCTTTATCACCAGTCTCAAATCGGGTCTGTACGGCCCCTTTTATTTCAGACATATTCTCGGGAAGAACCGTAGAGATTTTATCTCTATAATTTGTCAATCTAGACAAAAACTCTTCACCTTCTGGTTTCAATTTATCCCCTTGAAAGAATAAGTTGTCCAAATAATCCGATTTATCCATAACCACATAGTTATTGGGATCTTCCTGATCGGCCAACATACCTTTTTTCAATTCTTCAAGGTATTCATAATACTCTAAGGACAATTTCTGTACTTCTTTGGCTTTTTCAAACAAAGGTCCATACTTGATTGCATCTTCCGACGCTTTGGTCTCCAGACCTCCAAAGTATGCCAAATTGTTTGCTTCGGCCTTTTCGTTGGAAGTCTCCAACTTAGCATTCATCAAACCGAATGCCGCCAGTACTTCCTTGCTCATATTCAATGCCAACATCGCGATGAAGATCAAATACATAAGGTTGATCATCTTCTGACGTGGTGTTGCTTTTCCTGATGCCATGTTATTTATCTAATTAGAATTAATAATTAATTTGATTTGGGTCTTGGTATATCAATCAATATCCCAATTAGTTTCTGCTACCCATGGCAGATAGCATATTTCCGTATACGCCGTTCAAGGAAGAAAGATTGGTGGCCTAAGACTCCATTTGTTCTTTCAACGCACCTGCATTTTGAACTACTTCCTCATTGATCGAAGCTTGACGGCTTGCACTCTCCAATTGAACTTTGTACAGACTGTTCAAAGATTCCATTTGAGCAGCGGCATGGGACAATTCTTCAGAGTACTTCTTCGTGTGTTGGATAGCATCTGTTGTAGGCGCTATATTTTTGGCAGCACCTTCAAAACTCTTGATGCTTTCACCCAAACTGGAGAAAAGCTCAGAATCGATATTCGCCTCTTTCAATAAATCGTCCAATTTTCTGGAAAGAAGACCTTCAGCCTCTTTGGCCTGCTTAGCGTCATTCTTATTTCCTTTGGATGGAGCATTGGCCAATTCTGGATAAACCAATGACCAATCGTATTCATCATCTACTGGTTCAAATGCACAGATGGCAAATATCTATGCCTCAGTAATAAGACCTACCGCAAGAAGTAAACCACCAGTAAGGGGTCCGAACTCCCAGTGAAGGATTTTAAATAGTGCACCAATAATTACCACTGATGCTCCAAGCCCGTAGGCCATGTTAAACAGTTTTTTTGTTGATTTTGACTGTGCCATAATTCTAGTTTTAATTAAGTTATATAATAAGTATTTGGTTACTGGTTAAAATACTATACTTTAAATTTTGTCCATTTAGTTCGGAAGTCCTCTTCTTCCGTTGGTGGAGTCTTCTTCACCCATATAATCTTGTACAGTCCTGAAGCCGATATAACTTCTGGCCGAATCTTGATATTCATAATCCCTTGTGCTCACCTGAAGGAAGTATGCTACATCCTTCCAAGAACCGCCACGAATCACTTTTCTTTGATTGTTTCCTGAACCAATATTCGGGTTCATTGTAGAAAGATATTCATACGCCCCTTGGTCAAAGCTGGAACTGGTCCATTC
>ERZ1740055.440-NODE-440-length-11263-cov-8.182548_pt1 | contig 11263 bp, 4 predicted proteins | sample MGYA00581747_ERZ1740055 | MGnify/ENA primary metagenome ERZ1740055 (study PRJEB43018, sample SAMN04849739) | marine metagenome | isolation source: floating plastic debris | place: Pacific Ocean | collected 2008-08-28 | study: EMG produced TPA metagenomics assembly...
TGGGCTCAGGTTGGGAGAATTTAAAAATACAACTGGCACTGAAAGGGTTAAATTTCAACATGATTTTCAACAACAATTGCACTTCATGCCACTGCCATGTTGAATTTACAATCAACAGCACTCGATCATCTTTCTTGTGTTAAGAAACTCATATATGCTCAGTTGGTGTCTTTTGATTGTCTATTTGTTATTGTTCAGTTACAAAGGTCTTGGTCTGTCATTTGCTTAATAAATAAAACACCACAATCTAAATTGAAGATAATGTAGATAAAGAAATAAACAAAAAAATATCAGTCAGCTATAGACCATATACTGTTATGCTGTATTTTTTATGAAATGTGTTTTTTTGGCTTTCATTTTAACTTTTTTCAGCTACAGTATACTAATACAGTTTAGATAAGTACTTTGACCTGTTTTCTATTTGTATTCCAAAAAATAGAGTTGAAATAACCACTGAAAGACAGTTTAAAAGCTCTATTAAAACAGCTTTAATGTTTAATGTTTTTTTCTTAGGTCAAAGAACATTCAAACGAAAGAGAAGCACGGAAGATCAAGGACAATCAGCCAAACGACAAAGAACACACTCAAGGTTATCTGTCATAAAGAGGATAAACAGACCCTTTTTTAAAATGATGTAGCAGGCATGGTTTGCCCAATTAATGCATTTAAGATCTCTGCCTTCTGACCACAAGGTCAATCCCATTTCAATTCTGGCTATGTCAAGAGTTGAATATTTGTGTGACAATCTTTTCCTCCTAAGCTAACTCAGCCTTCCATCCTTCTTGGTCAAGTAAAATGAGTACTGTCAGCATCTGCTCTGAGCTAACCTGTGTTTGAATTAGTGTCCCATCCAGGGGAGTCAGACTCTTCTCTGCTTAACACTACAGAAACTGGAGATACAGTAAGCACTAGCTGCCTCAATGGGCCACTTGCCTCATAAAGGATCTATATGTTAAGTTAAATTGCATCACCATTGCTCAACTTCTAAAAGTTTCAGTGTACAATTTATCATGCACACTTTGTGAGAATAGATGATGAAGAAGAAGATATTTTATTCAATAATTCAATCATTTATATACATTGTATTTGCTATGAGTAAATTTCCTTTTGCAATCACAATTACAGTATTTTGTTCACAAGTTACTTCACCTTATTCCTGTTTAGTTAGGTGTGTATCACCAGCAAAATAATTTTATACTATAGTCATCTAAATCTGCATGCCCCTATTTTCTAGATGCATAATTTCTGCTCAGACTTACAATTGTCCTATACAGTACATTTAAGATCATTATGAAGTCATTTCAATGGTCTTTTGTTACTTTTCAAAATTTCGTGCTACTTTGTGCACTTGCATTATTTTTTAGAAAAGGTATTTTTAATTAGTTAATACAAAGGTTTTCATTTTTTCAGTGACTCAGTTGGAGCTGATGAGGTATGGAAAAGAAACAGGCTCTTAAACCAAGTGACTTTTTTGTCAAATAATTATTTACTATAAAGTAATTTTTTAAAATCATATTTATTAATATATTTGCTACAGGTATTTTGTTTTTTGAAAATAATATTTTATAATAATAATTTTACTGAATTGTATCCACTGTAGCTAGTATAAAGTGTTAATTTTTGAAATTATTTTTTATATCATTGTACTTTGAGTTTGTGTTGACTGTAATCATACAGAGTTCATTGTGATGATAAATAAACAAGAAGTTGAATACGCTACTGTAGCTAGAGTTAACCATGCAGTAACTATATAGTGCAAAAACAGTGTATTGAGGAATGATTTTTTTAACTTCTATAAGGTTTTAAAGATCATAATTCTTGATATCACAAATGGCTTGACAAGGGATATGCAAAAAGGTCACAGTTAATATATAATTATTGAATATGTACAGTACAATTATAGATACTGAATTTTCACACTGAAGTCCTACAGCAAAGGGCTACATCCTCTGTACTACAGTCTGAAACATTAACTAGTTTCTACTCATTTCTACACTGATTTCTATTCATTTCCACTGAAAATATGACAAATTATTGTGTCTATTCAGAAACACTGACATACAGTATCTAGTATTTTGAAGAATGAGTTTTTATACAATTCAACATCTAAAGAACATAAATAATATATATGATTTCTTTATTATCATTATAAAATGATAAGTAAATCTGAGTTAACTATCAACTCGATGAAATACAAAATGCTTTAAGGTCTTTTTAATCAGTCTTCATCTGCCGCTAGGCACCACCAGATGATGGGATTATGTGGCATGTAAACTTTGACAGGTTTCATCAACAATTTATTGATAAGGTAAGCCAAATAGTGTGTCAGGTTGGCACATACAATTAGTATGATTTCTGCCTGAAGGTTGTAGTCTCAAATACCAAGTTTGTTGCAGTTTAAACTGTTGATGAGTGACTGACATTATTAATTTCTACTGGTCATATAGCTGACTCAGCTTTCAGTTCTTCTGAGGTCAGTATTAATAAGTAGCAGCTAGTTTATGTTAGCAGCTAACCTGAGATGGATTAATGTATTCACTGTCCCGTTGCTTACCATTTGCATTGGTTTTCCAGACTGTAGCAATTGAATTTTCTTCTTTTTAATAAATAATAATATGCCCACTACAAAAATTACACTCTTCTTTTTATGACGTAAATCAAAACTCAACAAAAAAACACGAGGTGTGAGACCACAATATTGATTAGCAGTAACCTACAAAAACTAAACAAAAAAAAATAACAGAGCTTCTATCAACAGCATTGGTTTAAATTAAACAATCGATCATTAATTAACAAATTTCCTTTCAGTACTCAGTATCCCCACTCTGCACTTTTTCAATGTCTTTCAAGGTTTGCCCCCTATACAACTTCACCTCCTTTACAGTATTTCTAAATTATGAACTGGAGAAGGAGAGCAAGGGTGTTGGTTTGGAGAAGGAGGATGCCATGAATTGAGCAAGATGGAGAGTGGGAGTTAGAGAGATTGCTGTTAGAGTGGGGTAAATCCAGCCATCCACATTTATGGGGATATACCCGGATCAAAATTGGATTGATTGATTGATTTTGAAACAGGATTGGTTAAATCTCCTTACAAAGGACATGTTTACACCTTCTTATCACCTTCTAACAAATTCTTCAAGATAATGAACCTCAAATAAAACCCACTCCAGAAGCTCTGCTGATTTAAACTGTTTTTTTCTCACTTGTTTCAAAATGATAATAAGCAATGATAATTATGATACAAAAAACCCATCAAATGTTAGCATTTACAAGATGAAAAATTATTGTGGTGCTGTTGTAAACTGTTGCAATTTTCTTTGCAAAACGCTATTCAGTGAAGATTGCAAATAGCTGGTTGCAGATAAAGTAATCTACATTTTCATAACATAGTGAAACAAATTTGCATTGTGGAATATTTCTTGCAATGATCTGCTATCACAGAATGCAGGAAATAATTACTTCGTATAATTTAATTGGTACCATTTTGGCATCTGATGAAGATTCCAGTTGTAATGAAAGAAAGTGAGAAAGTGTAAAACAAAGTTGCAATAGACTGATAAATAATTATAATTGTAGTTTAGTAAGTTGTAGTTATAAGTTTTGTTCTTCAAATCAGTAAAATATGTTAAGTGAAAAAAACATGGTTCCAACACCATTGGTTTGAACTTAACCTTTTACTAGCAATGTTTCATTAAATCGACCAAATTCTATAACCTTCATCCACAGGCTATTGTGTCAGCTGTTGGAAAGAAAATTGATCTTGTAAGTAAAATTAAACAAATTTCCAAAGTACTGTTGTATATGTTTCATTTTCTGTTTAGAACAGGCCAGGTAAAACTCACTTTTAAAGTTCAAACATTGAAGGCATCTGGTTGATTTATGCATTCTTGTATCACTTTTAAACTTTATTTCATAAGCAATCAGCTGCGGTTGTGAGAACAATGCTAAAGATGGACATTTTGACAAGAACCTTGGCTGCTCCATCATCAAAGTCAGCCCCTCTGTACGAGGTATAGTTCTTTACTATCATGTTGGTAGCGAGCTTTACCCCTTTAAACTAACATAAAAATATTTTAATTTTTATTTCCTTATTTTTTATGGTTACGTAGTTTAAAGGAGTAAAACCCGCTATCAACGTGGCCATAGTGCTCAATATAGTGGCTTCAAGTTACCAACTAGCACGTTTGTGCTGTCTATACTTGTGTAACCAAAGTGAGTTGAGTTAATTAGTTGCTTAGACAAAGAATTCATGCATGGAGCTTAAGCTTAAGGTCCTTGCACTATACTTAAAGTGATGATCATAATTTTGTTAACCTTGATTTGAGTTGTCTAAATTATGTGCTTTATTCTGGCTCTACTAGATAGATTTAAAGTCTTTATGAGTATAGTATGTACAATAAATGGTTTAGCATTTCATTTTAAATTTTGTTTGGAGCACTTCGGAATTTGGCCAGTGGTGCTAGGCACTAATTTGCAGTTACCATGCATCCTCTGCCTGCAAATTAAGAAGACCTGTGTAATTTTTTTTTTCTCCGGCCTCCCTGCCAGTTAAAGTATGATGAATATATATATTTTTGATTGTGTTTCCATTAAAAAATTATCTAAATTCTCATTCAGTAAAACTTTTTTTTTGTTCATTTCAGATAACAAATCAACTTTCATCAGTACCCAAACTGGAAACTTCACAAGTCAGTCAGTACCTGAACCTTCTTAGCAATGACACGGTAATAATAATAATATTTAATAATGATCTTGGTGATAATAATAATGGTAATAATGTAAAGGTAATCTAGTTGTAATGCTACTAATAAAATAATCGTTAGTATTAATGATGTTACTAACTTATCATTTTGAATAAACCGGAGTTAGTTTAAATTCAGGCTCTGTAGTTCTAATGTGGTAAGGTGAAAATTAACAATTGAGTGGTATTGAGCACTGCAGTATACATTGACGTACATTATGCAAAATACATAGTTAATATTCAAAGTAACTTGTTCGGGATCAATGTTTTCATATAACATTACAGCAAATCATGACAACTCAATAATTCCAGATGGAAAATTTGCATGGAATAGAAAGTATCTCGGTTAACAAAATGTGATAAAGAATGCTACTTCTTTTGGGGTTCATGTCTTTTTTTAAACGTAATTATTGTCCAAGACACAAGAGAAAAGAATGTTAAGCTCAACGTAGCTCAATGCTACACTCCAGTGGTGGATGCCGAAGATGAGAGGAAAGAAGAATTTTACAAGCAGTTACAGACTCTCCCTAGCAGGTTAAAACCAAAGGACATTACGATAATCCTCAAGGTCGACTTCAATGCCAAATAAGGAACTGACATGGCTGGATATGAAGAGATCATACCGGTTTGTGTTATGAATTAACTAGTGATGGAGGCAATGTTTTTCACCATTTACATCAACATATTCGTAAGGCTACTTAGAGATCCCCAGACCGTGTAACAGAGAACGTTTGCATCAGCAAGAAGTTTAGATGGTCATTGCAGGGTGGAAGAGGTAAAAGGGATGCTGATGTAGCATCAGATCACCATTTTGTGCTGGCAATGCTGCAGCTATATCTAAAGCGACATGGATCACAAACCAGCCCAAGGGTTTGCTACAATATGGATTTGTTAAATTCTAAAGATGTGTTAGAGAAGTTCCAATAATTATAGGTATTTGATAGATACCAACTACTGCAAGATCTACGAGAGGAGAGTGATCTAGACCTGAAGACTTGATAGCAGCAGGCAAAGAAAATGTCGATTGACGCCCCTGAAAAACATTGAGAAAATAGAAGATGCACCACAAAGACTGGATATCACCAGAGACCATAGTAAAGCTGCATTTACGGGAACAGAAGAAAGGAGCAATGAATAACAGTCGGGTAGGAGCAGGAAAGGCAAAGGCAGAGGAGCCCAGTACTCGAAAGCTCATCTCGAAAGCTCATCTCGAAAGCTCATTAAGAGGTCAGAATAAGTGTAAGAGTGGATAAGAGGAACTTTGCAGACGATTTAGCGAGACGGGCACAAGAGGTAGCAAATATGAAAATACTTATTAAAGAGTTGTATGCAACTACAAAGTTGTCTGGCAAATACCAGCAAGTAGAGAAACCAACCAAGGGCAAGCAGGAAAATCCTCTTAATACAGTAGAGGAGCAATGTACGCAATGGGCTGAATGGAGTTGCTGAACCACCGACCACCTCCTGACAACCTCCTGTCATTCCACCAGCAAAGGATATACTCTCACTGAAGAAATAAAGAGAGCAATCAAATTGTTGAAGAATGGTAAAGCAGCAGTAGCAGCAGAAGCGTTAAAAGTGAACATAGTATACTGCAGTGGATGCCAAACTACAAGACCAGCAGGCAGGGTTCTGTACTTAGGGTATATCCTGCATTTACCAGATTTGCTCACTCTTCTGTCTATGTTAACTTTATCGACTATGAGAAGGCTTTTGATAGCGTCAACAGAGAACCACAAGATAATGAGGCATTACAGGATTCGTGACAAGGTTATCTCCTTGATAAAAGCTACCTACTATCTGAAAAATTTGAAGTGAATACAGGTGTTCGCCAAGGATGTTTATGACTCTGCTAGTAATTGTCTGGATAACGAAAACAACAAAAGAAAGTAAAAAGAATGGTATTCAATGGAGTCTCTGGGTTTAGTTGGACGAACTTGATTTCACTGATGATCTGGCCCTGTTATCTTACAATCAGCACCAGATGCAGGATAAATCTACTCAATTAGTCAGAACGTCCACAAAAAGTGGCCTGAAAATTAGCAAGAAGGAGACCAAAATACCAAGAACCAACACCACCTGTAACACTCCGATCTTGCTGAATGGGCAGCATCATAGATAAGCAAAGAGGTGCAGTCAAAGACGGGGTGATCAGAATTGGAAAAGCAAGAGCCATATTCCACATGCCTAAGAACATTTGGAAGTCTAGAGAGCTTACAGCAAAAATGAAACTTCTGATTTTCAATTCCAAGGTGAAATCACTCTTGCTCTATGGCTGTGAGACATGGCGAGCAATAAAGATGAACCAGGAGAAGATACAAATTTTTGTCAAGAGATGTTTACGGTCAGTATTTAAAATCAAGTGGCTAGACAAGATTTCTAAAGAACTGTGGCAGAGAGCAGACCAAGAACGGAATACCAGTAGGAGGAATAACAGCAGCATAACATGACAAGTTCTTATGTGGAATCTACAATGCATGTGGAGGATGTTTTCGAAATGAAGAGATACCGTACCTCTGCAAGCCAATTCATCTTGTTGATGCCCATTCAAAACTTTAGTCGAACAAATTAACATATAACCAGTTTAAAATTTGTTATAACCAGTTTAAATTGTTTTAGTCGTTTACAAAAATGTTTAATGTCATCTTAAGTTCTTTCAGGGTTGATAGAATATACAGCTAATCCTGCAGAAGTTTTTAATAAAATGGAGAAAACTTCTTATTTATAATAATATATATTTTTTGCAATATATTTCTTGTTTTCAGGCTGGATTTCTTACTAAGAGTAGCGATAGTGGAGGTGGTTCATACTCTGTCAGTATCCTTTGATGTGTATTATATAATTGTTATTATTATTATTATTGTTATTTTTATTTTTTAGTGAAGAAAACCAGTATTAAAAAAACTGGTAATAGTTCTCTAATAGATATCAGAATTACAATAATATTACAACGAATAAAATCAAATGAATGTTTTGTATTTGTAATTGAAAAGCTAAATCCTTTACGAACCTAGTGGCCCATGGGGCCGGTGCTTATCTCCCGTTTCTGCAGTGCTGTTCATGTTATGTTATGTTTTTTGAATCTTGAAACGGGTAAATAAGACAGTTTGGGACTGCTGTCATTTCTTGACAGCAGAGAAGAGATATTACAGTGGTGTCCATAAAACTGTGAAAAGCTATTAATCCTCTATGAGACACTAATCCATCGCAGGTTAGCTCCCAGCAGAAGGTGGTACTCGTTTACCTACCCTGGAAGGATGGAAAGCTTAGTTGGCTTAGGCGGAAAAGAAGGTTGCACAAATATTCGAATCTCGGCAAAGCGGGGTATCGAACTGGGGACCTTGTGGTCCGAAGGCAGAGATCTTACCAACTGCGCTAACCACGCCAACCCATGATAAATGATTTTCTTAATATGTACAGTATTTTAACATAGTTTAATAATGTCTTTTGTTTCTAATAGTTTTTGTGTTGACATTAGATGCTAGAAGAAGTTTGTATTACTTGTGTTTTCAATTTTGATTATGCACATATAAAGTTTCTCTCATGTCTACGTGGGGAAAGGCATTTCAACTTGAGGTTTCCATTCACTTTTGTCGTAAGTAGGTTCAGTAGAGGATGATGTACCGGGTTTCCTTTTGGTTTATTTCAATTTCATCACCAAGATGCTGCTGTAGTTACAGCTTCCAGAATACTTCACGAATGTTCTTTCTTATTTAAATTGTTATTCGTACTTAAGGTTTAGTAGAGCAATATGACGGTGTTTATGATTTCAGAGCAAATTGTACTCCAGTTAATTAACCATATTTATAGACATTTTTATAGACATTTGTTCAGCAGACGTGGGAACGTATTTTTATTTTATAGGTGTCAGTGAAATAGAACTTAATTTAGGTATTACCCCTTTTTACCATAGAAAACTCATTAAATTGGCAGTTATATATGTCTAACCTTTAACCAAATCAAAGATTTACAAAAGTGTTTAACGTTGTTATGTCAAACTGCAGTGGAGTCTGTGGTACAAGAAAGGTTAGTTAGTCAATCAAAAACTGTTTTAAAAGGTAGCCATTTTCCTGTAAAAAGAATTGATGGCTGTGAGGTTCTTCTTTTAAAGCCCTGAAACAAAACATGCACAAGTTTCTAAAGACGCTTTGGTGTTGGCGATTACTTAATATATAATGTTTAAATCAAAAGTCTCAATAAGATGACTTATGGGTACTTTGCACAAGCTGAACTACAAATCAGAGCAAAACTGGCATCTTCCACAGGCAGCTCGTTCAAGATTCCTGTGAAAGAGTGAAAGTGTTATTGCAGTTTTTTTCGTTTCATTAAACATCAAAGAATCTGACTATGATTGCTGAAATGCCAAAATGTAACGAGAACAAGTTTCACTAAACTGTTAAACAATGCGGATTGAAACACTAAAACAAACCAACAGTGCAAAGCAGGCTGCAGGAATTTTAAAATAGTTTAATGCAAATGAGAAAGTTCCAGCTATAAGTCGCTGCAACTTCTACGAGTATCCGTGAGACAAAAAGGAGGCTCAATGACCAAAGGATTGTAGATTTACATTATCTTGTTGAATTATCATGCAGGTTTGGCTCAAGATGTTTCAGGATTTTCCGACTCCTTCTAATTAAAAAACACTTGGAACAAAAACAGGTAAGATGTTTGCAAACTACATTCCACCGGACTTTAAAATTCAGAGTAGCTAAATTTTAAAGAAGCAAAGCTAAAAATTTAGCTCTAACGAAATATGGTAATAATTTTATGATAGTATTTTTTTAGGATTTACATTGAAGCTATAAGATTGCTTTTCACAGATACTTTCAGTGTAAATAATATTCGTATAACAAAATAAACGATAAAGTATAAGAAAAGCTTTATTAAATATTAATGAAATTTGAAGGAAGTCTAGATACTATAAAAAGGGGAAAACATGTATATGTAGATGACTAAGGTTCTTGGGTACCCCCCTGTATTTATTATCTGCTGCCTTGCTATCTAGTTTTCTGATTTTTTATTTCTCAGTTGGTGTGGGAGGGGTATTTTTCAATAAAGGTTCAATATAAGTTTGAGAATTTTTCGAAAATCATCATGATTACTGTATGCCATTAATGAATAAAGCAAAACTTTGAATATCCTGGTGCTTTTTCAGAGTACAACTTCTAAAGTGCTGAAATATTGCTTACGAACAGCTTTACGTCAGCAAATAACAAAGTAATTAATTGACTTAAAAAAGCATACTGGTAGAGTCCATAAACCGATGGCAGCATGCATTGAGTAACATGTGCGTACTCACCAGTTAGGGGCGGAGAACGAATCTGTAGTAAGTACATTTGACTTCTAAGTTAGAACACCCTCGGGAAAGCTAACAGGAAAGAGTTGTTCATAGAAATTGTTATTTTGTAAATGGCAGCTGTTCTAATAGTCCTATGTCTTCATTCAAAAGTAGCCGCACTCACTTTGTTTTAGGAAACACATACTTTTAATATATTTTCTGCACGATTAAGGTGAATAAGGCTAGTTTGAATGCTGACGAAAGAATACTAAAACATTCAGGCTCATTACCTTTCAATCTTGATTACCCTGGTAATCTTTAACTGGTGCCCACTTCGTTCAAATACTCGATTCTAGTACGAACTTTACTTACATTTGACAAATTGGTTATGTGAATAAATACTTTTACAGGTCATTGATTAGTTTATTTTTTATTATTATTAGTTATTTTTTCAAGTGCTTAAGAATTTAAAGCAAGCATGTCACAGAGCTTTAGAGGCGTAGGGGATGGGGATTAGATGGTTGTAGCACTGATTCAAGTTACTGTCACTTGTCACCTTCCTCTCATGCGTTACGTTAGTGTCATTGTCACGTGTTACCTTGATGATACTGTTATAAGTTTTCTTCAAGTTAATATAACATATTACCTTCGTGTAACTTTCACGTGTTACTTTCGTGTAATTATCACGTGTAGCATTCATGGTAATTACTATCACTTGTTACCTTTGTGTTAATATCACGGGTTACGTTTGTGTTACTGGCAGGTATTACCTTAGTGTTACTGTTACATGTTAGGTTTATGTAACTGTCACGTGTTACTGTCGTTTTAGTGTCATGTGCTACCCTCACGAAATACACTCTTGTCACCTTTTGGTTTTAATCCAAAATAAAATTTAGTATTATTTTAAAAAGGAAGACACGTAGATATTTTTGTTTTTTCTTTTATTTTTGCTTTAATCTCAAACTCATTTTTTCCAGGTTGGCGAGCTAGCCATGATCCCATCAAAAGATGCTAAAGAACTTCTGTACAAGCTGTTTTCGGAGTCTTTCATAACCCTTCAGGTAAGTACAAGGGTTGGGAGGCAACCAGATAAGTACAAGAGCTGGGAAGCAATCAGGTAAGTAGAAGGGTTGAGAAACAATCGAGAAGTACAAAGTTTGGGAAGCAATCAGGTTCATACAACGGTTGGGAAGCAATCAGGTTCATACAACGGTTGGGAAGCAATCAGGTAAATACAAGGGTTG
>ERZ1740055.441-NODE-441-length-11263-cov-7.205924_pt1 | contig 11263 bp, 9 predicted proteins | sample MGYA00581747_ERZ1740055 | MGnify/ENA primary metagenome ERZ1740055 (study PRJEB43018, sample SAMN04849739) | marine metagenome | isolation source: floating plastic debris | place: Pacific Ocean | collected 2008-08-28 | study: EMG produced TPA metagenomics assembly...
TTAAACGGGCCTTAAATTGAAATCATTGTAAACATTTATGGAGACTCGTTTCGGACTAAAAGAGACAACGAGGACTATCGAATGATCAGACGAGGCATTTTTCTTACACGTTTATATAGAAGTTGAAACTAAACATAATTTTTTCTGATTTAATTTTGACATATTTGATTTTAAAAGTTTTAACAATTTTAATTGATCCTCACTCCGGAATTACTGAACGTCAGTGTATTTACTCTATTTTTGAAAGGTTTTTGCAGATTTTTAGATTGTCTGTCAAAAGATGTTGCAACTACATGAAAAATACAAGGTCTAAGATTGCTGTAGTGTGTGTGAAAAAAATTTCTAAAATTCCACACAAATGAGATATACTATATTTATACTTTATACAAGTTGTCAAGAAAATTTTAATTTTCGCAAAAACAAAAATTGTATATTTGCTTTACTTTTTCCGAGTAAACAGGACAAGGTGTAAGAATAACATATTCAAATCTTCCTATTTTGATTGGAAAGAATGAAAAACAATTAACCTAAAACAGAATTTAGGATGCCAAATGGTTATGGGCATTTTGGAAATATGACCTAGTCTTAGTTTTGAAAACTTAACAACTGCAATTGGCTAAGCGCTCAGAACAGCGTTTCGTTGTTAGCTAGGAAAGTTTGCAAGGACAATCACACCTGTAGTTCAGTTTCTTTGCATACAACACCTTTGGAAATTCTCAAAATTAAAACAAAACATTAAGAAAAGCTTCTAGTGATTTCAATGCGCAAAATCTAATTTTCTTTTTTCGTTTAATTGTTTTAGAGTGTTAAGGTTCTCATCTGACTTTACACAAAGCAAAATTTATGAAATATGTAGTTATACATTCAATTTCCTCTCTTTTCTCGATAGCACGTTCTCTTGTTTGACTTAAAAATTTTAAAACAAGAATGACAATTTTTAACCTTTTTGGTTTATTTACAAACATGTTTCGGCGTTACTTACGCCATAATCAGTGTGAATATACAGCGATGGCGTAGGTAACGCGTAGGTAATGCCGAAACATGTTTGTAAATAAACCAATGCAAAAAGGTTAAAAATTGTCATTCTTGTTTGAAAAATTACTGGCCTCGCGGCTGATACAACGACCGTTTGACTTAAAAGATGTAAAATTTTGTATTTGTAGAAAAAAGTGTCTGAGAAATGTTGAACAAAATTTTGCATTGCGTGTATTTCCAATTTTGCCAATTCACTATTCAACAAAAAAAATTAGGAATTTTTTAAAGAAAATAACGATGTCTTTCACGGAAATCCGTTCTCAAATATCTGGAAGAATTTCAATTCGTTTTGAGTGCTAATCACAAAATTATTAATACAAGATGTGAGAATTGCGAGACGCTTGCAGCTGTTCTATTGATTAAACTTACAGTTACATAGTAATTCCTTATAAAATGAGTACAAAAACGAGCCACACAGCTTGAAAAGAAACAGGAATAAAGATTTGTACAACATCGCGTAATTTTATACTACTCAAGGCTAAACATTTTATGATAATCGCGCCATGAGTAGTGTAAGGAGTAGACATTTAAAGCGTACGCTAAATCAACACTAAGGATAAAAATAACGCTTGAAATGTCAGCTCCTTGCACTACTCATGGCAATAATCATAAAAGTTTTAGCCCTGAAATGTTTAAATTATGCTTTGCTTCTACTCAAATATTATTTTTCATTCTTTTTTAAAATATTCATAAACAGAGTTTTATTGCTGCATGTTGAGTTACTTAAAGAACTCAAGATATCTTTTAAAAAAAAAAGAGAATCCAGCATCTCGAAAACTAAAAATAAACACGCCATCGATGGCAGCATTTGACCTGAAATGAAAACACTTGTTTTTTAAGTAAGTGTGCGCTTCCCATTTTTTAAGCATTTAGTTGCGGGGTATTTTTTCTTGTTTTCAAAAACACGACCGTATTTTTGTTATAGAAAGAAGAAGGGTAACTTTTGATTCTTCGAGCGAAGAGAGACAGTGAAAGATCTCAAAGATTTTAATTGTATGAAACAAACTTTCCAAAAGAAAGCCTCGGGTTCGTTTTTTGGAGCAACTGCCTGGTAACCAGGCAGAGGTCATTGCATCGGTGTGTTTGCGGTTTTGTCAAACTGTGAGAGATTTTAATCTTAAATTCTTAAAAGAATATACCGGGTAGCTCGATCTCGTTTTCGGATTTTGATTTCGCAGCAAACAATCCCTCAATGGGGAATTGGATTTCTGTCGAATGAAATACGAAGAATTTTCGGGTTAGTTCAGTTGCATAGGCTGACAAATCGTCCAAATGATTACTTTATTCGGAGAGTTTGCCACAATTGAGTTATTTCTTGCTTATTCAAGGTGAGCTAATTTGCAATGAGCATAAAACATTTTATGTCATATATAAATGGGATGCTACGTCTGTGCTTCGATGAAAACAATTTGATAAATATATAAGTTTTACAACGCATTTCGTCAAACTCTGAAAGCCTGCAATTTATCAAATTGTATAAAACATTTTAGTTCAAAAATTTAGGCTCTTTGGCAAATGTTGTGGAAAATAGAACTTCTATAATTTCGAGGAGAATTTGCTTGCAGGTCATGCCGTATTCATTTTTTTATGCTCAGCTTAACATTTTGGTGGTGTTGCGACTCCTTTTCAAAAATCATTTCTTCTTGGGAAAGCAAATAAGCTAAACTGCCCATCCCATAGAGTTCCTAAGTCTTTTCCTCACTACGACACTAGATTACATATTAATTCTTGCACATCAAGAATTAATTGATGTGGAAACAATTAGTTTTAGAAGCTAGAGAGCTGTTTAAAAAATACCTAAGCATAACCATTATTTAGCACATGATTTCAAACAAGGGAACTTTTTTCCAAACGTCTTTTAGCATTTCAAGCATTTTAAGAAGTTTCGAAGGTACAAAAATTGCGCGGTGATTTTCCGTGCTGCGTCAATTATTATACTTTTGTAAAAGCTATTTTAAAAGTACTTTCCGAATGAATGAAGCTGATTCTTTTTGTAAATATCTTTTACTCAAATTACCCTTTAAAATTTCAATCGAAGCTCTGAGATTGACCAAAATAACTGAATTTGTGGGTAGACTTTTGGTTCAAACCGAACACTTTCATCTGCCAAACTGAAAGTCAACAAAAAATACAAAAATTAAAAGAAACACCATTATGGTATGTAAATATATCTAATGTTGAGCAAAACACAACTTTTGCTCGCTTTTCTGGAAAGTGAATTTATCAAAGTCAACTACATGCATTTTCCGTGATGTAGAATTTCTATAATTTTTCCGATATGAGCTTTTACCAAAAGGTCGTCAGATTAACAGGAATTTAATTGTAATTAAGTTTGACAAACATATTTCTGCATTTGCATATGCCATCTTCAGTGTAATGCGAGTGTTACAATCGGTGGTGGTGTTTAAAAGAAGAATAGTACTATGAAACAACAAAAATACCGCCACAGTAGTAACACTCGCATTACACTGAAGATAGCATATGCAAATGCCGAAACATGATATCAAACTTTAAAATATGTGCTTTTACTAATGTTGCCAACGAACCAGCAGAGCGAATTAAGACGCAAGGCTTTTGAGGAGGAAGAGTAGAGCCGTTCGTGCACGAGTTCGCTCAATCTCGGAAGCGAAAAGCATTTGAGATTGAGCAAGGTAACTTTGTATGACCTAATAAAGAGCCAATCGTAGTACGTGTTCGTTTTAGGTAAGCCAATCCTACGGCGAGTTGTTTTGCTTTTGAGAACCAATTTTACGATGTGTCATGCACCTCGTCGTTCATGCACCCGTGTTTTGGTCAAGCGAACTTGTGGTTTTACTTCCGATTTTATTTGACTTTTTTGTTTTAATTGTATTATTTGTACGTGTTTACTTTTGTAAAGCGATCTATGGCAAAAAGCAAGCTAAAAAATCCAGTTATCGAAAAGAACTTGAGTTGGCCAGCGTGTAAAACAGTCGTAACCTTAAGAACCCAAACTTTATACCTAAAAAAATCCTTCAATTGATAAAGTATCGTAGCAAACCAGTAAATAAAGCAAACTTGCACTCAGAAAAATTAAGTGTTTAAAAATCGTTCTATTTAGAATTTTTGTCGAATTTTCAAACTTTTGTCTTGTTCGTTGGCACTTAGCAATAGCCACTGCTAATACTTGTATAATTAAATTTGTTTGCGAACTAAGCTTACAATTGTGTAGTCGCAGGTTGTTATTCACCGGAACAACTATTAATACTATACCCACTCCAGCACTATGGAGTATTACTGACAAAGATTAATGAGACATTTTCTAACATTTACAAAGACGATCAAGCTAGAGTCTCGGGATTAGCTCACAAATTTTGCTGTTCTCTTTTATCACTTACAGCGCTAAAGGAGAAAATGGCGAAACTAAACCATTTATACGTTCTCTTTAAAACTCTCTACGCAACTTGGTTACTTCAGAACAAAACAAATGACCAAAAGCGCTCATTTGTTGTCAATGCAAAAAAAGACAGCATTGTAATTAAGATAAGCAGAAAGGTAGTAGTATAAGCTGTAGAAATTAAGAAAGAGTTTACAAATCCTCAAATCTCACTGCAAGTGTTTTTCTAGTTTGTAATTGGTTGGGGAAAATGGTAATATTAATAATAATGAAAGAAAAATTAATTATTTAAATCTAAAGAGGCTATTGTAACTTCATAATCTTTACCAGTACACTGTGGAAAGTTAAAAATAATGTACTAACGATGTGCTAGCAATTAAAGATTGGTCAAATGTTGCTCTTCGTATGTGCTGAGGATAGACAAACACTATTTTTAGTAATAATTTGGAATCTACGAATAGACCATTAGCTTTGAATGAAAACCGTACAATATTCGTAAGTGGAGAACCCTTAGTTTCTGTATGTGTTGCTAATAGATATAGTGAAGTGGTTGCAATATAAATGACGGTTTTCTGAAAACCAAAAATTTACTTTAATTAAACTTTTTGGGAAACCCTTTTTAAAAATAGGGTTTATTTAAACTCATCTATTTTTGGAACTTAAGGAAAATTTTTAAACACTTGCCAAAAAAACATTCATGTTCAGTCAGGTCATTGTAAATTTGAATACATGTCTTACTACTTTTTGTTTTTGTTTTTTCATTAAAGTTTTCATTGTGTGAGAGAAATGATTTGCACATTCATAGAGTCTAATTTTACACCAGCAGCTTCTCGCACTTTCAAGTCTAATCAATTTTTAACCAGAATAAGAATCTTTTTTATCCATTGCAGTGACATCCACATAGGAAATTTTTCGAAAATCGTTAAAAAAGGGGCAATGAACTTTGACTACTGACCGAGGTAGAGTTATCAGGTAGGACAAGAACCTGTTTCATTGTCAAGGATTTGACAGCGGTGAATCACTGATGGCAGTTGACTTGAACTAACAGCCCACAAACTGATCCTTGATCTGACTGATTTCAAGAAAGAAGTTGAAGGCTTCCATTTTGCGGTAAGGTCCTTCATTACAATATATTGTTCTAAGAATGTAACGCACTTTGAAGTGACAGCGTGCGCCATAAGTGTTTTTGAGCAAAGGTTGAAATCTAATTTTGGTTGAAAATCTGTGAGTGCCGATTTTGACAAAAAATACTTAACAAACTTATATAGGAAAATTTGCTGTAGATAATACTCTCTACCGTTTTGAAAATCTACAATCTACTTTGGTTTTGTAGTCATTACAACTATTCTAATACCGTTCTGTCGGTCATTTCGAAATCAGTTTTTGTTATTTATACTAACCGAGTTGAAAGACTCATTTTTGCAATGAAACAAATTCACCGCCACTAAAAAAAATATGTAAAGCTTCATAAAGAAAGTACATTGTATGACTAAATTATTCTACTAATGACATATATTTTTGGTTCAATTTTAACTACCACAAAATTAGTTTAAACTTTAAACACGGCCGGAAACTAACCTAAATTAAAGTTAATGTTTGAAACTTCCGTTTCTAGTTGTTCTTTAAAAAAAGAAAGAATAGTTCTTATAAGGTTATCAAAAGCACTCTTTTATTCTTAAGGAAATTTTTTGCTCGTTGTAACCGAATTAAGATGCAAACTCGACTTTACGAAATACACAATTTGACACGTACACGCTCGAAAACGAGAACTAACAGCGAAAGAAATATTCGACTGAATTAACCGATTGAAAAAATCAATAAATCAACCAATCATAAACCAAAATAAAAATTCGATGTCCAAACAGTTGGAAACAAAACAAAATTATAATTGTGGCAAGGAAAAGGTTTCCTTGTGCGTCATTTGGCCGTGGTAATTGTTCGCCGGGTGAAAAAATTGAAAATGTGTAACTAAATGATGTTTTAAGAATATCTTTGTGTGAGAGTTTTAAAATTAAACTGCTATTTTTGTTGGGAGCTTGGTCCAAGATAAATTTTACATTAAGAACTTAAATTTTTGTTTTTCTCGCTAGAACTTGTGCGACGCTGGAAAAAGCGAAACCACGTCAATTTCACGTAAAAAACTAGTAACTATGCCAACGTTTAAATAAAAAGACAATTATCATTTATTTTTGCAAAACCATAAGCTATACTAAAAATACTTTACCTTTTTATGATTTCAACAAACCAGCTTTACTTAGAAACGTTAGCATTATACTAACTTTTTAGACGTTTTCAGAAAACCTACAGCGGCTGTAAATGGCGTCTGCGTGTTTGATTTTGAGGGCATTTTGCTCTAGCGCAATACGAACCGTAAATAAAATAAGGTAGGTTTATAATTTTTGTAAAATAATTCGTACTGAAAACATTTTTCGATTCTCAACAAATACTTTTGTATACACAAATACTTAGAAAAAAAGAATCTATGCATGAATTTTAAGGTGATCAACATTATCAGAGGCAATGATCTTTTTAAAGTATGCATTAATGTGGATCACGATTTTATAACTGCCACTGGTTTTTATTACTGCTCTAGAACAAAATTGATGGCACTCTCGAAACAACCCCTCAATTGGTGTGTGCATGAATGAGTACGTATTAACTTCTTTGGAAACATAACCTTGTGATTTGGTTTCGTTTGTTTAGGCTATTAGGTGAAGTTAAAAAACAAAGGTTTTCCATTCCCTTCCGCATTAATTTTTGGGGCCGCATCAATTTTTTTTTCTATTTGCCTATGAAACTAGAAATTAACTGGTGCTGCTGACACGCTACAGAACTTAATTAGGCTTTAGTTTTCAGCAATATCGAGCTCTCAATTAATTATATAATCAAAATTTGGGACGAAAACAAAAAGCAACAGGCGTTACTTTAACACTTGTTCCCCAGTTCCCGTTCGACAAAAAGCAACAGGCGTTACTTTCGCTCTTGTGACGTGTTTTGTTTGTGTTTTGATACGCAACAAAATTTTAATGCCTTAGTACGCTAGGCCTATGGTGGACAGGCCAATGACCTTGGGGATTTATATTTCAAGTTCGCTTCTGGAGAATTTGACAATGGAGGCATCAGTATTTGAACACAGAAAAGCCCGTATGCATTTTGTTATGCCACGTCGTTACACATGATCGAGTTTAGCTTTGTTTGCTGCTTACACTAATTTGTGTATGCTCTCTAGCGTAACAAACAGACAAAGACAACTAAATCATGTGAAAGGAAATGGGAAAACCAAATGTACAAGCGAAAGAGGTCAATTGTACTTAACCCAAATCGACCAGCACGTACGTGTAAATTGGAAATGTCAGCGGTTTTGCTCACAAATGCTTGCTCGAAATCCTTGAAAATAGAGATCATCGTAGAGGTAAGGTATATCTGCAATATTTTAAGCCACTCTTCTTCGATAAATTTACACAAGGAAATGTTCCTGAAGCAGATTTTCACAATTTTTGCGATGCGAGATTACAATATCAAAGGGCCCCTTGTGAGTTATCTCCGCCGTGGATTAAGTCATTTACCATTTTCAATTAAAATGCAATGTTCCTAAGAGGTAGAGGTCCCAGGGATACACAAATGTTTCCTAGCTCGGAAATTGGATCTGATTAGTTTGCTTCTATTAATTAAAAGGATGGATACTTGTGGATAGCTTATCATTTTAAGAAAAAACTGCTAAGTTCCTCCTCGGATCTGCAGTCAAAATGCTTACTTCGATTTTTTTTGCAATTCCATTCCCATCTTCACTTTAAAAACTACTGGCCTGAGACGAAGGTTTATATGTTGACAAAAGTCAAAAACTTTGGAAGGCAACTCCACTGTTTACTTACCTCGATCTTGTTCGAGTTTACCGGATAAAGCTTCAAGTAGCATCAAAGCTGGAAAATAATCTGCGATTCTAATTCGATTCCATAGTCAGACATTAAACTCAATAACTGAAGAGAAGACTTTCCACACATAAAGCAAAATGCAAAGCCTGAGAGAAATCCGCCATGTTTGATCGCTGCCTATTTTTGAAAATGCTCGCTCCAGTCCTAAAAGCCGTGCTATAACAGCCAGACGTAGAGTGACATTTTAGCCGCCTCACATTATCTCATCCTGCAATTCGTGCACGGATGAGATAAAAACCATACTGAACTATTTCATGAAGGAGTTTTATTCACAAGATTTTGTTCACCCTCAAATCAGGCCACTGCTGGAAAAAATCAAAAACATAGGGATTGTTTTGTACAATCACTCGAAACTTTCTTTCACTTTCATAGGAACTAACATATTTAAACAAACAATTGACAGCTGAAGAAGAAGTAGACGTATTTGTGTTTTTTGAAAAAGAATGGGAATTAAATGCCTATTATTAAATATATTTACTATTTCAACTCAGGTCTCCAACCCAAAAAACCTCTTTTTTTTTTTGTGAAGAGTCACTAAATACACCTCGTTTCAATACAGCGTATTGTCATGTAAAAAAGCAGTTTAGTGAAATAATAAGAGTTCAGAAAATAAAGTAAAAACACTCCGGCCGGCTCCCTTTTTTAGAAATCCGGACGGGAAACATTTGTTTTTTTTTTTACTTGGCCTCACAGAGTATTAAAGTGCATCAAACGTTTTGCATAACATTTGTATTCGTTTTTAAGGCTTTTCATTTTATAAAAATACCGGAATGTATTCAGTCGTATAGTTTATGGCGGGGAAACAAAACTTTTTTATGTCAAATGTATTTAAGATCGAATTCCCAAAGAAAACCCTTCATACATCACATAAACTGTAATTAACCTATTTTATATGCATACATCTTTAGTGCCCATGAACAAACTGAGTAATCACAAAGAAAAAGGAATCACTAAGAATCTCTCCTGCCGTTCTGAAACGCCATAATCAGCAAGTCATGAATAGTCTAGTATAAATACAATTCAAAAATACAGCAAATGCAATAAAAAACAACTACTAAAATTTTCAAGTAAATAGAAAGAAAAGTGACTGTAAAAGGTATCTGTTATTTTAATAAAAAGTAAGGGCGTTTTTTGTTCAATGTTTGTTTTTTCAAGTAATCAATAAACACTTGTAAATGAGATTTTTCAGACACACAAGATAAAAATATTCTGATAAAAACTTTGAAATGACTTATGTGTGCCGCCTAAACGACTGACAGTATATATATAGTCAATATCCTAGCCGTGTAAACAATCATGAGAAGTACGGAAACTCAAAAATGAAGTACTTAGAAGAATTCAAATATTAGTAATTGTTTTTTGCCCTATTTGCATTTGAAAAAAGTGTGTTCTTATAATATAATGGTTGCAAATCTTGAGTAAAAGAGAGATGTCGCTATACATATAAATGGCAAAGGTGGGGAAAATTGAAAGTTATTAAACCTTTTCAAATTTTACAAATGACATTAAATGGCTTTAGACTTTTTTCGAGAATATATATGAAATAAAATTTTCGAAAGCCTTAAGGGAAATAAATTGGTACTCGATGTTTCCTTAATTAACAAAATTGTAGCAAGCAGTTATACATAAATACTAAGATATAAAAATTTTTAATCATTGCAAGATTATCTGATGACAAGAAAGCCGACAAAACTCTTTCACAATGGCCTTGAAGAAAAGCTTGTTGACAAATGTTTGACGCCAAATTAAAAGACCTGTTTCGTTCTTACTTCATTCGTATACTCACTGAACATATCTATGAGTGAGAGAGTTCTTTCAAGGGTTAGGAATATATTAACCAGATTTGAATTTTATTATAAGGGATTAAGCTGAAGAAATATTTATGAATGACAAAAGTCTTAGGCAGGGATAAAAAGGACAATTCTGGTAAGTGTCTGAGAAACGCTGTAGATGGATATACAGAAATGCTAAAAAAACCCGTCCTTGTTCCGTAAAACCTGATCTCAACATGTTAAGAAGTAAGACAGAAAATTTAATGTGGTATATGAATTAAGATGATATTTTTTGAGATTAATTTTAGAAAATTTTAAAATGTTCTAGTACTTGTCTCTAGCTGTATACAGATTTTAGTTTACCAGAGTATCCATTGGAGTCGGTTTTTGCTGACGGGTTTACCCTGGCTAGTAAAGAAATTATTTCTATTATTATTAGTAGCGAAGTAATAGCTGAAATTGCTTCAGCGAGTAAGCACATTTGATTTATATGACAGCGACAACGTGACATAACAAGAAACTAATTTTGGTTTTCAATCAGTTGTGCTTGCCACTCCGAGTCGCTTTAAAGAGACATTTCGTTCCTTTTTTTACTTTTTTTGTGCAGTTCAAAATATTAATATTTGATCTTTTAAAGCTGCCCTTTCCATTATTGAGGTCAAGAGTATAGGCCTTTTGAATTAAGGATTACTTAAACTACACTTATCATACCGTTTCACATACACGAGTGCTTAGCAAATAGTCTTGGATAATCGGTTATATCAACGAGTTATTTGTCTAGCAGAAAACCAAAAACACTTTTTAATAAAAATTTAAAAAAAAACACCGCGGAATATTAAAAGTTGAACTGATAAGCTCAGGTAGGTTTGTTGGTTCTGAAGAAGACACAATACCCAATCCAACCTGATTTGAACATCACCGCCAAATGCATTTTCTCTATCATATTTTCATCAGATGAGTATAAAGATTGTTTAATAAGCAACCTTCGTTCACTGTAAAAAATCCGCGCATGCAATTGGTCAAAATTGATCACGTGATTTCGGTCTATCTGTCAATACCCGGCACGGCCGTGGGAAAAAATCTATATACCTATGGCTGAGTCTTCAAAAAATTGAAACCACAACCTATATCAACCAAAATGATTTTAATTGAGCTTTTACTCCAGCGAA
>ERZ1740055.442-NODE-442-length-11256-cov-6.925810_pt1 | contig 11256 bp, 7 predicted proteins | sample MGYA00581747_ERZ1740055 | MGnify/ENA primary metagenome ERZ1740055 (study PRJEB43018, sample SAMN04849739) | marine metagenome | isolation source: floating plastic debris | place: Pacific Ocean | collected 2008-08-28 | study: EMG produced TPA metagenomics assembly...
ATTTTTTAAACACTTTGTCTAACATAGCATTTACAGAGCTTTTTTATTTTATTTTTAACGACCGTTTTCTTAAATTTCGCTCCAAAGAATTCTCCCCCGGTTAAAAAAAAAAAAATTACCAGTTACTGAGAAAATTGCGAAGTGTAACATGGCCTTTAGTTTTCAGCAACTAGTCTTGCAATGGCGTTGCAAGGCAAGTTGAAAGAAAACTGATTGCATAGCGTAACAGCGCTTTTACAATTCCATACTGATTCATCCCGTCAGACAAAACAGTTTGAGTGTGCTAAAAATGGGAATGGAAATTATTTTAAAAGGATAATTCTTTCATTGGGTAAAAATAAAAATTTCTATATAGTTTATAGAAATAATCACTAAAAACAATGAAAAAAACGAGTTCAATAAAAATTGTTTGGTATTTTTTATATGGTTTAAAGTGGTAAAAGCAATTGAAGTTTATATGCTTGCTATGTAAGTATAAACACTACAAGATTTCATGGCTACGTTGAATTGGATATTTATACTATGTCGCTTCTGATGGACTTAGCATATAACAATTTTAATAAAGAAAATCTCTAATTTAGTATGTTGTAGGTTAAATCAGAATTACTTTGCAGTAACAAAATGTTTATGTAGCTTCTGGGCTATACATTTCTTTAAATTAATGTTGTTTTCTTTGCTTTGGTAAACTCATTTCTAGCATTATTACCCTAAGATATGAAAATCAACGTTGTTTGTGTGAATAAATACAGCGATATATTAGTAATAGGCGTTTGTATATACCCCACCTTCCTGATAATTTCAAAACAAACTTTTGGTCTGTCACGAAAAGATAATTTATAATAAATTTATATTTTCTTCTTCTTTTTTTTTTGGATTTTCAATTTTTTTCTATCTCGTAAAAAATGGAAGTTTTATTGTTCAAAAAGCGACTACAGCACTGGTGAATATCCGAGGATATTAAGATGGCCTTCCGCTCTGCTTATATCAAGCTTTGCCTTGACCTATTTCTGTTTTTGCAAATTTGTACTCATGAGACCACAAAAGCCCTTGACTACAAACAATGTTTGTTTGAAAAGGCCCCAATATGCGGTCTATTTGGGATAAATTATATCCCGCTGATTCCAAACAGATTACCCAAAAAAGTTGCGTGTGTATAGCCTCAAAACCAGTCTTCATAGGAACTTTACCAGCATGCAAAAAAATTTGGTAATAAAATTTTGACAAGTCTTTTCATATGTATCCTCATTCAGTAGAAACCGAATGCGTTTAGACTCAATAGTACTATTATTTGTAGCTAAATCACTCGCTTTCTCTACAGAAACCATCAGATCCTGTGGTGAAGCTTTTATTTGAGTCACGCGACTGTTCGAGTGGTCCAGCCAGCAATTAAACTCCATATCAACAGTCAGTATTTTGTCGTGGCGTCCACGTAAGGGAAGAACGGTTTGCTCTCTTTGTTTCTTAAATATAATATATGTTTTCGCGTCAGATATCGCTGATCGATGTTTTAGTTGCCCTGAGTTTAGCTGAAATAAACTGTTAACAATCGTGGGTCTTAGCGCGCTGGGAGAGTGTTTTGAAAACGGTGTCACTTTTATTTATTGCCCATGGCTCAGCAATTTTATTGCTCCAATAAATGTTAAAAGATTTTTATCAAGCCCAAACAGTCACTGCGTGTAAATAATCTTGCACTCAATCAAAGTCATTTAAATAAACACAGGAAATAAAATTTCTAGGTTCACTGCTTGTACCGTTTCGATATTCGATATAAAAACCTTAGCGTGTGTCAGATCTGAAACAAATAAACATTACAAAGACATATACTTAACCCCTTATAGTTGATCAAAAGACCAATTGTACGCGTCGCTTTTGTTATTTGGAGTTGCTGATAACGGCAAAACTTTGGCTCGAGAATTGTTCATCTAAGTTTGGACTAAGTGAGACCACGCGATTTACACCAACCGAGTGCAGGAAATGGGAATAAGCCCACTAAGTACTAACCCTTTTGTTTGAAAGCTTTAAAAATCAGAAAGAAAGCGTTTTCATTAGTAAAAATGGGCGCTGTAATTATAGTGATAGCAGTAAATAATTATAGTTTGCTAATATTTTTTGTTGAGGTGCTTAAATGGAAGCGCATTGCGGTTTGCTTCAATGAAATTTTACGATTTATTTGAAACCAGATAGATACAAGAAAACAAATTGAACCACCGTTAAACACACAAATAATGACTAAATTCCGTCTGTTTCATCAAATGTTTCGGTCACCATGGAAAGGTTTTCTTTCTCTCAGGGCTGAACAAGCGACAAATTCTTTTTAGGCATTTCCATAAAGCGATTGAAACAAAGAGTTGCGAGAATTGTTTAACTTTCTGAGACTGAACTGTCAAAACAAACTATTGAATTGACACTTGCGGTTTTTTGAAAGACCCAAGCGACGTTTGCCTGTATAATAAGTTTCACAGTAAAATAGCAATTTTTAAATAAATTGATAAAAAGTTGGCGCGAAATTGTCACAGTAAGTTTATCGCGGTGTCGATGAAGGAGCTTGTTTAGTTGACAGCAACTCGAGTTCTCGAGTGTTAAGCACAAATAAACCCTGCTATGATATTTACTAGGTGCCAACATCCAAATAAAATGAATGATAACGCGTTTGAAATAGGATTAAGTAATTAATGTACTCAAGTGGTTTCCTTTTTTTCTATCTTTGCCGTCCTTTTCTTTCAAACCACTATTTGCAATTGTATAAACTTATGAAGATAAAATGTGTCAGAATGATAATTAATTCGAATTAACGTGCAAATTGGTGGATCAAAGCTACTGAAGTAAACTAGACCCCAAGAGAAGATAAACGAATTGACAAGACATGTTTTTTCTCTGTTAGTAAGGAAGCTTTTCACAGCTCGGGTCGTTGACATTTTTAATAACAGAAAGTAGGAAATTGTGCCAATGGGATCACAGAACCATCGCAGCTCTGCGGGGGGCAATAACATTCGTTTAACCGTCAAAATAGGCAATTAAAATTCTTTAGTTCGCCGTAACATCTGCATCCCTCCCCTTAAATCAAGTCGTTCTCAAAATATAGATAAATATTTGAAAATTATCGAGCTGCGGTTAGGAAAACATTGTTGACTTTGCACAATTAATCCTATTTTCGCCGGTAAGAAGAGAATCAAACTGAACTTAAAAATCAATATTGATCATCTTTGAGTGCTAAATTGAGAAATTTGTTTGGCTTTACTTACGAATAATACCAGAGAAAATAAAAAAAAGTCGATCTTATTGAAACAATAACAAAGGGAAAAATCCTATAGGACAAGTTTATGGTAAAATATTTATAAGTAAAACTAGCCTGCGGGCAACGTCGCAGCTGATTGGGTGCGTGTTTATCAACAAACCCTTGACATGCCAATCAAAGCGAACCAGAAACCGAGTTACAATAGGAAGTAGAGTCCCGCTGTGATGTGGAACGCATTCACGCTCCATATGTCCGCCTCGTTGAACATCCAACCCAAGTTGTCAAAGCAGATCTTGAAGGAACAACTCGATCGTCTTTTTTGGGGGGTCGTGATCTGCCAGAGTATACAACACAGCGTGGCCGGCGCTTGTTCTGCGACCAACAGAGAAACCGCCAAGTAATTTTCAAAGCAGTGTGTGTCGTGTCTTCCAAGGGTGTCATATATTTAGTACTCAGAGCGGGATGATTGAAACGATGAATTAAACAAAGGAGTAGCTCGTTCAATTCATTTACAAGTGCCGCGGTTAACACTCACGCAATTTTGTCCCCAATTGAGGAATCACGCCACCTCCACAGTTGTATAGATTTTGCCCGGTGAGATGAGCTCTAGTCAAGAAACATTTTCCAGTGCGGGAAGTTCTCAGTATCACTACTCTACGACCCAGTTGTCGCGATCAAATCGAGCCTCGTCTCATGACTTGATGTTTGCTGGACAAGACGGATTTCTTGTTCCTCAGAATTCTGTTGTTCGTCAATCGAACAGTGAATTGAGTTCTGTCGACTCTGGTGCTCCCAGATCGGGACCAACCGGCAACTCGCGAAGCGGTCCTTCGCAACACAACATGTTTCCAAGTCCTGCAGTCCATCAGTTATACTCTCCTCATTATGGTGGTATCCCTGAGCCACGAAGAGATGCAAGTAACGGTTCTCCTCACGGTTTTTTCTCAGTGGCGCACGCACACGATCCGTCTCCGACTGGTGCAACTCACAACCACGGATTTCCACCAGCAGTAGCAGGGAGTTATTCCAACCCCTACAGATTTGGTAAAACTATGGATTTTTATCCACGCTCTGAAGAGAAGTTGGATTCTCATGGAGCTCAGTACTCAAATCCCTTTGGCACACCACGTTATGAGTATATGCAACACCCAGGACTCGCCGTTCCTCCAAGTTTTCTCCGCCAACCTTTAAGTCACGTTGTAGTTTGCGAATGGATCGAACCTGGCTCAAAAGGAAAACCGTGTGGACGGCAATTCTTTCGAATGCATGATATTGTAGCTCATCTGTCTGAAGATCATGTCGGAGGGCCGGAAAGTTCTTCCCATATCTGCTATTGGAAAGATTGCCCTCGTAACGGACTTTCTTTTAAAGCCAAATACAAACTGATAAATCACATTAGAGTTCACACTGGTGAGAAACCTTTTGCTTGTCCTTTCCCCGGCTGTGGAAAGCTCTTCGCTCGTTCGGAAAACTTGAAAATTCACAAACGAACTCACACAGGAGAGAAACCGTTCATTTGCGAATTTCCGGGCTGTGATCGAAGGTTTGCCAACTCGAGCGATAGAAAAAAACATTCCCACGTCCATACTTCAGACAAACCTTACATATGCAAGGTCGAGGGCTGTAATAAAAGTTATACTCACCCGAGCTCGTTAAGAAAACACATGAAGCTACACGCAAAACCTACAGAGACAATCAACTCGAGCGCTTCTCAAGACGATGTAAGCTCTTCGACCAAAGGAAACTCTCCGAGCTTTACTGGACCTCCTTCGAGTTTTCCTGCTCCTATGAGCGAGTGGTATAATCGTTTTCCCACGGGTCCTGCTCATGAACATTTCCATGTGGAAACTGGATCGTATTCAGTAGGACAACCATCTCTAGCTTCCTACTGACAGCTGTTTTTGCCTTGCCAGTCTGGCAAATAACATTGTTATGACATAATTTGGCACGAAGTGCTTTCTATATTCTTCAAGTTTGGAGCTCAGCAGCAAACGAGAACGACAAGGTAAACTCTGTGAGTTTATATTGGACCTACCACGATTCTCTTGTAAAACAATGTCCGAAACAAATTGATAAACAAACGAGAAGGGGTTTTTTCAAGCCTGCCTAAACGGACAACTTATGAAGCTGAAAGAGCTGTTTTTTGAATCATACTTCCTGTGACGATTTAGGATGCTTTTTGAAAGTTCCTTATCAGATAAACTTTCAATTTTTGAACAATCTTAATGGCGGTAGGTAGACATTTTTCAGCTTTTGAACTATTTGAAATTGTTCTATTTATTTCTGATCGAGCACTTCATGTAAAAATGCCACGAAAAGCTGGTGGCAACAATAAAGAATGCTGTATTCAATGTTCTAAATACATCTTTGAACCACGTGTGATGATCTTGAAGAACAATATTTTTATATGTTAGAGAAAGCAGATAGTCACTTTAAATTCGTTGTACAGAAAAAAAAATTCAATTATTCACTGGAAAAGTACCATGTACATATAATATTTAGTTTCAAGATAGGAAAATTCCTAAAAAATTTAGTATGACCAAATATTGTCTCTTGGGGTATCACATTTTAGAAATCTCACCGAGCACCCAAAATATTGCTGTCAGTATATGTGAAAAATGAATTGCTATGAATTTATTGTATATTTGGGGATTGCACAGAAATAAACTAATTCATTATATCTTGAGAATGACTATGTTTAGTTTCTTTTTGTCAGTGAATTATATTGCAAGGGTCATTTGTTTGACATCATGGCAAAAACAAGAGCCTGGAGTGGGACGGCTTTACAATCTTAACTCTCGCAGTGTCAGTAAAGTGATGACAAATTGTGTTTGGGCACAAAGCAGTTGAACTACTATAAACTTAACTCGTCTGCTTCTTTGCGGATGGGGTTAATGATAGACTCGTCAACAAGAAAGATGTAAAAAAGTGTCGTCTATTTACATTTGCAATTAAACGCTGGAGGAAGTTATTAGGGGAGAATGAGTTGGTGTAAACCCGTGTTATCTCGCGTGATATCCGTCGATATTGCATTCTACTAGGTAAAAGTAACAGCTTTGTCAAGTTGTTGAGTCGTAGATTGATCTGAACGGGCATCATATTTCTATTCTAGGTTTTAATACGAACAGCTGTGTAGCGTTTTACTATGTTCCGTAAAAAAGTAGAGCTAAATTATTCCTTGTCTTCGTGTGAGGCTGTTCATAATTAATTAATCTACGCTCAGTGGATGCATGCGAATCCACGATATTATTGAATATAAAAATTGAAATCCCTTTAGTAGTGTATTTGTTTTCAGAGTAGGTAAAAATGGACAAAACTAACAAAGTTAAAGAAATACCTTTAATCAATTAGTTGTGCATACTAGAAGGGTTTAAATAGTGTTGGACATGAATTCATGATACCTTGCCAAAAGACTGAAAGACTGGAAGCCGGCGTGTACAAAGAGATTTATTTGCTATAACTCTTCGTAATATTTTTGTTTTTGCCCAAAGGCGTTTGTTAGTAGCTAGTAAATTTGCATGTCGGATGAACAGCAAGCGACGTCGTTTCCCTGCAAACATAAGCAAACACCACAATCGAGGGTAAAAAAAAAGAAGACAATATAATAGACATTGCTTACTGGGCGAAACTCCAACAATTCCGCTATATAAAATTCATTTCGTCCATACATATAGCTAAGATTAATTATATTCCAACGATCTCCTTTAGAAAAGAATTAAAGAGTTTCTGTTCCCGAATTGGAGACCAACTGTTGGTCTACTGAGTCAACACGTCTGAAAAATAGAATCTTCAGAAACTTTATTAACATCGAGGGGGCAACGACAAAGCTTGTGAAACAAAGAAACATAACGGCTGTAAACTGCAGGATTTCTACCTCCTTTAGGATTCATGCTGGGTAAAGCAACTGAAATAACGCACTATTTGATTTTTTAGTTAGTTCGCAACCCCAGTTAATACAACAAGCAGGTTGAAATGCTCAAAACGGCCGATGTTAAAACTAAATACCTAACTAAGAACTCGTATAAATAGATTGATCAACCAGTTTGGAAAATGAAGCAGGAATATACCAGTGTGTTGAAAACAAATGTTATCTTTTGAATGGTTTAACGAAACACGCCGCCTAGAATTGTAGCTTCTTGGCATTATGCCTTGTGCAGTGGGATGCGAGACACTCAACTCTCAAGTACAGAGGATGATGAAGACAAAGAATATTGGTCAGTCGGTTTTAATTGGTGCTTTATTCAAATCTAGAAAAGATAAAGATTGGTTATTTAAAATACTAGACTTATATGCAATTACACATGAGAGATAAACTGAGTTTAATACGACAGTTTAAGATCGTTTCTCCTGTGCCTACCGCTTTTTGTATCTCATCAAAAGAACTTTTAGCCAAACTCCATCGACAAAAAACGCGATAAGTAATGTTGCTGGAAAGAATCTCTTTTGTCAAACTCCACTCTCATGAAATTAATCAAGCCCAAATAATTGGATATTGTATGGTTCTTTTCATTCCACGCATATGAGAACTAACACAACAATTGAACAAAATACGAAGAACTCAAGGAAAAGTAATTAACGAATCAGAAACGGATCTCGCGATCTTCCCACGCGTAGAAAGAACAGCCACAAAATCACGCCAAACATTAGATAGTGATAAACGAATCTCAACTATAGTATTTCTCCACTTGGCTAATTTCTTCTTACGGCAAGTTTTCTTTTCAGTACGGTGTGGATATTTATCTGCGCTCTTTGGTTTCCCGAGTAACCTAGTTTTAATCTGTCCAAGAAGCCAAAGCATCTAATTTTATACGTCGGAAAGTGAATTTCTTCTACAAAGAAAAATAATTGATTTATGGCTTTGAGTTTGACAGGTATGGTTTTTATACGGTGTAATCTTTTTAACACAGTAATTTCACTAATGTTGGCCCTATTTAGGAATCTTTGTATTGTTGGTTTCGATTTAAAATAATTAGGCTACTTTATTCAACCGTGTATTTTCCATCTTTTTAAATTCATAATTGCCCTGCGAAAAAGCCTACAGGTGAAGAAATGTCTTACGATAGATGAATTGTATAGTTTTCAATTTTTAAAGCTTGAGAAAATTAACTTAGCTAGGCCACACACTGACATTTTTTGAATTAATAAACAGATAATCTTGCGGAGACACGCGATAAGATTATTATTGCATAAAAAGGGAGAAGTCGATCGCTTAAAGAATTAGTTTTATTCTATGGTAACTTTTGTTTCTATCAGGAACATTTTGTATTTTTTTCGTTCATTTTACGAAATTATCACTTTTGTTTTACCAAATAAAATTGTTTCCAAGGTGCCCTATTCGAAATTTCTTAATGAATTACTTATAGAACTAGAGCCGTTTTTACGATATCAGGCAAAGTTGCCTTTTCGTTTTAGGGGAGTTTTCATTGCTTTTTTTTCTTCATAGAATACAATCAGGATTTCTTTTTGCGTTGCCAAACGAATTTAAGGTTGTTTCTAAAACAATAAATAAAATATGATTATTAAGTTTTGGGCAAAAAGAATTCTTCATTATGTGCTTAAAGAATACAGCATTGTCGTTTATCGAGTAATATGAGAAGAATGGTTACAGTTAACCGATTCCTTTGCGAAAGAATAGTTGTTGACACAATACTTTAGTTGAATCAAGATATTTTCAGACCCCCCTCCTTAGTATTTTTACGCTCAGTAGATATTAAATTTTAGACTAAATGAAACTTTACAGCCAAAAATGAAATATCGTTGCATAGATCCAATAACAAAAAACAGAAGATACCTGACAAAATTATGAGTCGTGCAAACTATGTTAAACATAAAGAATAGATTTGATAAAAACCGATATCGTGCATCTGTTTGAGTGATATTTTTTCATATCCGTAACTTTTCAAAGGAACAGGTAATGTCAAGTCTTCTTCAGCGGGACATGATGTTTATTTACAGTTACACAACGCTGGGGACTTGTTCTCACAACTGGTCACACACTAACATAAAAATTAATTTTCAAGTAAAAAAGAACGTAAAGACTTTTTAGCGCAATATACAAACCTTTTATTATTTTTACGTTTGCAAAAAAATTGACTTTTATGATTCAACGAACAATTTTCAGAACGAATAAAAATTAATTTGAAGAAATGTCAGGCTTAACTTTCATATAGTTTTTTTTAAAGGGACTTATATAGTTCATTCACCTTTCGTCAAATTCAGACTTCCATCACTTCATAAGTAAAACTGGAACACAATACTAAGAGAAAACCTGGCCCAAGTAATGATTTAGGATCTTAATTCTTTATCTAGGACTTACAATACAAGTTTATACAATGACAAGATCTCGTTGAAATGTTGTGGGTCATCCTTTTGATTCAGGAAACTTACACAAAGTCGTTGTTTTACCGCCTTGCCGATACTAAACATGTTAAAACTGACAACGCCCTTAAGACTGAAGTATTTCTGGGTTAAATAGATTTTAATGATTAAGTTTTAATACATTTTTATCCTTGTTATAACGTGCATTAGCCATGTATCTACATGAATATTTTGTTTTTAAAATTGTTTGGCATTTCAACCACCAAGAAGCTAAAACATGTTGTTCTGTCGAGAAACAAGCAAAACCATAAACTCTTATAGAGAGTAAATGCCTATAGTGCTAAAAATCTTTGATAAGCAGTAAAAAAACACGATATATGCTGAAATCATGGAAATAAAAAAGACTGTGAATTGCAGGTTGTTTGGCAAAACAAACATTGTCCAAGATAGGCGCGTTTCTCAACCTAATTTTGAAACTGTGTTTATTTCTTATGCCAGCGAAACCATTTGAAGCTTCTCTTATCATTGTAAGCTGCCGTCATAGTTTCCAAAACAAAACAAAAAAAAAAACGAGAACTCGGCCGAATTAACTAAAAATATGTGCTGTAATAGACTGCATGTCTGATGAGATTCAAGATATTTCAAAGAACACAACGACTTGAATGTATGTAGGTAAGACCGTTGAAAAAGTAAATATTTTTGATGAAATAAGAAAAATTAACATCTTTTGAAATTTTGAGCTAAAAACGTAAGGTGATTTCAAAATCCAAGGTTGAAATTTAGATGTTCTTCGCTGTAAGTACACCATAAAGAACTATGAATTTTAATATTCCTTTGTCAGAATAACTCCGAGGGGCCAACACTTGAATCGAAAAGCAAGTTCTTTTAATTTCTGAAAATGATTAAAGTAGTAAAATCTTCAAACTTCTTTGTTTGAAACACGCAAAAATTAGAAGTCTTTAAAGCTTTGCCTGATAAGGCAACAATAAATATCGAAGCTTCATATATCTGTATGCTGAAATGTTCCGTATCAAAACTTGTTTAAAACTAAACAGCAGTGGGCTTTTATTGCATTTGTGTAGTTTACTAGAAAATCACGAGATTCTGTTAAAATAGCACTCATTGTATACTTGAGACGTATACTTTTAAGTAAAAATTTGCTGGTGTGAAAATATTTAAAGGGAGCTTTTTTGTTTTCAGTAAAGTGTAAACTGGTATCACAACCGCTGATCTATGAATGCTTCAAACAACTTCAAATTGAAGTCAAATGCACTGTTAAACTTCCCCGCATTCTACGAAACTAAATATATTCAACATGGCAATATAATACAATTCAACCCGTAAACTATTGAAACCAACTCATGGAGCAAATGCCATTAATAAACTAGTCAAAAGGTAGACATGATTGATATCACTTATTCTGGTTTTTCATCTTTCAACTGTTTGTCCGTGGAAGAGCAGAAACGAATAATGTTATTCATACAGTTTCAGAAGCAAGTTTTAAATCGTAGAACTAGCGATCATCATTCATCGACTGATTTTTTTTGCTTTGAATGGTTAAGAAGCTTGACGTTATATATCCATTTTCTAACTTTTGAACCAGAATTTTGATGAAAACCTTTCATTTTGTTGCCTTGAAGAGTAAAAATGATTGTTGTTATTCATTTTAAGTTTTGAACCAGTTGATGAAACCCTATAAAGTG
>ERZ1740055.443-NODE-443-length-11252-cov-7.772439_pt1 | contig 11252 bp, 4 predicted proteins | sample MGYA00581747_ERZ1740055 | MGnify/ENA primary metagenome ERZ1740055 (study PRJEB43018, sample SAMN04849739) | marine metagenome | isolation source: floating plastic debris | place: Pacific Ocean | collected 2008-08-28 | study: EMG produced TPA metagenomics assembly...
AAAGCAATTGAATGGGCACTGAGGAGACAAAAAGTGCCAGAAAGACTCATGACTGCAGTTATGTCTCTTTATGTGGAATCACGCTCAAGGGTAAAAACAGTAGCAGGAACATCGGAGGCTTTTGAAATAAGGGTGGAACTACATCTGGGATCAGCTTTTAGCCCACTACTCTTTATCACAGTAATGGAGTAATGGAGAAGGCCAGTGGGAACTGCTTTATGCTGATGACTTAATACTGATAGCAGAATCAAAGGAAGAAGCGACTGACATGTTTAACAGGTGGAACAAAGAACTACACATTGATTAAGCGAATGTTTAGGACAGCCACAAATTTGCCTATTTGTCAATGCTTGAAGAACCGAGTTGAACTACATGCACTGTAGTGCATTTTAGTAAAATGTTGATGGTTATTAATGATGCTCTTGATCACTGCACACGATCATCAATGATCGCCAATTTATCGCAAGAAAATTCGATCAGATCACAGGCATGGTGCATGCAGGTCATCAGCACATCTAGGACACTGATCGCGATCTGCTCGCGATTCGATCATGACAAATGTACATGTGCTTCTAAGCGGCACTATACATGGCAGGAGTGAGGTAGCAAGACGGGAAGTCTAGCAATGAAATGGCAGAGATGTACGGAGTTGAAGACCTTTCTGTTAAGTTGAGGCAGAGAAGACTGAGATGATTTGGGCATGTGAAAAGGGCAGAGGAAGGTGTGTTGGATGATGTAGGGGAGGTGAGAGTTTAGGGACGATGGCCAGTAGAAACACCTAGGAAAAAGTAGAATGATTGTGTGATGGAGGATATGAACTTGTTGAGGGTGGAGGAGCATGTGACGCAAGATCAACGGATATGGATATCACCCATCCAACCCCATCCTAGACAGGAAAATACGGATGCTAAACGAGAATGATGAATGATGATGATGATGATGTAAAGCAGCAAAATAACACAAATTTGGGGGAAAATCAGAGAAATTTGTTTGCCTTGGGGAAATTGAAAATATGTACTTAATTTGATTCCTAATTGCAAAAATATATTAAATAATAATAAATATTTTTTAAATCTTTGTTTTACAAAATAGTTCTTATTTCTTTAAAACATTTTGGTACCTAGCGGAAAAAAATCGGTAAGATTTTTAAGAGTAATCGCAAAAAATTATTTTAAGAGTAATCGCAAAAAATGTGTTTCGGGTGCGTGATCCAAGCTTGTCCCATGCCATAATTGACCTGAGTAACAGAAACAGCCAGCCCATGAAACATAAGTGCTCCTACTTCTTACCTAGTAACTAAGATTTATTGTGAGGAAAAAAATTCTGGATTACAATATCTTCTTCATTAAAGGTAAACATACATGGTAGCTCAAACTTAATGCTTAAGTGCTTAGTGCAAGGTGCTTGTTGATGCTTTAAAACTTTGTCTAATAATATATTTCAAATATAACTTACTGAGCTGAAGCCAATCACACCATTTCCATTATCATTTGCCATTATAGTGAGTTTTGCAATTTTTGGATCTCTTACTTCACCATCACCATGTAGGACAATCAGATGTACATCATATGTTTCATTGCCCTCAGGAATTGGGTCATTAAACACCATAAACTGACAAGTCTTGGATATTTCTCCACTTTCAAAAACTACCATTGGATCAAGAATTGATCCATTTACAAAATCCTTGGAATGTGTTGAATTTATCTGAATAAAAGAAAAAAGACAGTTAATAAAGAATATAAGAGTGATGTGTGTGTGAAGATTAAAATCTAATACTTTGAAGTATTTTAAGAGAATTAAAATCTAATTTGTTGTAATTTTATACAATGTTATCAAATTTTACCTTCTTGCATGTGTAAATTGAAAGATATTGTTCAATTATATAATATATAATTGAACAATACAGTATCTTTCAACACAAGAAGATAAAATTGATCTACGTTAATTAAAAATAAATTATTATGTATAAAAATATAAATTAACTGTTTCTTAGCTTTTTTGCTGAAAAGAACTTGCGAGAGATTAGTTTTCAATCTAAAAATCACAACGCCTTGTAATATATAGATTCAATCTAAAACAGTGCAAAGTATTACACTGGCTGGTAGGCTATACTATAATAAATTAATTAATAACATCAGATTTATATTGTGCATTTACCTTATGAATATGTTAAAAATTAATGAGCTTTACAAGCAAGTACAAAGTTGACCACTGGCAGAGACTTAAATCACCTGCTGCAATGGCTCACAAATATTTTTATATCAATAATAAAAAAAGGTTCAAATAATAATAATCAAAAGGTTCTTGCTTAAGATGAAATGAATGATTTATTGGAGTTGTGTGAGATCGGCAGTGAGACATGGTGTTTGAGGGAAAACAAGATGGAAATTTTGAGAAGGACCGAAAGAGCAATGGTGAGAATAATGTGTGCTGCAAAACTGATGGAGAAAAAGAGGAAAGAGGAACTAATGGAGATGTTGGGATTGAAGGAAACAGTGGTTCAGATGGCAAAAGTGAATGGAGAGAGATGGTACGGGCATCTGTTAAGGAGGGATGATGGGCATGTTTTGAGAAAAGCATTGGAGTTTGATGTAAGGGAAAGAAAAAGCGAGGACGACTGAGGAAGACATGGAAAATGTAAGTGGAGAAGGAGAAAAAGAGTGTTAGTTTGAAGAAGGAGGATGCATTGAATTAAGCGAGATGGAGAGAAGGAGTTGGAGAGAGAGCTGCCAGAGAGGGGTAAATCCAACCACCCCTATTTACGGGTATAAACCCAGATCAAAACTGGAATTGAATTGAATTGAATTAATAATGCTCTCTGAGTATAGAACAGACAAAGTGCACAATAGCAGGATCACTACTCTACTCTACAATATGTATGTATGGATAGAAGGCCGGGAGTTGGGGTCTATGGTTCAATACACTTAGCATTCTGGCCTGGGTTGTTCAAAGGTGGGTTAAATTTAACCCTGGGTTAAGCAAAATTTCAGCAGCAATTGCTTCTATAAGAAAAATATTACGGTTCTTAAAAAATACTGCTCAGATTTTAATTCTTTTTAAAAAAACTTGTTAATTACAAATTTATAGGTCAAATCTGTCTCTGTCATCATCCATCATCCAACTTTGATCCAGATTTATCCCCATAAATGGGGGTGGTCAGATTTACCCCACCCTAACAGCAATCTCTACAACTCCCACTCTCCATCTCGCTCGATTCAAGGCATATTTTCCTTCTCCAAACCAACACTCTTACTTGGGTGAAGTTCAAGGAATGAGGAGAGTTGCTAAACTCAAAAAGGTAATATTGCCTAAGATGAAAGGAATGTTTATCAGAGTAGTGTAAGATCGGCGATGTTATATGGGAGTGAGACATGGTGTTTGAGGGAAAATAAGATGGCAATTTTGAAAAGGACTGAGAGAGCTATGGTGAAAGCAATGTGTGGTGCAAACCTGATAGAGAAAAAGAGGACAGAGGGCCTAAAGGAGATGTTGGGATTGAAGGGACCAGTGATTCCGATGACAAAGGCAAATGCAGTGAGATGGTATGTGTTGAGGAGGGATGATGAACATGTTTTGAGAAAAACATTGAGTTTGAAGTGAAGGGCAAGAGGAAGTGAGGGCGGCCAAAGAAGACCTGGAAGATGAAAATGGAGATGGAGAGCAAGAGTGTTGATTTGTAGAAAAAGGATACCATGAATCAAGCGAGATGGAGAGTAGGAGTTGGAGAGCTGCCAAAGTGGGGTAACTCCAGCCATCCCTGTTTACAAGGATAAACCCGGATCAAAATTGGATTTGTATTGTCATTACACATCCATCTCATTGTTCTCATATCATTGTGCTTCAGCCTCAATAAGTGTTGGGAAAAGATTTAGCAGTACCAATTAAAGGAGATGCGAGTTAAAAGTGAAATATAATAGAGGGGAATAATTACTTTATAAATACAAAGAATTTGAAAAATGCAAAACTTCACAAGCAAATAAAGCATTAATACTACACATGTAAAACCACATTGAGATAAATTATTTTTACTACGGCCAAAACACAAAGTTATGATTAAGGTTTGCAAAAATCTGCAAGTTAGAGAAGCTAAGAATTGATTTCAGAAAGCATCTGAGCCAAATATTAATTACAAGTATATGTAGGCACAAAAAGTCTTCACTTTTGTTATGCCCAAGTTTGATATTTTGTAATAATAACAGCTTGCTACTGTATATATGCTATACATTATATGATTTGCCATCTTTTTACCAAATAGATGATAGACAGATAGTTTTACCAAAATTAATACTGTAGACAAACTGCAGTGCATTTACAATTTACAGTAGCTACTCAAATTAATTGTTACCAGAGGAAAAAGATGTGATCATATACACATCACGTATCTCCAGTGACACAGCATTCATTTGGCTAACTGTACAGTATGACTTTGAATCAGATAGTTTTCAAAGTTGTTTTCAAAGTTCCAAATAATATAATTAACCTGGAGACTTGTACCTCTGAATCACTGTACCTAAATCCTAAAATTAAGGCCTATGGCAAAAGGGCAATTGAACATATTATCCCAGGCCTATTAGCAAAGTGACTTAATTCCCTAACCAAATTCAAATCAAAAGTGACTTATTTATTTATTTATCTTTTTAGCGTCAAGTAATAATTTTTTTAAATTTATTATTAGATATACATGTACTATTGATATAAATAAAATGATTCTTTGTTGTGAGAGTGCTGAGACATGTACAATCATGTAGTTTAAAGCACTCCAAGAACAGTATTGGACCATACAAAAAGAAATGAGAGAGAAAGGACTTAAAGATCATGGACAGAAGCAGCAACGATAGCAGCAGACAGGGTATTCTGGAAGAGACAGTTTTGCCGGCCCGATTCTCCTGATTTGGGAGAGATGGAAACCCGAAGATGATGATAGTGAAGAACAGTATAAATATAAAATTATTTAGTTATAATTATTATTATTATAATTGTTATTAAGTACATTATTATAAGTTATTTTAATTATAATTATTATATATTACATAATTTCCAGTCATGCAACTTTTTTTGGATTTCTGCTTCCCCAAATGGTAACAATAATGGGTGCCTCTGATTAATGCAGAAGAGCTGACACTGGCTGGATGATGACTAAATAAGATCTCTGCCAAACACAACTTCAGGACCCTGTGGTCATTTACCAGCTGATCATAAGACACAAAAAGCAATCTTGAACAGGTGCTAATTTCCTTTCCTAATCCTCAAGCTAACAGCAAAAGACACATTATTAAGTAACACACATACAAACCTTGCACTGTACGATAACTCTTCCTTGAACTCCTACTCTTCTTTGGATTACAAATTCTGGTTGAACAAACTCTTCAGCTACTGCTACATCTATATTAACAAAACTGAAAAACCCATTGGTGATGCCATTACCCTTCACGCAGACAAGCAGGGATAGATACAACACAGCAGTAATGGCTGTCATCATTCCTAAAAAGTGATGTCATAAATGGAATGCAGCGTCAGTGTTTCAACAGAAACAGATATAAAATGATAAGTTACACACTATAGTGAGAAAAATTTTGGAACTAATGTTTTGCAACTGAACTCCTTTCTGGGACGACTACAGTCCGAAACATCAGTTCCGAAATTCTTCTCATTACAATATACAACTTATCAATTTATGATTAAGAAATGATCAATAATTAAAACAAATCTCAAGCGCTGCAGAAAATCAATTGTCAAGTTGTTTACTCAAATTTTTGTTAGTAGTTTAACAACTTTAAAACTTTATAATTATTTTAAAATTTTAATTTGTTAAACTACTAGCAAAAATTTGAATAGATTTATTTCAATTAACATCAATCTCCTCTTTATAGGGTCTAATTGTTTTTTTTCTTTAATAAACTTGCATACTGTCAAGCAAAATATATAATTCTTGGCTTAACAACAAAAGTTATTAGATGTTTTGCTAGAAACAATCCCTGCAACCTTAGAATGCATTAATTACAATAAGTAGAGTATTAGTAAAGGGTGATGTTTAATATTTTTCTTTTTATCTCCAACATTCAATTGTAGGCAACATTTACATCTTCAGCGAAATAACATTTTTACAGGCCTGGGGTAAAGGGTTGATTTATGACAAGATAATCTTACAGTACAGTATATATCCAATTATGTTTGAATATAGAGAATCCTAAAGGAGGTTACCAATCCCATTTCCCAGTTCACTTTTTTTCCAAATCCCACTTCCCAGTTCTCAAATTCCATTTCCATTTTTTTTATTTTTAACATTTTTTTTTCCATTCCCATGCTGCAGAGTGGTTTGAACCCCATTTTCCCAGGATAAAACCTGCCAATCCCAATTCCCATTTTACCCCTTCAGGGCCCTCAATATATAATGAAAAAGAAGATCAACTTTCCATGCATTCCACTATACTAATTAAACAGGAAGTCAAGAGAACTGTCTACTGCATCACATATCTAAGCCAAATAAAAATATCCTGGTTTATCATCTACATTTTATCACTCTGTTTATATATTCTTCTGTAAAGTTCAGGAAAAAAATGTCTTGATTTTTTTTCATATAAAGCTATATTTCTTTTTTTAAAACATAAAAAAATCAAGGTGCTGGCAAAAAAAAGTTAAGTTTGCTGATGATAAAGCAGGATATTTGTTTAAGTGTCTTTATATAAATCACACGTGAAAGAAATGTCACACCAACCACAAACTTAATTTCCATTAAATTCCAAAGGATGCAACACAGCTAACTGATTAAAAGTATTACTGACTGAATTGTCATGTCGACTGAAAATTCAACTCATTCAAATTCCTGTATGATTAATGTACGAAGTAGAACAAAAAATGTTGCAAAATAATAATTAATATAAACCTTTAGAAACTAATTGTACAAGAAATAGAGATTTTGTAAACTGTAGCATTAGAAAAAGTTGGTATAGAAATGTCAAAATCTTAAAAATTTTACAAAGTTCAAAAAGTTAAATAAGAAAGAATTGATCTTATACCTTTAAATAATATATGCTGTACTTAAATGTTTGTTCTAAAATAAATACTGCATTTGCAACAGAAGCGACTTTTCCTTAAAACTTTATATTTATAACTTAAGTTTAATAGGCAAGTTAATTTATTTTTCCATCTGACAACAGAACTGATGAACCGATCATTATTACATTGTACGTATTCACTGAGACAATCATACAGTAGTACGTAGCTATAACTTTAGATAAACTTAAAAACTAAAATACGGCTTTATGTCCCGATACAAAACTATTATTTCAGTGGAAATGCATGAATAAAACTTCCAGATTGTGTAAAAGAAATGATTAATCGGTGAATATTTGACTACAAAGTCTGATATAGATATCTGAACAGATATATCAAGAATGCTGCTGAAACAAATAGCAAAACAGTTACTGTTCATCGGCAGGATGCCTTTTAAAATTGTGTGCAGTGAAACAAGAGAGAATTTAAAACACGAAACAAGCGCCTATCGACAAAGATAAAGAAACAAGTCTTTAAGAAGAAGATACTTGAAAAGGCATTCGTAACATTCTGTAGAAGCTACATCGTATAAGTTATTGCGAAACAATAAAAATAGAACAGGCGTTAAAATATAAATACTTTGCTGTAGTACTCCACATTGTAACGTACATCAAATCATGCATCGTATAAAATTGACCCAAAAGAAATTAAGCTTAAGACACTAGTTCTATGAATTACATTTCTGCACGTTTATTGTGTCAAACTAAAATGATTTTGAATGTTACAACATATTCAACCATTCACATAGAAATTGTGCGTCAGTTTAAACACAAACCGCCATCTTGTCTCCAAGGACGCCGTTTATTACTCCAGAACGGTAAAACCAAAGAAGCAAAATAAAGTCTGACTAAACATAATAAGTATACCTTATAAGTGTTGTTCAAAGCAAAATTACTTACCTTGAATTTCCAACATTTTTATTTTGTGGTTATCTTTTCATAATGCCTGTTTCCATGCACACAATCTGCAAAGTTAATGCACAATTAGATCTATAACCTGGAGTATTTTGCTTCCGCGCCATACAATCCACCGAAGGAAAACATATTCAAATTATAACATAAATTCTGTTAAACATTTCAAAGAAATTTTAAGGTGAAAGACTTTTACTGTTATATTGTAATTAATTGATTTGAACAGCGCTTTAAAATTGCAGGGTCCTTAAAAATAATATTAGGAAGTAAATTTAAGAATTCATTAAGTACGTGCGATCGACCATATTCTAAGAAATTCTCAGAGGGAAAGAGCCAGTAACTTACCTACGTGTAAAGAAATAAAGAAAACCAATAGCTCGAGTAAGCAAAATAATGACAGCTTTTTAAACTGAATTGTTTAGAATCGTTACTATCCTAAGAAGCGCTCGTCTCCAGCGACGACCCAGTTATGCGTTCTAAGTGACGTCACCGGATACTTTTGCACAAAGAAATTTTTAAAATTACGCTTTTTGCCATAACTTATAAGAGTCCCATGCGTGCTCACAACTATTAAAGTATTTAAAATATTTCCTTTTTCAAGGCTTTAAAAAATACAAAAAGAAATCAATTTTTTAGCTTTTTGTAAATATAATTATTTCATTTGTTCGAGTGGAACAGAACAAAAATTGATATTCTAGTGGTAATTGTATTGATGTGGGGGAGGGGGTGGGGGAGGAGAGTGAAATAAAATTACCCGGCAGATAAATCTATTATTTTTGAAATTTTTTAACAAAATCAAACTTTCTCGTTTTGAATAAGGCCGAACCAAAGCCTTTAACTTCTGATTCTAATTGAAACATTTAATGAAGATCGTTTTTTACGATTATCATTCCCTTTCATGCTTTCCTTGAGTACCCTTGATATCCTCTTGCCCTGCCAATTGTGCATTTATAGCTCAGTTGGTTACAGCGCTGCACCGGTATCACAGAAGTGAGGGGTTCTCTTTCACAATTGCTTTCATTGTTTACATAAGCGCTACGGTCCTCCATAACGTAAAATTGGAGCGTTAAGACTGTCAAAATTTAATATTACAAATTGAGCACTCTTGCTTTTAATCAACAACCAGCAAAGCTGCCAAAATCGACTACTAGCCACTAGGTTCTCAAAAAGAAAGGCTTAACTCGAACTCGTGAAATCGAGGTCAAGGGTTTTAAATTGAGATTTAGCTTTACAAATCAGGCAAGGGCTTTTCAAATCGATCAACGCCTTCTTAAATTGATCAACAATTTTTCAAATCAAGCAGCTACTTTTCAAATTAAGCCAAAATCAAGCAACCATCCAAAACGATAGCTTGCAAAGGTGCCTTTATACGCTGACTATTGACTACGTAACGTATAGAAAACCGTGTACGAAATATCGTGTAACATACGTAGGATCTTAAGACCTATAAGCCACAGATAAACAGAACTAATAAATGAAAGGCAGATGTTGCTGGTGAAAATTAACTCATCAGTGAACCAAGGTAATTAGAATCTGCAATCGTAGACCACAGCTGTTTCGTCCTTCGGGGACTCGTCAGTACAGTGAAGCAAAAAATAGACCACCAACATGAATGTCAATGTTTTACTTATCATGACCCAGAAGCACCGTACTGACCTGTCCCAATAAAGGCAAAAAACAGCTGTTTACCGAGGCCTTTACGGTAGCAGATTTTGGCTTGATCGGCCGATCTCCTAATCATATTGCTACACTAACAAATTAATTTTGAAGTAATACATAAGCCTTTTATTTATTGCCAACAAGCTAGCCCGCTTGCCAAGAAGCAAGGCTGGCGAGGCGGCAGTTGATTTATAGAGCTGTGTGTACACGAGGTCCGGGTATGAGCCAGAGAGAAAAAATCTGGTACAAGCTCCAGAAGGAAAAAATCTTGGTTTCAGTTCAACTTATACTTAAAAAAGTCATTCATTTCAAGAGCCCAATCATAGAAGCGAATAAATTTATCAGTGAAGAAAACTCCTCGATTGTTGTACTGTTTTTTTAATAATAACTATGCTAGAATTCTACGAGAATCTTGACTCGATCCGTTGTTGAGGGCGTGACAGTGGGGGTTATTGGTGCTTTCTTTTGCCGCTGGAAGGAGGACAAGACGGAGAGGGAGGAAGAGGGTTGGACATTACGTGCCATTTTTTTGTTTTCCTCTAAGGTGATGACTGCAATGCCCAGTACCTCCCTGCGGATATCGGTATAGTACAGACCATTTAACACAACATTCCGTATTACGCGGTCGGTGTAATGCAATTTGTGGTAAAGGCACAAGTTTCCGCCTACCCTCGAACCTTGGCTGTGAATGCTCTAAAAGGCTTGTCAAGCTCTTGTCAGAGCTGAAGGAGCTCTGTGCGTAGCACGCAAGTTGCGACCGGGAAATTTCCCAGTAATTTCATTGCCGCCAGCAGTTGAGGCAGGGTTTCACCGGCAACATTGGGATTAACTTTGAGAACGCTGTCCCCTAATTCGATACCGGCACATCGGAAGAGCTGAGAGGGTGCAGATGCATCGTCGATTCCTTATCCGGACCGGAAGACCTCCCAGCGTTGTGTAAAGACATTTCATTCTTTGATATTGCAATTGACCCCAACGTCGATGTTGGGCCGCTCGAGCTTTGGGCCTCGAAGTACCTGGGGTACTGAGGTAGAATCTGCAGCAGGAGTAGCTGGATATCTGTGGGTCAGGTCATGATTTGTGATTAAGGCAATTCCAAGGGCTTCCGAGACGTCGCAAGTCTTGAAGTCGCGCAGTGGCACGGAGAACTAGACGACTACCATGGTATTGATTCTTATACATGAAGAGAACTCCTCGATTGTTGTACTGTTTTGTACATCGATGTAAGAATTCTACAAGAAATAAATACAAGTGCAAATCAATAACAAAACTGTAACACTAATTAAATCACTAAGGTAATCTACAGACTTACAATAACAACTATATGAATTCTAGGAAGGTTTAGAATCCGTGTAATACGGGAAACAATTTCCCCCGAGCGTATTGGAAGGGTAAATTCACGGTGACATTAAAAATTTGTTATTGGTTATCATTTACAAACAGGCTATGTGTGGGAGCGATTGTATTATAGTTTTAGTTTTAATAGGGATTTTATTGGAAAATTGTACTTTAGTCTATTCAAAGTTAGTAGAGTGGACTGGTTATGAAACTTCAAAAACTACAAAGAGGATTAAAATGCTGCTTTGTTTCATGTTGTGTGCAGGGTCACGGTTATGATCTTTTGTTCTA
>ERZ1740055.444-NODE-444-length-11252-cov-6.837635_pt1 | contig 11252 bp, 3 predicted proteins | sample MGYA00581747_ERZ1740055 | MGnify/ENA primary metagenome ERZ1740055 (study PRJEB43018, sample SAMN04849739) | marine metagenome | isolation source: floating plastic debris | place: Pacific Ocean | collected 2008-08-28 | study: EMG produced TPA metagenomics assembly...
AAAATGAATCCTCAGAGTGTCAATAACAAGATCTAGAAACTTCAAGCTGTCTGTCACGTAGCAAGTCAATTCTTTTTTAAATCTTTTGTTTTGATCACGCTGTGACCCTTTGTGTTGTGGTTATTGTTTGCAATTGATATGGTAAAACGCGCCCATCAGTTTTGCCTCTTTTGCTACCGTTGTTGTAGGTGTATGTTGGTCCTCTGTGTTGGCTGCAGTTCGGCTACGCTGGCTTTGCCGAGGCCAGGACAGAGGCCAACAAAACCAACAAAGAAATTAAGTTAAAGAAGTTGAAAGTGGAGCTAGTTCCCCGTTACATAGCTACTGATCCTAAACTAACTACCGGAGACACAAGTAAGATTTGAAAAGCAACTGTAGATGCATACTGCACAGTATTTTTGTCCAGAATGAATTGAACTTCATTGAAGATTGACATCATAAAAATAAGCGGCAGATGGGAGTTTAGCGGGAGAGGGGAGTTCAGAATCGGGAGTCTCCAGAATAAACAAGGAGAATTGGAAGCACTGAATTTTTCGATTTGAACTAAATTGGTTCTTCATCAGTAATCAACAACTTTTGGCCTAAGGCACAGTAAGCATTGTAAAGTTGTTGTGATAAAATGTTTTAGTAGCTATTTCAACAGAAAATGAAAATATCAATCAGCCAAACCAATAAACTGAAAATAAACAGCCGAAAAGCCGATATTTAACCAGAACCCTGACAGATTCAACTGAATACAACTAGCAGGTTCAAATGTTGGACGACTATATTAGTTTTAGTATGCGCATGCACATACTAACGAGGCCCGAGTTTATCTTGGATGTGTAAAACCAAGCGATGGTTGTAAGCACAGCTAAGTTTAATATCAAACGTTCACCGAGCTGGATAGAAAAGAGCAGGGCGAGATAAGCTTTGAGAAACCAAATTGGCTTACTCCGGATAAATCTTTACATCTAATTTAAATCATGAAAAGCTACTATTAAAATAGATGACTTTTGTATAATTAAACGACACAAACTGATATACACAAGACTGTGATTGAGTCAATACAAGTCGGTAGATGAAAAAAGCTAACAATATTTAGCAACCATCAAAGCTTCTGAAAAATATTTAGAAGATAGCTGATGACTGAAAAAGAACAGCTAACAATCAAAGTTATTGACAATTTTAGTGACAGGAAATCGGTTGCAAAACGATGCTTTTAAGAACAGAGCGTGCTGCAAAGAGGAGCCTTTTGAAGGGCTTTGATTCTTGAGTACGTGATCCGGCGAAAACGTCTACCGACACGGATTGAAAGACGCCGCCATCTTAAACTTTTAAATTCTTTGCCAGATAATCTAAAGAATCTAAAGTAATCTTATTACAGTTTAGGCATTGGAAGCAATACTTTATAATGCATGGCATTTTTATATCGCAGTGTCGCTACAGGAAATTTTCGTGGCATCCGCTTATTTGTGATATGATGCTTGACTCTGTTTACTACACTAAAATTGAAACGTGCGTATTCTAAACCGCTTTACTTTGCGATTCGTCTAGAGAGAAGTCACAAATGATTTGCGATTTAACGGGTCGCATCCGTGTATACTTTGCATCTGATCTCAGGGCTTGCATTCATTCTAAATTTTTTATCCGTAGAGACCACCCAGCAACTTCAGGAAAATAACAATTTCATTTGTTAGAATTATATCGAAACTGCTGGGTCTTCAGTGCTCAACGGAAAAAATCTGTATTATACAATAAACGTTTAACACAATTGTTATGAAGCAGTTTTTAAACTTCCTGTTTTATTAGATAGATGATAGTAGCTTTTTTTATTTTCCAATAATATTTACGTATACATTACACATACTGTAATACACTATTTTTTTCTTTTATATCTGTTTATACTCTGTATTTCTCATAAGAACATATTATTTTTGCGCCAAAGGTGATTGTTTTAAAATATTGGGATTTTCGCCTCAAATATTTGGCTTACTATGTTCTTACTGTATAATCATAAAAATAATCATATTTGTTTGGGTGTACACAATTTTAATATATATTTTATCTTTAAGAAGATAAGAGCTTCGATATGTTATATACAGATAGTTAGAAAAGAAAACACGACAGTTCTTTCGGCAAATTGTTCTTGTAAAATTTCCATGTAGTTTTCCCTAGTTACAAACCATGTTGCCTTATCGAGTATTTACCGATTCCATGATTTTGTGCCATGATGTAACAACTGATATAGTTCTTGGCCATTCCACAGCATCGGGTGTGCTTAGTATAAATACTTTTAAAATTTGGCTATTTTTTAAGGCATTGTTATATTTATAAACAAGGTTCTTATTAAACATTTAATATACAGCATTTGAAATTATTACATTTTTCTGAAACATAATCCAAGTATAAAAAAGGAGAATGGATATACTTCAGCGCAAACTAAATATTTTTATCAGAACCAGTAAAAAATATGGTTTCTTTTAATTTCTTGCCCTTTATATAATTCTTTGGCGATTTCACTCTTAAATTACTTACAATCTTTTTTAAAGATTAGATAAGTAAGTTGAAATAAAAAATTATAATGGAAGCAAAGCATCATCAAGTGAATTACCTCCCATTATTAGCATTATGTTGGAATTAGACGTTTTATAATCATTGAGAAGTTTGATAAAATTTTGAGTTTTATAAGTGTTGGTGAAATTTGTAAACTTACGCCGGATTCCAGTCAACTTTGTAAGCTCACGTCAAATATTTTTTATATTTGAACATCTTATCTTTTTATTTCTATACAACTTTCAATCATTTTTTTAGTTTTGGTCAATTTTAGCATCGTTGCGTTTTTAAAATATTTAAGTCTTACTTTATAAACAACTTGTAACAAAGTGATATTCTATCTTGTTTGTCTACGCACGGTTACCAAAACAAACTTGTTATTTCAGTTTAAAACCCAAATTGTTTATTATTCACACCTTTTACTGAAAAACCTAACCTTTTTGCTTAAACGGTACTGCTGAAATTAAACGTTCATAATTTAAAAACCTATTGCATAGACTTATTTTAAAAACTTATAAAACAATAAAAAGGTATAGTATGATTCGTATAAAAAGAAAAGTATTGTTCATAAGTTAAATAATGCATATAAACCCTCATTCAGTCATAAAAGAAGATTATTTTAGTATTCTTTCGTCTTAATTCAAATTTGTTTCACTGGCTCTTCTTAAAGAAAAAGAAATAAAAAGATCCCGAACGCAGCAAGCCGGGGTTGTGGGGCCACTTTGAATGAAGGCAAAAAAATACTAAAAGTAAAATATCTATGTATGGTATCAATGTGAATTTTTCCAGCTGAAATTTGTAATTAAGTGAAAAGTCAAATTTCTTTAGTGTCTGTATTAAAAACAGGGACTAGAAGATTTTGTTTCACTAACCCAGCAAAATATAAAAATTCTTCACCCAAAAGAAACATACATACATGTATACATGTACACCATATCAAAATTTTAGTTAAGAGCATTGACATCTGCGATATATTTCACAGAAAAGTCAAACCCGAGTTTTGAACGTTTTCATCAAAATGATTGTAAATCTGACTTTAATTCAAACTCTTGTTATTTACAAAAGTCAGGAAAATGAAAACCAAGCATGTGAACACTTGCGATGTATAAAAAAAAACTATTCAAAAATTTTAAGTGATAGAAATGTGGCATTCTATATTATTTTACCAAGTTACATACATTGCTTCCATGGAGTATGTTGTTCTTTTGTCAATCTAAAAGTTGGAAAAAAATTTCTCATTCCATTTTGTTAAAGAACACTATGGCTGAAAAGATAATCATGCACGTACACAAATTGTCTAAAACTATTAAATTGAGAATATCAATATTTACATTTTCAAATTTACATTTTAGAAATACATTGTACAGCCGCACACAAATGATGACCTTTGCTTTCAAGTCCTTAGCTGTTGACGCTAAATGCATGTTATAACTTATTTTAAATTTAAAGCCTATGGCTACAAAGTATACTACTTTTTGATCTATTAGTATAAACGCGAAAATCAACTAAAAAGCAAGTCAGTATACAACTTAGGAGATACAAAATCCACGCACGACCATAAAGTTTGTTGGGGTACTTCTCTCTACAGTCACTTCTTGAGGAGCGCAATTTGGTTTCCAAGGAGAACTCTCACAACATTGGGATCCATTGTTTCCGTGTATTTCTTTCCGCCATCTTGTGCGACGATTCTGAAACCAAGTTCGTACTTGCGCTTCTGTAAGATTGATTTCCTTGGCCAGCTTCATGCGCCGAGATTTGGAAATGTACTTTTCATTAACAAATTCTTCTTCTAATTGCTTTAACTGTGTTTGGGAAAACAATGGTCTCTGTTTTGGTTTCTTTGATGGCTTCCGTTGACGTCTTGGGTTGGCGTAGTTTGCTACAAAATAAAAACACACCGTTTCGTTTTTACTGAATTGTTTTTTTTTCTTAAAAAAAGTTTCGTTTGACATCGTTTCATTTTTCTTCAGAAGTTTCTTGAGTGTTACAAACAATGGAACATTCTCTACTTTAATAAGATTTGTCCAAACAAAGCACAAAGGTGGTGATTTACAAACTAGTAAAAGGTATTTTTCGACAATGTTTTTTTCATGAATTGGAATTTAGGAATTAGTCAGTTGTAGTACATATTTGTAGAAACAGTGGATGCATTGAGACATAAACTTTTTTCATCTTGTTATGAATTCAATTGAATACAATTTGAATTCAAGATAATTGAAGGATTTTTTTAATACAAAAGTGGATCTTCCAGTGTAAGAATATGGAACATAGAATGAGGACATGCACTTTCTATATTATGTACTATGTACTATATACAGAATAATTTGTACAGTAGATAAAACAATGATGAAAATGTGTTACCTTTTAAACTGTTGTTGAAAAAGTCTCAATTTGATTCTTAATCATGCAGTTGGGAAGAATGGTGAGTCCAAAATTTTAACTTATCAAATGATCAAAGGCTATGTATATTCAAGACATGCATTTATTTTGCTCTTTGATTCATCATTAGTTTAGTATCGGTTCTAAGTCAAAGTACTTCTCCAACCAAGATTTTAAGGTCGACATCACCATTTAGCGTTCTGTACTATTGCGGGGGTGGTAGAGAAATTATTTGAGCTATCTATGAAATTCATAATTCCTAGAATATTTAGCACAATAATTCTTGATTCATTTTTTTTTAAAATGTAGTACATGATTCATGATTCATTTTCTGTTGTTCGTAATTCATGATTCCTAACACATAATCGAATATCAAATCCAGTGATTCGTGATTTCTGCATGGCCATCTTTTAGGCTTGATTCATATAAAAAATTTAGCTTCCACCCCCGACTTTACTAATGCTATTGACTCAGGAGGCACAAGGCGTTTATTGAATTTTTGTCGATGTTCGCCGACAATTAGCTTTTGGCTTGTATTGAAAATCACAACATCACCCAAATTCTAACATTTCTCTGTCTTCAAATCAGTTTAATTGAAATATGACTTTAAATGTAATGTACCCATTCTGTGCAATAATTGAAAGATCGTGCTGCGCTGAAAGTGTTTAATGACTCAAATGGTTCTATCACATTCTTGGAAAAAAAACAAAACAAACAAACTTAGTCTCGGCTGTATAAAACATTATTCCGTATACACAGAATTTTCGGTTAGGATTTTAAAGTGTTCATATTTAAATTGAATCACATTTTTCTAGTTTAGTGAAAGACTTTTAGTCGTTCGTATAACGAAGAGCATGTATTGCCGAAATGTGTTTTGAGCCCATGTCAGCCAATTACTTAATTTCATTAGCACCTTAATCAGTCAGTTTACGAAATCTTTGAAGCAGAAAATTCACTTTGGCAGCTTTTCTGAGAACTTTACACTCCAAAGTACCGTCAAAAACCGAGCAAAAAAACGCACAATCGTAGTTTTCAGTTTGCGAACAAACGGCATAACAGAACTACTTTTTACAGTGGAAAAATTTTCTAACAGTCCAATCTCCAGTTTTCAAGAGAACTATTGTATTTAACAAATAGTTACATAATTGTCATCGACAAAAATATAATTAACAAAAGATATGAGTGTCTAACTTACCACTGTAGCAACACAAAACTAAATCCTAAACTATTGATGAATAGTGTCCTTTTCAACTGAAACTTTAGTTCTTCCTGCACGATGAAAGGTATCTTGCGCACGTTAAGAACAGTGTTTCTCCTTTCACTAATCTTTCTAAAGCTGTCATCATGCTTAACAAGAGAAACCAAGACATTTTTCAAAAATATTTGAAGAGTCACATAAAGTCCCAATACCTTTGAAAAATATGATAGTTTTTATTGCTTTCAACATCAATACCTGTAAACTTGGGTTAAGTGATTTACTTAAACGAGTTTCAATAGTTCTTATTATAAACGGCACTCAATCAAATAGAAAATATTAATATCAAACATCGTTCTCTTTTTTGACAATCTAAGACAGACATAATCTTAATTTCTTTTTCCACAATTCAGACAGACCTGTTGAGATCAATCAATACATTTTGACTGAAGATGATCGATGATCGATTGAAATATGTCTTGTAAAACGTTTTGCTAGATGTTCCTAAATGTATTATAAATCTGCTTCAGTTCTACGATGTTTTAGCTGAGGCGCTAATTAAACTATTGCATGATACTCGGTAAAAAATCTTGCCAGGAAACAGATTACAAAATAGAATAATCCTTATTATCTTAAGTGAAATAGTTAGCAGCAGCGTATATAAAGCAAAGCTATTTACGTTTTGGAAGCTGTTCCGTCAAACTTCGAGTGATTTATGGTAAATTAAATGAATGAATTTTTGATTACTTAGAACAATGAACCACCTTGGTGCAGTGAAACTAAGTTGAACACACCTGCCGGGATTCCAAACCTGGAATATCTTGTGGCAAATACCCAAGGAGGGCAAACGGGGCGATTGGACATAAAATCCTCAACTTGTGGCAAATCGAAATGTTTTACGAGAGGAGCTTGCGAAGTAGAGACATCAAGAAAACTATCAACCGACAACTTATTTATGTTGTTTTTGTTTTGACTCTCTTGGCTGTCCTCTGCGAGATTCAATATGCTTTTGATTGAAAATGGGTGAGCCGAGTAAGATTTCGTCGGGTTGACTGGTTTAAATGCTGACCCATATTTGATCCTTAACAATGACATATTTTACTTTCACCTGCACTTCTCTCTTCTTGCAAATGCGAACAAACAATTTGTACCTGCCGTATCTCCGGCTGCCTGGCTGTGCGTTAAATATGTCTGGTGCCACTTGTCTAGCGGATTACTCAATTGACGATTCGTTTGATAGCTCGATTATTGGCTTCAACTCACTGTGCCACTGGTAATTGGACAATAATGTATCAATTGAAATACCTGTGGTTTTCAGGCATGTTTGGTTTAGAACTACGGCTTATGGTGTAGCGACTAATTTTAGCTTTTGGGTTTGGCTGTTCACAAACAATTAAATGACGTTGTTTATGACCTATTTCAGTATTTGGACCAAGATTAGACATAACCACGTCAATGTTTAAGGGTGCGGTTCTACCCAACAAATGAACAGCATTTTTTTACAGTTGTTTATAATGAATTGAAATTGGTTTCGAAATACAAATTCTGGTGCAGTTGAGAGTTTTCGAAACTATATGTACATAATAATTAAAGACCGGGCGTTTCCGGTTCAAAAGGATTGCAACAACAGAGGAAACGGTTTGAATGAAAACCCAATAAAACAGAGCCCTCAGCCGGAAACATTGTTTTCTAAAGGATCTCACGGTAACTACGCACAATGGAGAGTGACACTTGAAAGTCGGGAAAGTTGCCATTAAGTCTGCAAGTGTTTTTGATTTTCTATTCCGTACTTAAATTTTTATTCTTAAGTAAACATTCAACCAGCAACGCGAAACGTTTTAGCTATCCTCTTTAGTAAATTAAAAACGTTTTGTAGATACCTCATTCAATTAACTTGCCTAAAAAAAAACATAAGAGAAGAAAGGTTGATGGAAGGGGGAGGAGAGTTAGAGCGAGTGATGGGAGGGGAGGGGGGTATAGAGCAACTCCTTGGAGGGGGAAGGAGGGGGTAAGATTGTCAACTCAAACGCTAACGTAAAAGGAGCTTATGGAAGGACATGTGGGACAACACCTATTTGAAAAAAAGGGAAATTAGCATAAATTCATAATAAACCAAATTTATTTATTTTTTACGCGCACGTGAAACAAGAGTTCAATCAATCAATGCCAATTTTATAGATTTTAATAAAAAGATAGAAGCTACTCATGACTTGCATTTCTAAATCTTCAAAAAGATTACCTTTTCATTGTTCTTCTTACAGTTGTTGTCGTTGTTCAGTTATTACTATTATCATCATTATTATCATTATCATTATCATTATTATTTGAAATTCTAACTTTTTATTACTATTTTTAGTTTTTTATTCTATTTTTTTATTTAATTTAATTTTATCTTTTGTTACCTCGTATTAAAATATACATTTATATTATATTACTCATGTATCAATTCAAGTAGCCAGTTGTTCATTGCCTATAAGTAGTGAGGTTTAGAACTGTATTGATAAGCAAATAAAGCTTCCATTATTATTATTATCATTATTATTATTATTATTATTATTATTATTATTATTATTACTATTTTTATTATCTTTAATATTATTTCAGCTTTTGACCTGGCTGTTGGATTGCCGTCATTTCTTCTGTTAGGTGAGTCACAACAAATGACCAAGGACTAACACAAAATGTCTTTTTCACAACTCTTAAACTTTCCTTAGGATTCTTGCTGTTCCCAACAAAGAAGTTTGTTGTGTAGCTCCAACACCACCCGGTATCTCAAGTTTTTCCATCCAACTTTCAAAGCTTTCAGTCACACATCCCAGGGCACCTATAACGACAGGAACAAACTGCGCTAGTCTTCGAACTTCAGTCCCTTCTTAAATCTTGGTACTTTCTCCACTATTCGTTTCATACACAATTTTACACCATCATTTCTCTATCATTCCTATCGGGGTATATTCATATCATCTTTCCTTATGCTCTAATGCACTTTCTTTACATATATCCGAATGAATTCTTCTTACTAAATTATCATTTAATAGTACGTGCGTTTTGATTGGTAAACAAGTGTGTTTTCAAAGCACAATGAAGCACGAAAGCGACGTGAGCAATATGGTTGTATCCAAGTTGTGAGAGCTTACATTCCGTAAAAAAAGTAAAGTATACATATGCTCTTTGTATATCGTCTTTCTCTTTGTTAAGACGGACAATAGTAATATCGTGAAAGAAATAAAACATGTTCTTCGTGCCTTTATAGCCTGGTGAAAACCTCTGCAAAGTTTGCGAGAATTCTCGAGTTTTATCTGCTCTCGAATTCTCTCAAACGTCCGCCTCGGTTTTCAGAACATGTTTTCTTTCTTAATTCATGCACTCTTTCACTGGTGGGCCGGTGATGTCCACGATTATATAGCTTTTTTCTATCTTATCACTACTAACAATGTCTGGCCTCCTTGCCTCAATTGCATTGTCATACTGTCATATTTACATATATGCTACACCAATTTTGGCACAATCATTCTTTGTCAATCCTTCTGGGGTTTGTCATATCATCTTTACTTATATTCTAATTCACATGTTTACATACTTCCCAATGAATTATTCTTGCTAGATTATCGTGGCGTCTCTTGTATTCTTTTTGAGCTCAGTCACATTCACTTATTTTATATTGCGCACTTTCTCCTCTCTTGCCACACATTCTACAGAGGGGAAACTCATTACTTCTATCAAAGCGGTGTTTTAAAACTGGTTCTGTGATCGACTGTTCCTGTGAAGTACACAACGACGCCTCCGTCTCAACCTTTAAATCACTTCTGACTAACAACCAATTCAAGGTTTTGTCTCTATCTACGTTCTCGGGCATTTCCCAGATGAACTGTTCAGACTTCTTTTCCCCATCCATTGTTATTTACATTTTTGAGTCTTCTGTTGTTTGAATTCAAACTTACTGATGCTAGCTTTTTCTTCTTATTCTTCTTCTTCTTCTTCTTCTTCTTCTTCTTCATCTTCTTCTTTATCTTCTTCTTCTTCTTCTTCTTCTCCTTTTCTTCTTTGTTTGATGCTCTTTGGACATCAGATACTGCCGCAGTAGTTTTCTTTGTATTATAAGGAATAACAGCATCACCATTTTTGTTTGTTTGTGTTTTTCTTCAATTTACTAACAATTTTACTCCATGAATCTTGCTTCATTTTGCTTTAATGCTAAATGTTTAGCGAAAAATAAAATTTACTTTTTTACCAGTTTTAGTTAACAGTTATCAGCATCATTTTTGTTATCAGATTTAGTTCTTTGTTGGTGTTGAACTGTTACTTAACTCACCGAGGCTAACTCAGTTAAACGTTTGAACCCAATGATGCTAATGTTAGCCTGACCAAAAACATATATTGCATAACTGTTCAAAAGGATATTTAAACAAAATAAACAATTTGAGCATTTAAACCTGGCACGCTGATATTTCAAAAGCTCTATTAATTAAGTTACAACTGTTTAAGAAAACTGTCTCGATCTTTCTCGACATTCAATTTGCTGAACCTGTGCATTTGTAAACAACCAAACAATCGAAGACTCGGTTGATCGAAACTATTTGAAAACTAGAATGAAAAAGTTATAACATTAATCATTCAAGATTAAGAGAAAAGTTCATTAGCGCTTTTCATTTTAAATTTTGTATCAACTCTTTTTCTTTTTAAGAGTTTTAAGACAAACAAAATGAATGTGATTAAATACTATTATTTTTAATATTACTTTATTAAACAATTCAAAAGCTAGTTACAAAGAATGCCACAAATTGTTTCTCGATCGTTCAAGAGAAGTCACTGAATACTACTGATTACATACAACCTTCTCGAAAAGTAAAAATCATTAGCATAATTGATCTCATAATAGTTTTAATACAAAATTGTACCCGACTCTGTCTTTAAGTCATCAACAAAAGTGCTATTTTAGTATTTAAAAGGATTTCGTTAACAACTCAAAAGTTAAAATGATGGTATTACTAGTATCTTTCTACTCGCCAAGCAAAAACACAGTTTAAAAGTTCTATAGTTACAACAATTAAAAAGCTAGTTTAAAGAATGCCATAAATTGTTTCTCGAACGTTCAAGAGAACAAAATACATAAATCATTAACCATCTCAAAAAAAAAAAACAA
>ERZ1740055.445-NODE-445-length-11235-cov-7.529517_pt1 | contig 11235 bp, 4 predicted proteins | sample MGYA00581747_ERZ1740055 | MGnify/ENA primary metagenome ERZ1740055 (study PRJEB43018, sample SAMN04849739) | marine metagenome | isolation source: floating plastic debris | place: Pacific Ocean | collected 2008-08-28 | study: EMG produced TPA metagenomics assembly...
AGGGTAGTGATCCCGGTGTTGTGGTCTGTCTTCTTCAATGAGAGCATTTACGGTTATTAATATATGTGAGCCGCTATTGCCGAGTATCTAAGACCCTCAAATGCTAAAAAAAAAAATGTATTTGTTTGTAAAGCGCTTAGAGCTTAACTATATGAAAATCGATTATTATTATTATTATTGTTATTATTATTATTATTATTAATGGTATAATAGTACTCATAACCTAATTTTAGATTAATTCAAACATCAACCATGGCGTGGGAGGAGGCACCAGTTGTTAATCTTGTACATACACGCATGTTCTTGAAGTTGAACAATAACAGTGTCAAGGTCATCCGCATGTTACGTTCTGTCCGTGTTGCCACACAGTGTTTCCTCCCTACGCGCGTGTTAAACATTGTTTCAAAACAAATGCCTTGCAATTTTAGGAATGTTTGTAATCCGACGTTCTGCCAAGAAGGTTTAGGTTAAAAACTTTAAACAGGGCTAAATGCATTCTTCTTAAAAACGCTTTAATGAGTTTGTATTTATTTAAGAATAAATTAAAAACTTGTTAACGCACGATAATTTCAACTACGCACGTGTGTGGTCCAAACGGAAGTGCATTCTTTGCATACCGTCATTGGCGGCGTCATCATTGTTTTTGTTTGTAGTAGAGAGAATTGAAATGAAAAAACTTGTTTTTGAGGACTTTCAAGTTTGCATTACAAAATTTTTTATTAAAACGATTAAATTTCCTTTAACGTCATGTTACAACCTTGCTGCCTCATTGTATCGTTCTTATAACACAAACACTACTTGAACTCTTCATGTCTAAAAGTAAAGCCGACACAATGCAATCGATTATATGTTCGATAAAAAAGTTGCTATTGTTTCGAAAAAAACCTCTGATACACAATGCTAATTAACATCTTCTATTGCTAGCTTAAGTAAAGCGAGCTATTTAGAAAATCGAATTGATTTTTTCTAAGATTGAAAGTGGACAAAAAGACAAATTGATGAAGCGCAGCGGAAACGTTTTTAAGATATAACGTTCTTTTTTCAGAAAAAAGATCTAAGATAAGCGATTAAAAAGAAAACGATTAAGAACGTGAATCTTCTGCATTTATTCACATATTTCATTAGTGTTGTGTTATTAAACATTTTCAAATCCCGATGTAAAATTTCTGCAGTTGAAGATAAAAATCTTTGACTTCAGCTCAAAACACTTTGTTCATCTGATGCCTCCATATTTTTTCCTCGACCCTTTCGAGGTACGTTTGGAACTGAAACATTAAAACAGTTGAATAAAGCTTGTTTGGACAGCAGGGATTCTGTAAAACTTTACTTCATCAGCGTGTGCTTGATGCATTTTAAAACGCTTACACCTATCTCTGTTACTAATTTAATCTAACCGATGGAATCACTGCATCTTCACTACATCATCGACTTTAATTTGCCTTGTTTGGTTTCACTGCATGTTTTACTTTTTAATATAGCTCTTTTACCTATAAAATAACCAAGAAAAAAACAAAAGTATTTAAAGTTAGATATATTGTGGCGACAAAAACAACACGAGCTAAAATGCTATTAAAAGAAGAAGAAAAAAAACGAAAAGAAAATAAACTTTGAAATAATTCTTGATATACATGGTTCAGTGTATGCTTTCCCTTTGTATTTAGTTAATCTACGGACCATGCTTAATAGTTTAAGGCCAAAATTCAGTTGTAAACATTCAAAGATTACTTCGACAACTAATAATTTTAAAAAAAATGTAAACTAAAAGCTGCTTGACGTTAATTAAAGAAGATATTGTGAGTTTGATATCAATACTAATTTTCGTAGCTTATCGATTGAAATTGGATTATTTGTGCATGATCATCAGGTAACACTGCTTATAAACTTGCCAGTTTCGTAGTTCGCATTGCTGCTTTTCAAAAAGCATTTTTTATCTTGGCCATGAACGTCTCAACACGGTGAGTTTTTCAATAACAGAAAAGGTAGGCAAAGCACACCTGTTACAAACAAAGTGAAAACATCATGGAAAATCACGGCTAGTAAAAATACCACATACTTTAAATAGCAAGACACTAAAAACATTTTCTTTTTATTTGTGAACGTTAAGATTTGTATTTGACAATTTTATCTGCAAAAAGCAAACAAAATTTTGCTTTCCTTAATTCAAGGACAAATTTATCACTCAGTCACTGCGAGACTCAAGACATATCAAGTAATGAGACTTTGGTTATCGTTTCATGTCTTAAATGTTGAAGTGGTTTAATACTGAGAAACAGAGTTACCGATTCTAAATGTAGTCTTTATAAGATTTCATTTTGGCGCAATGTGTCAATTCTAACTGGCCATACAAGGTTTTGCGTGTTTTCAGTGAAAACTCTTGTTTTCACCATGACCAATTAGATTGTGTTAAGCATCACAACTTATTTATAAATGATATCAGGGTTGGCCATGGGGGTAGTGGAATACCAATATACCCGAAAAGAAACATCCAATATACCCAGAAATAAAAATACCAAACTTTGAAAAAAAAACATGATACTCTTTATACCAAAATTCAAGAAAAATGTAATACCTTAAACCCAATTTTTAGCATTAAAATACCGTATACCTAATATTTTAGAAATACCCCGAAATACCGTATACCAAAAACCCTGGCTGAAACTGAGGTCTCATATATTCACTTTACTTTGGAACAATCTCTAAAATATATGACATTGTGACACTGCTGCTGTAGTTCTTTGAAGGGACTGCTGTCAATACCAGGTTTTTAACAACTCCATTTTGCTCGGATTTGATGAGTTATGCATAAACAATACTACTAATTTGCATAACTTGGATTTTGGTTCATTTTTTGTAAGCTACTATCAAATTTCATGGTTTTATTTTAGCAAACATCCTATAATAAAAAGGTTTATCAGAAAAGAAGCCTCAAAACGACTGGTTAGCTTTACACACGCTCTAAAACCTAGTTTGCTTTTTAAGGAAGCCATCTTGGATGACAACCTCCTGCCCACAGACACAGTCATGGCCGCGTAATATCTTGCAATATGTTAGAATTTTTAGCCATTGAAACATAGGCTTTCAAAAAGCACATTACGTTGAGCAGTTCTATTGATTCAGAGCATCAGATTTTAAGTTTCCCAGAAAATTATGGCAGCAAAACAAAACTATGCAAATGAATCCAAAGTTGTTTGCATATCTCATCAAACCTCGCAAAAATTATTTTCAGCATACAGTTGCTAAACACCATGTATTGACAGCATTCCTGTTAAAGAAATAATGTAACAGTGTCAAAATGTCAAATATTTCAAGAAATATTCCAGAGTCACGTGAGCATGCAAAATGAAAAACAATTGTGGATTTCAATACCTGAAAAACACAAGTATTGGTATGTTGAAATTTTGTGAAATTTTAATTGTCCTCCTCTACAACGTATCGAGTTTTCACTTGTTATTGTATTTCAATTTGAAGGAGCTATGAGGTGCAGTTGTTCAGTGGTACTACAAATTTGTGTAATTTTATTTTTCTTAATTTGAGTTTTAAAATAAAAACAAGAAATTTAACTACTAAATTTAACTATGAAAACGATGAAAATCCTGTGCAGCAAAGAAATAACAAATCTGACGACCTTTTAGTTTTTCCATCGTTTTAGTGCATGGTTTGACAACGTTTTGACGTCATTAAATAACTTTTTTATAACTATCCTATTAAAATATCATTTCAGCTTAGGAAAAGGAAATTGAATACAATTTGAAAGAATTAATGAATCATGAAAGTAATTTCAGTTGGTAGTTTCAGTTGCCGCATGAGGTAACTAAATCGTAAATAACAATTGTTATCCGCTGCCGCTGGTTATAGAGCCATTCAAACCCGATCACGTAGAGGTTTTTCACACAGTTAATATATTCGTTTTAGATAAATGAATTTCTTATGAAAAGGTGCCGCTAAAAATTAACTCAAATTTAAGAACATGCAACAGGAACACACCCAAGACTTAGGACGTGTGAAAAACAATAATATTTCTGTTGAATTCCTCAAAATATTTCAGATCGTTTAGCCACATCCTCCAAGTCAAAAGCTTTTATAAAAACAGAATGGTTTTGGTTCTAGCCAAGGAAAACTTAAACACGTAATTAGGACGGCGGCTAAAGGCTAAAAGGTTTTCATGTGGATCTGACTGTTTGAGTTTTAGCTTTTTGTTTGAAAGACATCAACTTCAGTCTTAGTCTAGTAAATGATCATTTAAACAAGTCGGTTTAAAACCAGTGCAGAATCGTGGGTGATCGTGATCAGTCGAAAATAGTATAAAAAATAAAGATTTTTGTCAGAGACTTCCATTGACTGATACTTGAGTTACTTGCTGTCGCACATTCAATATTATTCAGAAAAGCTTATTACATGATTATAAGACCATTAAAACCTGCTAAGTGCTTACTCAGTTTAACAATCAATGCAGTTCCGTTTTTATCGGTTCACCCTTAAGAAAGTACTTGCACTGGAATCATATAGCACTTAAACCCATGTGAATAAATATTTGACTGTATTTCAAAGTATACATACAACTCATCTTTGCAACATCTACTGGTTCTTTGGTCGGAGGTGGACATTTGAATGCGGACAACCCGGACTCAAATCCCTAACTCGAACTACTGAGTGAACTTGTTGTCAGTGATCCAGGAGCAAAGTCACCACGCTTTGTAAGTAGTTGAGTGGTTTGCTTCATACCTGTTGCCGGAATTCTTATCTTTGGAAGAGGAGGATTTTAACAACATGATACTAAAAAGCTTCTTTAGGGAAATTCTCACGTAGTATTTATTTTATTATGAAGGAGGGTACTGTGTTAGTTTAGTTATAAAAAACAAGCAAGGAAGCCACAATATTTGTTTGAATTAAAACTTAGTTAATTATTGTTTCGATCACCTGAGCTCCAAATAGCGCATGCTCTGATTGACTTAGTTTTGTTTTACAAAACAGAACAGAAATCACGGGATGATAGATTTTCAGTCAGAAAGATGAACGAGAGGTTATTTTCTCAAAGAAATAAAACTGCATCGCTTGTGTTTCTAGACAATAATAACAAAAACTCTATGACGTAGTAAACCACTTGAAAAGCAAAGAGGAAACTCTGTTTCGCCTCTTTTTCTCTTAACACTTTTTTCGTGTTGATCCTAAGTTATAGCGTTTTCTATTTTTGTCTAGAAACACGCGCGATGCTGTTTTGTTCCCTTAGTAGTTATGAAAGTAAAACAAAAGTCAGTTTTGAAAAATAAAGTAAGGACAATATATATAGCAGTTCTTAGTCTTCTTGATCTTTTCCAGTCTGTAGGTCTTAGTAATCCAGCAAAAACTTCTTTACAAGTAATTGAGTGGACAAACGATGTATAAATTCTTACCAAATATAATTGTTCTATAACTGTTACAGGGGAAACTGAGTCTGTTCAGTTTTCCACTTATGACAAAAGTAAATGTGTTAAGTTTGTTGTTTCTCTTCGGAAACGGAAAAGCATGCATATATTAGCAAAATTTCTGTGGGAAAATTTAGGTCAAAATATTTACGTGACACAAATTTATGCAGTCGTCTTTTCCCAGGCTTCTAAAGCAGCAGTAATCTTGAAAAAAAGAAAGGCCAGGGACCGCGGGAGAGGCATGTTGGGCGTTAGATGTTCACGCAAATGAGCAGGGAGTCGAGTATCGACTCGTGTATTGTTGACAAGATCTTAACAACCGCACGTGTATCTCGCATTCTACGCATGCTAGCAGGGGTAATTCGGCAACATATCAACATGATATCAGAAAAAAGCCCCTCGCTCTACAATTGTTAAAATATTCAAGTATTCCGCTGTGGCGAAGTTAAACCAGATCGCACAATCGCGAAAGTAATTCTTTATCTTTTGAGTTAATTACACACATCCTGAGGGCAAGATAGCAGTCGAGAGGAGTTCTTAGGGGTTTTTTATCTGTCACTTCCTAAGAACTCAAGGCATTGATTTATTTAACAGCTAATCATTTGTAACTATTGCGTGCCTCTCATGTTCCAAACTGTCAACTTAAAGTATAAACAATCTGGTCATCTTAAAATTGCTTCTATTGTACCCTATCCGTTTTTGCACTTCGCTCATTGGCGTATTAGTTAAAGGGGGAAAACGTTTTTAAGAGCGTTATCAGTTCCCGTAGAGAGACATTTCAACACGTGCATTTGACAGAATCCAGATAAGAACGAAGCGGACGGAATTTCTTTTTATCCGCATCAGATGGAAAACAGGTAAGAAAACAAGTTTATTATTTGCGCTATGAAAGGTTGAAATTTTCTTCTACGCTCTCACACTGAGCAAAAGAGCTCCTGCCGCGTAGCGATTATGAGTAAAAACAATGATTAAACAGTAACCCCGTGGCTATCATTAGCAAGCTAAAGCTCGAATCCCCAAGTTCTTATCGGCTTCGCATAATCCTTCGGGAGGAAATTAGTTAAACCAGTGCACAGTGTGTGCGAAAAAGCAAATGAACTTAACAGTGTTTTTCTGGTTTCCGGGAATGACTTGATACTGCGCGTCAACCAAAAGTTAATGAATTTATGCCGATCTCAGTAAAGTGTGTTATAAAAGTTGAAATTACTTTATTGTTTTCGTGTTTGATCCAATATAAATGTTAAATAGACGTAAGTAAGGTTTACAGCAGTATAGTGTTTTGAACACGGTTGACTGTCAGTTGATGTTTGTGAGTCACCCCCCTTGAGTGACATGGTGTTAAATCTGTTTAGCGTTGATTAACCCGCCCACCTCGTCATCCTTAAAAAGCACTGTTTAAATAAGCACGTCAACCACATACAGAACGCACATAAGTTTTAAAATTGTCAGAGCTAAGTCATTTTTTCTTGTTGTTGTTATGATGAACTGTGGCAATACATAGATGGTCTGTTTTTGATATGATATGGTAAATGATCACAAGCAAGACATGTTGATTCACAAAGTTTTAATTCTACTTGCTTTGGTCCTTGTGTCGTATTTATCCGCTGTGCCGGTCTTGCTACACGGTCAGAGAAAGAGCAATAAGGAGGAAAACCTGCTCGGCTCAACACAAACCGTTTTAACATCTTCGACATCAAACTCAACTAATTTTACTAATCACAATGACCACACTGAAGAACAAGATGGACTACATTTAAAGGAGCCCTGGGAAGTGAACCAAGGTGTGTTACAAATTAAAGGTGTGGAATAAAAAATGAGTTTTCCCTAAGTAGTTTACCACTCGTTTCTCTGCTCTATTCATGTCCCTTTATATTATGTGCATATGACTTTCACAAAAATTGAACGAAGAAACTCCACGCTCGTCATTTAGCTTGCGGATTAAACACTAAAGCATTAATATTGTTGTTATATTCTATGTTTATAGACACAGCTGCTGTGCATTCTCATGAGCAAAACATGTCAAGCTCTAACAATTCAAATGCAATACTAATTTTAGGTCTGAGGTCGTCCGATGGCAGCCCGTTCTTTCAAGGAGACATTGTGCTGGACGCGAGTACACGCGCTTTTATGCAGAAAAGTGTCAACGAAGGAGTTAGAAAAAAACGGGCAGTTAAAAAGTTTCAAAATGCAAGATGGCCGAACGGAGTCATTCCATTCGTGATAAGCAAAAATTTAGGTAAGCACATCTTATTTTGCATGTTACAGTTTAAAAACGAAAATCAAAATACGTTTTTAGATAATATTCATTTATGAAGTTTTAAATACAGTAAAGTAATTTTATTAATATCTGTGATAGTTTCATTGGTACTCCAAATCATATGAGTGAGTTGGTATCATATTTTTGAATTTTAAGCAGCTTAACGGCGGGGTGAAAGCTTTTGAGATGCAGTTAGTTAATTTTACAAACCGTCTTCTCCAATTCACTAGCTCTGATTCATAGAAATGCAACTTTTAAATACCTTTTAAATACATTTACTTACTATTTTCTTTGATATGATAAATTCAGAATACTTTCTCTTTATGTTATATTAGGATTTCATATTCAATCGATTCAAAGACACGTTTAATCCATTTCAAACAAACTTTTAGCGAATGGCATAGAAGATCAAAGAGTTTTCCGCAATACTACATCGTAATCGGCCAGTGACACACGAACCGTCCTGGTGCGGAGCTAATTTATGTACAGAGACCTCACAAGTCAACGAAGGGGTGATGCGATGGTCGGAGCTTGATGAAATTTCTAAGATGGCCGACACTTCACTGTTAATTATCCCTTTTCAACTTTCTTTCAACACATTCCGATTTATCCGAGATGGTAGGAAATTGAATTTAGAACAAAGTAGGCGCTATATACTGACAAAGCTTGCAGTTCTATTCACTTATAATTAGTAGCTTTAACTTCTTAATTACACGTGAACCAAAGCATTTTAAATAGATAATCAATCTAAAGAAATGAATTTGAAAGAAGTTTCGAGGGCTTTTAAAATTTTCTCTCTTTTCGTTTCGCAGTTGTCTGTTTTCCTTTTTCTCAGTCAAATAGTATTTCTGCGACTGGGACGTATTTACTAACGGTTGATGCGTAAGTGATTTCTCCAGATGTCGAAGAAATAACAGCGAGAAAAGTTTTTGCTCGTTCATTTTACTGCTGCAGAGAGCGAGTTCAGTTGGAGGGCGGAGCTACGTTTTGCTGTTTGTTAGCGCTGTTTTCATTAGTCAAACAAAAGGCCCATTCGCCGTCAATTTTAATTTAATTACGATATAAAGTACTTGTTGTAATGGAGTACCCTAGCTAACACACGCATCATCTGCTTCGTCACCAGATTGGAAGACAAGGAAAGAAATTCGGAAGGCCATTCGTCATTGGAGGCGACATACCTGCCTTCATTTCCGTCACAAGAAAGCAACTGATAAAGATTACATTATCTTTGTTTACGAACCTGGGTAAGCCGACTTATTAACTCTAATTATGAACTTGAAATATTCATAAGCTCATCTTCTTTTTCCGGCAGTTTACAAGAATTGCACAATGGCGAACGAGTCTTTGTGAATAAAAACACGCGCAAACAGAATCTTACTAATGCTCTATCATAAAAGATATCTGTGGTGATAAAACCTCTAGCTTTTCAAATGTTCATTTTCACTTTGGCTTAATTCTCAGCAAATCTACGTTCGATTCTTTTTTGCCTTTTATGTGACTGTGAAGAGTTTATTCCGCGCATACAAAACACTTATTTACAAACATTCTTTCATTGGTAATTTCTCACCGAATTCCTAAATCAGAACAATACCCTTTTAAAAACGGTCTTTTTGATTTAATGCGATTGTATTTCGCCTTTTGTGGCTGGGTCCGCATCTTTTTGGCAGTTGCATGCGAGTTTTGGTCCGAAAAAATTAAGACGGAAGGAAGACGGGTGCCAAGAACTCGTCATGGAGTTTAGTTTGTAGCAAGCGAACCGTGTCGACAATAACCATATGGAGTAGATCGGCCGGAAGTCCTTTCACTCAAGTGTTGTTTTTAGTTTCCCTCAGCTTTCAAAGCAAACATTAAAAAGAAAACACAAGACAAATTAGAATAGTGAAAGATCAAGCCAGTCAAAAAGAGAAAAGCGAGGTTTGATTAATTGCCTGCCTGATCGGACCATTTAGAGCCGTCAAGAAGACGACTAAAGTAGGGCTCAGTGGATTTGATTACGGAAAATAAGATAGACTGTCTGCTTTTAAGTACATCAGTCGACGTGCAGAAAAAAGTGCAACATTTATCACTCTACGAATTATTTCTGCGGTTCCAGAGCATGTTAGCATAGGAAATCGTCTCGCGAGCTTTAAGAACCTAAGGCACGTTTCTTTTGGATAAGAGATGGTCGAAGTTCGATTGTGTTAAAACTTTTATCTCCGCAAATTCATTTAGTGCCACGAATTTTAGAATTTCCCTTCCAGTCAAATATATCTTAAATTTCAAGAAATGCCTGTATATAAGTTCCTGTTAAGCATCTTCTAAGCGATCTGCCGGTATTTTCAAAACTTCGGTTTCTGAAAAAAAACACAGAAAAATTGTGTAACTCAAAAACTTAATCCAGTGAAGGTTAAACGTATCATTAATTCCTTAGCTAATTACCAGATCCAAAAGTATAATGATAAAAATATTTTACATAGTTTCTAACTGCAATTACTTTTTAGAAAAGATTGAGACAGAGATTAAAGGCGCCTCCTGCATTGTTGCATTGTATATACGAGAATTAACTAAAACGTTTTAAGCTTTTGATTTCTTGCTAAAAACCCTGATAATGATCGCTGTTTAAATTCGGCACTCTGTTGCGTAATTTTTTAGTTAAATAGTTTTCAAATTGATTTGGACTTTGCGCTTTTTGTTTACTTGTCAAAAAACCAGCTTATTTTCCTGCCGTATATCGTAAATTGTTAACCAGCTAATTTTTCTAGATTGGTCTGTTCCATGACAAGCTTCTCGCGAGTACTTATGAGACTTATGAGTCACAACTCAGTGAATGTTTACTATACTGGTGTTTGAGTGACAGCGGAAAAGAATTGAGATTAAGTTAAAAAATATGAAAGGTCATTTGGTTGACATTATCGTATCCTATGGATCTTACTAATTCGCGACACATCTTTCTTTATAACATTGAACGCAAAAGTGGAAAAAGTACAACATACGGTCTTTTAACACAAACTTATGTTTCAATAAGCATGTATTATTAACATTTTCCGAAAAATCATTTTTACTTTTGGAGACAACCACAGCTGACTTTCCCTAAACGCTTTTAACTACCTAGTTGTATGTCATAACTGTTTTGTATATATAGCTTGTTTCTTGTCGCGGCAATACCCAAAGTATCTTTCTTTACATTTTTGGGGGACGTTACTAATGAGCCCAGTTGCTCACAAGCCGATTAGCATTAACAAAGGGTTAATTTCTTAACCAATGGTCTTGTTTTCAACCTTTAAAAGACAGATTTGAGCTGTAATTTTGAGAATAACAATTTTTCTGCAAAGAGAATCTGAACAGTATTTTATAAGAACCGTAAAATTTTCCATAGAAAAGAAATTACAACTCGAATATTTGCTTATCCCGGAGTTAATTTCAACCAACGTTTGAACAACTCAGCCCAGGAAAACGAGGAACAAGAACTCTTGTGGTCAGCGGTATAGTGTTTTCAGATTCAAAATGGCGGTTCATATTTTCTCATGGTGATTCACAGGCAGCTAGGCTTCTACAGATTGTGCTCGGCAACTTTTTGGCAACTTATTGTGTTTGGAG
>ERZ1740055.446-NODE-446-length-11232-cov-8.141630_pt1 | contig 11232 bp, 5 predicted proteins | sample MGYA00581747_ERZ1740055 | MGnify/ENA primary metagenome ERZ1740055 (study PRJEB43018, sample SAMN04849739) | marine metagenome | isolation source: floating plastic debris | place: Pacific Ocean | collected 2008-08-28 | study: EMG produced TPA metagenomics assembly...
CGAACGTTTGGGAGAATTCGAGAGCAGATCAGTGAAAACCCAAGACGGAGTCGAGTCTGCTCTCGAAATTCTCCCAAACGTTCGCCTCGGTTTTCACAATGCAGGTATTAAAGCACGAAGAACATGTTTTATTTCTTAAATATTGACTAAAACAGCAAATATAAAATTTATTTTAAAATCATGGGAGTAGGTTTAAAAGGCTTAACTGAATGAGACAACTAAGTTTCGTAAAAAATTGCATTAAAAATACAATTTTCAATTAAGTTTTTATAAAAAAGTCTTATGATCATCTTGCTGCAAATGGTGTAAGGATCGAGCTGACGTTTTCAACTACATACAACAATGAAGGGCTAATAACCAAAATCAATAAGATTCTCATTTAATACCACTAACGGAGAGGATCATCACCGAATAAAAACGCGTTGTGTTTAGTTCAGTTTAGATTAACACTCCAAACATCAGCTCTTTACACTACTTACGGTGATGATCATAAACATTTCAACCTTGAGTTGTCTAAATTACACGTTGTGTTTAGTTCAGTTCATACTAACACTCCAAACGTCATCTCCTTGCACTACTTACGGTGATGATCATAAACATTTCAACCTTGAGTTCTCAAAATTTCACGTTGTGTTTAGTTCAGTTCAGGATAACACTCCAAACGTCAGCTCCTTACACTATGATCAAAAATATTTAAAACTTGAGTAATCAAAAATTACGCGTTGTGTTTAGTTGACTTCGGGCTCGAGAAGTCTTATAGCTAGAGACGTTATCATAAAAATATTAAGTATAGATTACACTGACTCCGCCCATATAGCAAGGGGGGGGGGGTTGTCTTCAGTGTCTCAGATGAACAAATGGCATTTTCCATATTTTGCTTCCAGTGGTGATGAAACTATGCTAATTACTATAAAGTATAAACTAATTAAACTTCAAAACCGAGTTGTATTTAGATAGCGAGAGTGATTTTGGTAGAAGTCTGTCTGGCTTCCTCAACTTTCATCAAAAAACACACACAGACCAGTGGTAATGTTTTCTGATAAAAATAAAACTAGCTATCTATTCTACTAAAATTATGAGTTCAATCTTGGCAGAGTTTTGGAAAATGTTATCAGTAGAGCTTCTTAGTTTGTATGAAGAAGTTTTATTTTCATTTCATGATTATTTCAAATGTTTATTATGGCAAAAACAAAGTTAAATAAACAAAGCTTTAGGTATAGGAAACAGCAATGTTCTTGTTTGTTTTAGAATTTGCCATCTTTATTTAAAGGTGGTTTTCATAAAAAAGGTTTTATAGAATAACACTTTATTATTATAAATAAAAACCGTATGAATTGCCAAGCTAAAAAACTGACAAATGTTATCAATGGAGAAAAAGCAATTCCGATCAAAAGCTATCACAATATATTAGTTTTACCATATGTGGTCACATGAAAGTATTTTTGGGATGGGAAACATTTAATCAATTTCAGGAGTAAATGAAATTTGGGAAATTGTTTTAATATATTCTCAGATGATCCACTTTGTATTTCCTGGAACCAAACATGAGATCAGGTTGTGTCTAAATATGAAATGTATGACACACGAATTTCTGATCACTTTTAACTTTGACTCCATATTTTGCCATTTTCCTCAAAAATGTATGCCATAAATAAAACCCATAATCTCCCTTCTTAAACTTCAGAACTGAAATTGTGAAATGAATGTATACTTTAAAAACTTTGACCAAAACCTAAGCCAAGGTCAAAACAGACTTCTTTTTCTATTCATTATTTAAAATATAATTTCAATTCATATTTAAATGATATGCATGCTTGTATGTTAAAAACCAATACTACTACATTTATGTTTTAAAAACATTTCCAATTGATCATGTCTCTTTTGTCCTTCCAAGTAAAGGTATAGTGAAAAAATAAAGATTTACTGCCTGTAAAAATCAGTAATAATTTGACAAGAAAAAAGTTGGACATGAATCAAAATTTATGTCGATTCAAAACTGAAGACAACTGCATTAATTTTTAACAATAAACAGAAAAATGGATTCATTCAGCGTACACAAATGAAATAATTATCAAGCTAGCTAACTAAGAGCTAAACATGCATATACACAATACATCGTAACCTCCAATACTTTTTTGACATATTCAGTTTATTTGTTTATTTAGAAAGATTGATTTTCTCTATTTGTTTTTTCTGAATTAAAATATGTTCCTTCTTGGCCAGATGTCATTAAATAGAATTTAGTTTTAAATTAATTGAGTAGTTCAATTCCTATTTAGAAAGTTCACCATGGTAATTTCCTCACAATCAATTTTGAACTTATATGACAAGCAAACAAAAATCAGTGATGTTATGATTCTTCTTCCTGGAGTTTTTAAATCAAGATTATTAAAATACTAAAAATTAATTGTCATAAAGAAATGAGTATTGAGAAACTCTCTTTCCTTCCATTAAATCTGCTCCGTCAAAGAATGTTTCCCTTACGTCTGCAGGTGATGAATGGCTAAGACATAAACAAAAAAAATCTGAATAGAAAATGTTTGTTCAATAATTTTTCATCGCCATGCAAAAATTTATCAATTCTTAAAACAAATTAAAAACAAATTGGAAAAAATGAAGAATTTTCAAACTTTTCAGTTTATTAAATTTTACTGAAAATTGTATGCACTTTCCAATCTTTAATTTTCCAAGTTGGAAAATGCACACTGACAATAACTTGCAAGCAGACAGTACTGACAAATAAATTTATTGCTCTTTCCCAAATAAAATCTTTGAATTTTTTTTTTTTAAAAATGCTTTTAGCATAAAGTATTTCAGCCATAACAAACTTTTTATGGCAAAACAGCTATTCTTGGGTCTACAAAGCCAATGAAATTCATATTAATTTTCTTGTACAAATTGGACTTAAGATAAGATTTTCAAGTTATCTATCACCCTAAAATTTGATGAATAAATAAAGAAAATATATTTTCCTTTGCTAAACACCTTTGAACATAGACAAGAATATTTACAATATTAAACTTACAAAAGCCATTCTTGAAGAAAAGCATCAAACCAAAATGAAAACACAGATAACAACCAATCTTTTGGCAAGTTTTGGGTATTTTTGAAAGTATAATCAAATGCATTTAAAATTACAGAAACAAATGTCAGCTGCCTCTAAAAAATTAAATTTAAACATCTGTAATTCTGAACCTTAAAATGCATAACAAAAAGAAATTCAAATTTTCTAACTTTTCTCTTTCCAGAGATAAATGTAATTCAAAAATTTAAATAACTGAAAAGGAAAACATTGTTTAAAAATAATTTAATTTTATAAAATGGCAAAGACTCCCTAACAAAATTGAAAACTCATTTTTGTATTAAACAAAACATAACTCTGTGACCAAATTTAATAAATTAAAATCTACATGTAGGTTTTAGTAAGTCCTTGAAACATTTAAAACTCCCTCCAATAGGCAGAACACATCCAGAAGCAAAGAAAAGTTTGATAACTTCCAAAATTATATGTATTTGAATGAATTCATGTTTCATGACTTCTGTTAATAAATCATATTTTGGCAATGCTTTCCTTAAAAAATCAAGATGTATAATAACATTTGAAAAAACGTTTTGGAAACATATTCAACAAGCTAATGAGTTACAGCTTTTAAAAATTTGTATTCCAGTTCTAAGCACTTTTCAGGAGCATTTCTGTAGATGTAAAGCTACACATAAATGAATATGGTAAGGAAGTTGGCAAAAAAAGGTACAAAATATCTTAGGTCTTGATCTTTCAAGTAGAAAGCAAATGGTCAATTTAAAATTCAAAGGAATGAAATTTTTATTTTAATATTTAGTTCACCAAAAAGAAGTGCTTCAAAATGTTACAGCTATTTGCAAAAATGATTTCCAACCCACTTAATTACAGACCAGAACAGGTGCAGAATGAAACCAAATTTCCGAGACATACTTTGCCTTTAGGATGCTTCTTCATATTATGTTTACCTTCCAGTGCATTAAAAGTAAAATAAATTCAAAAAACTGTTGTGATAAAATGTTAAAATTGCAATTTTTAAGAGTACCTTCGAAGGTTTCAAACCTGTAATCAGAAAAATGTCACTGCAATTGGGAAATGCATGCCTCAAAATTAACTGAGGAAACTGGCTTATGTTAATGCTGCAAGGCCACCATTACTGTCAGTGAAAAAATATTTTTTCCACAAATTAGGAATTACTCACAATTAGAAAATAGTAGAAGCGGATATCTCTCTTTCTACCATCACTTCTCAGGTTTTCAGAAATGGCTAATATGTCATTGCTCCATGCTAGATAAACAAAAACAGACTGTGAGAAAGAAGTTGTGAATGAAAGTCCTTCAAATCAATTAAGCATTCCTTAAGCTAAAGAAATAAATGTATACAGACTGCAGACTTATCAATCATTTCTAAGTAATTGAGGTTAAAGATAAATGTATGTTAGCATATTTCCTTGCTACAGATGAACCACAAAAAATTTTTAAATTAAATCCAAGTGAATTGAATGTAAAAAAAATGGCAAAATAATGGTTTGGCTTATAGTCAAACATTTCAGCCTGCACACCACTTTGGATACTTTTAACTGCCAGAATCAATATCTTATGTAATTTAAAAGCACATTGTGTATTTATGTTTGGTGCTTGATTTCTGATAAACCACCACAGCATTCTAAATTCCACAAATAAATGTAATTTTTATGAAAAAATAATGAAGAACAAGCTTGTGGTATTTCAACCTTTATTCATTTGAAAAAACCTTATCACTAACATCTTTAAATACAATAATTTTATACTCTTTATATTTTCTGGGAATTGTATTTCAAAAAGATGAGTTGCTGTAAATGGCTATCTCAGTTTCTCATTCCCAATTCAAGCACAATCCCTTGGGGGGGAAATTGTAGTAATCTTAGTTTTAAAATGTCCATGATTTTGTGAATTGGAATCACCTGCTCCTTGCTTTCTGTTTAGCAAGCAGTGAAATGCTATTAATACCTTGAGGGAAAATGCAATGTTCTCTCTAAAGTTTGGATCTGTTCAATAGAATAAATATCGAGATATTCACTGCAGAAGAACCTTTCTTTTCTTCATGGTCAAAAATTGATGAGATGCTAAATTTTCCGTCTGGTTTTGACAAACACATTTGCATTATCAAATATACAATTAAATGAATGAAAAACAGAGAAGACTATAATCTGGCCAGCCATCTGTATTATAATAGATTTTTATGAAAATTTCTCATCAATCTTTTAAGGACTTTAGTTTTACCTGTAAGTTTTTGTCCTCATCTTGAAGGTACAGTTTATTTTTATATCTCATTGCAGTCCTGCTTTCTCCATCACTCAGACAAGAACAGTCCAGCTAGTCCTGTCTCCATTTCAGCTCATTTTTTTTCTTTTTTTTTTTCATAAACATTTAAAATTTTTCATAAACATAAAACTTTAACTGATTACAAAACAAAAAATATTGAATACTCAACTGCTGTATAATTCAGTGTTCCATACCAAATAAAAAAAATCTTATCTTGGTGAAAAACATGCTAATTGAAAATTACAGTCGCAGAAATTAAGGTGAAAATTTCTTCACAAGAAATAAAATACATGCATAACATATTTCAAATTAAAGTGCATAGCAGAGAATCAACTCAAAAGGACCCCTTGTGCAACAAAAATTTGTTGCCATGTGATTCCATGTTTGTGAAATCTCCCATTTTCAACGTACATCTAAACAGATAAAATGATTACAAAAAAAAATAAATCAAAAAGTGGAAGTAAAAAAAAATTGTCCTAACAATGTTAGCTGAAGAGGAAAAAACAAAAAGATTAAAGCAAAACTAAAACAGTGTAATAAGATAGGATGTGGGTGCTATAGACAGAGAGAAGAAAAAAACTGCATAAAACAACAATGAGCATGAATCTTAGTAAATTTAATGAAAAACAAATCAAAGAGAAAAAATGTCCACCAACATAAATATATGATAACTTCAGACAAGAAATTCCTCTACAAATCAAAAACTGCGCCTAAATGCAAATAACTCGTCTCAGAGGAATACGAAACTAAGAAATGTACACAAACGTTAAAGCTTACAGCTTTCACTTGAATAAAACCATTCTCCAACTTGTACATTACACCAGGTAGGCAACGAAACTTTAGCACCGAGCTAAAGAAACTTAAAGATTTCTCAAATCTTGACACTACCCATATTAACTCTAGAGTTTAAGATTTTTTCAACTTCACAAAGTCTATTTACGTTTCTAATTAACACGCTTCGCAAAAATCAAGTTTATGAATATTACCGCTTCCGAGAAAATTTACAACAGCTTAACTACCACGACTGTGTTCTATGAAGCGAAGCTAAGTAGCAAAACACTTAATGACAAACTAACAGAAAAAGTTCAAAGCAATATATAAGAACCTGGGAATCTATGAATGATTGGTCACGGCGGAGAAAATATTTTCACCGCCATCAATTGAGGACCCGGCAGCCTTGCTTCCGTTTGTTCCTTATTGTGGTGTGCGTTTCTTTTGAAGACGCAAACTTTTTTTTTGTCGAGATTATGTACTAGTTTGTTTTCTTGTTTGTCGGGGTTTTCCAATTAACCTGAAGCTGTTTCGAGTTATGTTGGTAGTTGTTCATAGCCAAGATTGCTTGCCATGCTTCTTCGTAATTCCTCATATTCACGAAACCATACCCTTTATCTGTTTTCACTCGAACATCTGTGATTGCTCCGAAGGGCGAGAAGAGTTGATAAAGAGTTTTTTCGTCATCCTCTGGGCTTAAACCATATACAAATATACAAAAACTCTGTTGCAGTGGGTGTACGCTGTTGCCAGCAAACAAACTGTTGGTATGGCTCGTCGGACAGAAAGGCGAGTACCGAACGTTTACTCCTTGGTGGTGCATTGGCCCAACTCCCGTGCCAAAAGCTGTTGTGGCTCTCGGCGATCGGCCGGCCACGGCTGCCGCTGCTAACGCGATCGGGCTTTCAAACGGCATCATAGGTAATTGCTGGTTAGGCTTCGGAGTATTGGCAAATTTAACGGTTAGTTTCACGGTCTGTTCATATCCTGGCGGTGTTTTCTCGTTGAGTGTGTCAATCGCCGCCTGAGCTTGGCTGCGTTTGTCAAATCGGATGAAACCAGCGCCACGACTTTCTCCCTTGTCATCTGTCAAAACTTTTGTTGTGATTATGCTTCCAAAACTATGAAACATTTCTTCTAACTCATCTTGGCTCACTCGTTTGGGTAACCCAGAAATGTATAAATTGGCACCTTTAATTTCTTGTGAAGAGGGTCGCGCAAAACTAACTTTAATCGTTTTGTTCTGAAGTCGTAACCCGTTCAGTTCGTTTATAGCTTTCTTTGCCTGTTCTGGATGATCAAAATTGACAAAGGCATAGCCCAAACTCTGTCCGCTATTTTTATCACGGACAAGTTTGCAGCTCGTAATGTTCCCGCATGCGGCAAATAAGTTTCTGATCTCATCTTGGCTCATCTTAGAAGGGAGATAGTTGATAATCAAATTCGTCTTGTTGTTTGGGTCTTCTGTCATGCCGTTTTCGACTGGAACACCGTTCAAGTGTATAGTTTTCGAATCCTCGCTCACCATGTCAAACATCAGGGAGAAATGAAAAATGTAGTGAAGATCAGAAGTTTAAAAAATTTAAAGACAAGCGAAAGAAAGATCAAAATGTACACCAAGAGATCACCGGATGAACTCAATTGAAGCGTGATCGAAGCAACCAAACCGTCAAACTCGAATCAAAAATGAACTGTCAGCCAAACTACTGATGGCGGTAAAACTTATTTATCGTGCACGTGGTTGAGAGTTGACCAATCAAACTCCTTGGTGACAGCACCTCGCTAGGACAACAATTAGTGTCCCCACTGGGGACCCCATGAGGGATGTATTATTTCATTCGTTCTTGTTTTTCACTTTAATGTTTTTATTTTAACATCCTGCCCATAAAATAATGGTCTGACGCGTTTGACGATCACAAATTGAACATGACAAATTATTATTTTTTCATTCATTTGACGGGTGTTTCCTTTTGTATATTTTAAGAGTACGAAAAAGGGCAGGTTGGTTCTTTTAAAGTTGTTTTTTTTTTTTCAGAAAATTAACTCTAAGCTCTCTGGAGGTCAATTGCGGCTGATCTGAAGAAATATTTCTAGTTGTGAAGAAATTGAATAGTAATAAAGAACATAATTTTATAATGAAATGAAAGATTCTACCCTTCACCTCTTCCTGTGTCTAGATTGGTTGGAATGAAAATAGTGCTTTTCTATCATCGAAAAGTGAAACTGAATAGTTTCTGAAGAGCCATTTTATTGAAAATGACGACCCTTAGCTTGATTTCAGTTTTCGAATACATAATCATTTCCTATGTTGTCGTATTTCCATAATTCTCTCTGATAGCAGCTGACGCCGAGAAAAATTCCAATTCACCTTTGTTTTGGTTTTGTTGATTTACATGTTAGTGGCTTCGAACAGATGAAAACAAAAAAGAATGAAATACCCAAAAATTATGAACAAAAAGTGAAAGTTTTACATCAAGTCAAGGTAAAACGACCCTCGCTTGTTTTTTGTTTCTTGCAGTATTCATTTTCAATATCTTCTTTACCTCCATAAGTTTCTAGTTCTATAGCACGTCTCGTTTTCCCATAATTACCAGGAAAACTTCAGTCAATATCTAGGTATAGCCAACAATTGATTTATTTCACGCGGCTTTGCAGGTTATTTTGTTTTATCTCACAAATATTTTAAGAATTGAAAAACTAGAAATAAGATAAAAAGCACGCGTCTATAGAAAATAATTTCCGAATGTATGGCAAAAATCTTTCTTGATACGATCAATAAGGTGTTTTCTTGCACCTGCCTGCAATGTGTGTGAAGGCCCAAACACAATTCAATGGTTTGAGAGATTGCGCTCGACACAGTTAGAAGTCGATATAAAACGAAATCTTAAAAATGCCGCAGAAAATATTTTCCAATAGCAATATATTCATCATTTGTTGCAAGTATTTTTCATTTATTAACCAAAACAGGATGTTTTAAACGTTGGCAATTTGCGAACTCTAATGGTTTTATCGTTTCTGTCCGAGTAATTGTAGTTTTTTATCGGTTCCATGCCGCATGTATATTGTCGGAACTCGGGCAGGACAAATAGAGTTTTTTTATTCATAAATGTACTGCTATGAGGCCCATCATCCAACTGAGATAGAACTTATTCACAATAATTTCTATTTGCTCGAAAGTGTTGATCGTAGTAGAAGCTCTCTGCGTAATAAGTTAATGGCATTAATCATTCATGTAATACCGCATGTTCCACTGTGACTAATACACTGTTATATTCAAAGACAAAAGACGCTGTGAAACGCACAGCCATGATCTTTTTCGTGCATTCTTTTTCCATCATTTCTCTATCTAAGTAACAGTTCAGAAAAGTGAATCTCAAATAACTTAAAGGCGCCATGATTAAATCGCAAAGTCTTAACCATTGCTTGTTTGGCTAGTCTTCGGCTTTGTAGCGATTCTTATCTCTCTTTTCATCCATAAATACATTTTTCGCTTATTTTATCCTCACAGATACTAAAAACACTAAACAAAGAAACACAAAGGATTCCACGCACGTTCAGTTCCTATGATATAGAGAATTAATTGAAGCATCTTTTAAGCGGATTTCAATTTATTTTCAAATGATTAATAAACTTTCCTTGCTCAATAGGATGTCGGAGTACGGCCAATCGGTTGCAATGCTTCTTTTGTGAACTACCGGATTTTTTTCCGGTAGCAAAGCTAATGGTTTTGAGTGAATCTTTTCATTTTTGTTTCCTCCGGATTGGAGCAAATTACTTTGGTTTAAGAACGTAATTCAAGTCAAGGATTAATATCTCACCCATATTTGAGCCTTTCATCCAATTGGACAAAAAAAAATTGGAAAGAAATTTCGGAAGATCAATGAAATAGCGCATGTCCGTAAAGTTGCTCTTGTTTTGGTCGAGCGCGCACGAGCGGTGATCGGAATTCTACGCGTGGGCGTGACGTACAGACATATGATTGACGAGTGGTTGATTTGTGTTAACTGTTCCTGGGTGGAACCATTTTGCTGACATGGCATGCTGTATCGGAAATAGCCGATCACAAAAAGATTTTTTTTTGCAGTAAGCGTCGTAGATGTCTTGTGAAATTTTCCTTAAAACACATCAATAGACCTTCACAAAGCTGTGATAAACCACAAACACAATTTTTGCTATAGATTGAGAGCGATTTTCTTCAACTTACAAAACTGTTCGGCTACCTTGATCGGACAGCTTGATTTCGTTTCATTTGTGGTTATTTGAACATGGCATCAAGCAATTTTAATTGGCTCAAATGAAACGATAGTTTTAAAAATAATCAAGAATTGGGCGTTACGTTATTTCAAGTGAGAAGTCCTTTTAAAAGCAGTACAATTGTACATACAACAAGGGAAAAAATGGGATAGTTTCAAACTGTCGCCTGCCAGTTTTACTTTTGGAACCCAAACAAATTTTAGTAAAACTTTCACAGTACCTTTTAATAAAAGCTGGATGCCAAAAGAAAAATTTACAAGTTATAAGCTTGAAGATCTTTAAGACTTTTTGAAAACTGCGTTTGTTTATTTTATTTGCTGCTTGAGTTAAAACATCGTATTAACTGAAATTTCCGATAACCAAAAACTTACTCCAATGACTAATGTAAATTCTAAATCCATCATTTAGTTGTCCGCCGTTTGTTTTCAATCAGTTCCATTTCTACTTAAAAGTGCCGATTGAAAGATCAACTTTTCTTCAGTTAAACAAACTTTCCCGGAAGCGCTTTAACCTCTAAGCCCGACACCGCGGTTTGTTTTGATTTTATGCCTTTGCACATGTTGTGAGTAAACGGCTCAAAATGAGTTGCGGAACCTCTGTCTGACAGTAAGATTTTAAATACACCCTTTTTTTTTATAAGAGCCTTTTTTATAAGAACATGAGGCTGAAAATCGCCAAAAATTTAAGAACATGTTAAGAACATGCTGAGACTGAGAAAAGGTGAAGAACATTTATTTATTATGATAACCTATTGCAAATCATTCAAACAGTGTTGTTAAAAAATTTGCTTTTCGGTGGGCTTCTTGACTAAAGTTCCAAGATAACAATTTTACATGTACAAATCGATGTATACACAAATGTACCACATACGGTACATGTATTATT
>ERZ1740055.447-NODE-447-length-11225-cov-6.367055_pt1 | contig 11225 bp, 3 predicted proteins | sample MGYA00581747_ERZ1740055 | MGnify/ENA primary metagenome ERZ1740055 (study PRJEB43018, sample SAMN04849739) | marine metagenome | isolation source: floating plastic debris | place: Pacific Ocean | collected 2008-08-28 | study: EMG produced TPA metagenomics assembly...
AGACCATCAGTCAGAGTAAAATAAACAGAAACTGATCAGACAGTGGTCCTTTTAGAAACGTTGCGAGATTTAAGTCAACAATAAGGAAAGACCAGTTCGTATGTTTTGTCTTTTGATTATGATTTAAGGATGAGGGGATTTATGGTCTACTAGACTATATGGAGAATTTTTGAAATTGAATTGAGCGGTTGAAATTCCATTCATAACCACTAAACTAATGCCGCTTACTGAATTTACGTGGCTCTTTACGGTATTTCTTATTTAATTAACGTTTGTTCTTAAGAATAACACAATTTAAATTTCCAGTGCAGCTTCTATACATTTGACCATTATCTTGAGTGACAGAGTGTATCCGCTCCCTTAATGAAAATCATCTGAAAAAATATGTTTTTCAAGGACAAATATCGATTAAAATTATTGTATCTAACAAAAAGGTATTTTCTGCACTTATTCAAGTCTCAAAAATAAGTTTTTATCGGCTAATTAAATCAACTAACTACTAAATAAAAAGGCTGCGCTGGGCTTGGAATGATATTATCCCCTGATTTGGTTATCAAGTTATCAAGCTTTAGCCAGATATTACACTAATAATCTTGTCTGTTAGAGGCATATTACATCCATATGTTTATAAAAATTGCCATAACTAGGGGTAGTGACCTTTATCACAATTATTATGTTAAGAAGACTAGTTCTTTCGCCTCCTTTGCTACTGGGAAAACATATACTGAATCAAACAGTATTTGACGGGTGATTTTAAACTGTCATTTTTCTAGTTTCTGCAACAACTATCAAATGTCCACTCAGTTCAATATGTGGGATCCACTCAGTTTTAAAATATGCTTTTGGAACAATAGGTCTTAAGATGATAAAAGATGCGGACTGGTGAGGTTGCAATGAACTTTAACGAGATCTCTTATGCTTTAACTTTTTTTTTCACTGATTTGCGTTGCCCAGTGAAAAAAATTAAAAATATTCTTTCGTTCGACAACATAATTATATTCTCGACGACTGGATTCAGTCTGTCATGTTTTGCGGCCTTGCAGCCCCTGTTCCTGGTGCTACGTGCTTTTCAGTGAACAAAACTGTTTCATTTATTAAGTTCGTAATTTCCAATGCTGCAAACCAAAGGCTTCCGAAAATGAATTCTTAGAATTTACTGATGAAAATGTCGTTCGATTAAGGTTTGAGCATAAAAAATATAAATTTTGCCTATAAAGCTATGCGTTTTAATATGTTTACAGCTCAACAGCATTATTTTTATCTGTGGTAATAATTAGTTAACAGAGAAAGTTATTGCGCAGCCCAACTATTAACGCTTAGTCCATACGAGATAAATTAGCGTCCGTCAAGAACAAAGGTCTCCTAATAGAACTGTCACTGAAAAACAGAGCAATGACGTTACTGACAATAGTTCACCGTCGGAGTGAAATCGATGGACTGTAAACTCCCGAAATGTCAATGTTTTTTTTTCCACGGTGAAAAATTTAGTTTTTTTCAACATTGGTATAATAGTTCATAGTTTCATATAATTTACCACTATTTCTCTTAACATGTTTTCAATACTTTTGACAAACACTATTTTAGCTAAAGGTTGAATTACAGCACTCTTAGTGAGCTAAAGGGAAAAAATACTTTTTTCTTATGCTTAGGAAATAATATATACAAGTATAACTCACAGTCGAATAGTCCGTTATTCAATGTTTTTCATTTTTTTATCTTTGATTTATTTTGGAGTCTTTGTTTCTCGTTTTGAAGATTAAAAACAGGCTAAAATTTATAACAGAAGATCTTATGTCAATTCTCTCGTGTTGGTCTTGCTGTGACTCTAAAATAATCTTCAAGACAACATCTCTAGGTTAAAAAAATAATTAAAATCTTAAAAAATTCGAATATATTTTGTAGAACCTCTAAATGTAAACTAAAAGAAATGCAATGAGATTCACTTTCGTAGATGGATTAAAACAAGAAAAATGGCGACACAACTAGCTCTTTACGATTGAAAAAAATGGCGTAATGAATGCACGATTAACTCTCAGTGAAATTAATAACTTTGTTGGTTATTAACCACACAGTTTGGACTAAAAGAAACATAAATCATATTCCTAATTACTGTATTCATAAAACACGGAATCTCAATTATAAAATGCAGAAAAAATGTTGTTTTTAGATTCTTGAATCTTGTTACACGTTTTTTATATTTTTCCGACGTTGTTCGAACTAGCAAACTAATGTCGTGCCCTCTTTCAAAGTCCAATGACATTGCTTAAATTTATTTAATTATAAATTCATAAAGAATGATCTATTAAGTGATTCGCAATTCAAAACTTTAAAAAAAAAAAACAGCGCTACTTCAAACAAACTCTATTAACAGATAATCTTCTTATAAGTAAAAAAACTTGAAAATAACTTGAGTTGAGTTTATTGTTCGTTTTTTTCATGATGACACATAAATAAATTTATTTAATGATGGAGCCGGGTTCACTCAAAAAAAAATAACTTTTTTTTTTATCGAAATAAGGAACAAAAGAATTTATTGGTAATTTCGCGAAAGCGTTTCAGAAAAACACCTATCATAAATGTTTTGCTGTTCTTGATATTCCGAAACTGTTAGTTTGAAAGCCGGGAGGTTATTTGTGCCGAGGCCGTGTATTGTTACTGCTCAAAAACTCGTTTACTGCCAGTGATGATTAAAGCCATCACCTCCAACCACACCAAACGACAACTAATTTTGTTAATTTTTGGAAACTAAATTAACCCTCCTCAACATTAATTCTTTATTATCTTTCACACCTTAAAATCTTAACACAACAAAAAGCACATCTTCGATTAAAAAAGGCACATTATTTTCTACTTTGAATAAATTCTTTTTTGCTGTCTCTATAAACTTTTAGTCTAGGACAAACATTTTTATTTTATTCCATTTTTAGGTTGACAGCATTCTTTTAAATCTTTGTAAGTTAAGAGCAAAGTATAATATAATGCCATATATATGTTGAATTCATGACTATATACCTCTAGATATGAAGGAGTTCTAAAGACATTTTTATAGTCTTTGATATCTGATTTTGAGCGGCGAAAACATTCTATTACAATGCTATTATTAAGAAGCTGAATTTGTTCAAAAATTAAAATTTTAGTATACACTTATAATATTTTTTAAAATTATCGATGCATGTAACTCAAACATCGCGTTTTCAATAGATTTCGATCAGCCTTAAATCATTTGAAGAAATTGCCAATTTCAACTACAAATTTTGCTTGAAAGTACATTTTCATTAAAAACAGTTTGTATAGAGTTTTCGATGAAAGTTAATTTAAATTGCAAAAGTGATCTAGTAATATTCGAGCGAGTTCATAGAAAAACTGTAGAACCATTAATTACTTCTTTTGTGTCTGTGTAAAAATAAAAAGCCAAGTAATTTTCAAAAAATTTCGAATTCATTTCGGCAAAATGAAAACTAATTGAGCTTTAAGTGCGTGGCTCAATTTGTGAGTTGTACTCTTTCAAGAAAGTCTTTTCAAAACGGCATTTAATTGGGCGACCTCTATATGACGCACGGTGAATGATTTACCTGCGCTCTCCAAGTGTATTGGATGTAAAACCCAAAAGTTGATTCAACATCTTACTTAATATTCTCCCCCAATTCACCTGTTTTCAAAATTTAATGTTTATTTTTAGATTTAGAAATTAAAAACTGCAAAAAATATTTTTTAATCCATGGAAAAGAGCTTCACTCTGGCGTAAGTTGCCGTAACTTTTTTTAGATGTTTTTATTTCCGATTGAGTAGTCTCGTTTACGTCTGCACTCGATAAGTATGCAGGATATTTGTTTCTTTATTCATAATTTTAAGCAAAGAACAATTCATTGAGAAAACTGAATAAAACAGAGTATTTGATGGTAATTAGCATTTAGAGATCAAGGATTGGACTGTCACTGATGTCACTGACAATGAATAAATTATAAGCATCAGTTTTCAAGTGAGAAACTGCAGCTGTGGGTGAAAGAATTATTCATCACCCCCGCTTTCTTTTCATTAATTTGAAAATAAATTCGACGCAAGTACCAGGCCCATGATATACTAAGCTCGAGACAGCTTAGCAAGAAATGAAAAGACAGATAAACTCTGAGAAAATTGAGACGTCAACCGACCCAACGTGAAAAATTGAATTCTTAGTCAACTAAGTTTTTAGCCATTTAGTTGTTGTAAATTCAACTTTTGTTTGAATCGCACAGCTTAACATCGGCTCCTTGCAATAAGTAATTATGTATTTTTGTGGCGTCGTATCTACGGCAGTACCTTATGTTTTCTTTGGACTTGTGTTTAAACTCCTTGGTCTGTTTGAGCCGAGTGAGAGTCTAACCTCTTTGCCTGACAACATTAAATACAGGTTTTACATCTATCGAGGTTAGTACAAACAAACGTTAATACTTCTTTAAATGGGCAAATGTTTTTTAGGTTCGGAGACCTTTGTTTTTATATATATATTTAAAAAAGTCATAAAATATATTTCTTCGATTGGAAAGAACTTCAGTTTAGATGGTCACTTTCAGAAATTGTTAAAGTTTCAATTGCAGCTCAGCTCGTCAGTTTAAAATGAGTCTCCTTAATTTGAAATGTCTGTCATGATAAACAAATGAATAGAGTTATTTACTTCTACAAAACTATAGTTAAGTTTATGTTTTGTGGTTTTCCAAATGATTCGTACCATACAAAGTTGAAAAATTCGGGCAACATTTTTCCACAGAATTTTGGTCGCATGTGTGGAAATTTTCAAAACGTAAAACGTATACAGTTTATTGGCGGTGATGTCTTCGTGTATTTTTAGAAATTAGCCACGACTTCCCTGTTTGGTATGAGTTTCCAATCAATTTTCAGGATTTTGTTTTAATAAAAACAGTAAACTTGATGAAAAGACAGGATTAAAGAAATTAAAAACTTATAAGACAATTAAACAAACACAACCCGTCAATTTTTTACGTAGCTAAACGAAAGGGAAAACCGCAGAAGTTTAAGAGATATAATTTTATAATCACATAAAAGGGTGCTTTGTATCAAGTACTAGAGTTTGGTTCATCCCTTAAACTCAAATATGAGAAAAACATTGAATGTAAAATGTTTGGATGTTTATGTAATCTTTCTTCAAACACTTTGTTGTTTTTCTTGTTTCTGGTGCGGTTTTGAGCTCTAAAGAAACCAATATGATTTACTTTGTACTCGCGGTAACTCCTCAAAAGGAATAAGATATGAGAAAGAGGCGCCACTCCGCGATAGCGGTATATACATTGAATTGTTCATTCTAAATGCTAAACTGTTTCTTTCATGTTTATGTCGGAAACAAAGAGCCCGAGAGTGTATTTTTTGGAAAACGTAGCAACTGTTTGCTCTGAACACAGAAAATAATAAAGGCATCCAAGCTAAGTCAATTAGAGTCCAACTGTGCGAATGGTTTTCAGCCGGGTGTAAGTAGCGCTAAATTTGCTTATATGAATCGCTGATGTATAACCTGATAAAAATTTCAGTCCGGTCTAAAATTAAGTGACATTTCTGATATTCAGGAAGCCATGCGCGTAATATTACTACAGTTGCATCTTCACTCTATAGTATCGTGTACATAAATGTCTGTGTTCAACAGAGCTAGCCTGGGCATGCGCAGTGGTTGTTTAAGGTTGTTCGGATGAAAATATTTTACTGGTCACGGAAGTTCAAACCCCATCGGAGCTAGAACTTACATTTTTACGAAGTAACGATGACTGCATTTTTCGGCTTTATTTGCCTTTTTTTTAAGTTACGAACAACCAGTGAAAATTTAAGTATCATTCGCTGTTCAAGAACCTTAAGAAGAGGAAACTGCGAGTTCAGGAAAAATAATGACTAATTGAGCTATTTATTTGCGCTTTAAGTTTAATTTGAAAACACTTGAATACGCAGTAGGTAGAGTTTTCTATGAATAAATAGTTAAAAGGGTCAGTTTGGCTAATAATAAACTTTGTGAAAATAATGTAATTTTCTTGAGTCTATATTCTATGGAGTATGTCTATCACTCATTAGAGAAACTCTGTAACTTGAAAAATGAAAATACACGGTTTGTATGCCTTGAAAATTTGTCACACTCCTTAGAACTTGAGACATAAAAATTGGAGCTAAAAGATATTCTATAAAGTAGAGGGTAGTATAGTATTAAATTATTGCTAATATGTGCGTGTATATATGTCAAAGTAACATAATACAGTGAACCCTTAATATACATTTAGTATTTTTACTTGTCAGAGCCACCTTACCAAAATGCAGTTAACTATTGGCCGATGAATAACTTCACCAAATCCACCATGCTGCTCGATATACGAAGTCATTCTGAAACACAGCCATACAACGGCGTAAAGTTGTCGTACGCAGATCAGCTTGGTCCAGTAATTCAACTTGATGGCAAAGATGACTGGATTTATGCAAGAAACCTACGAAATAAGTGCATCAACAATCCAACGCATTGCCGCGAGGGATTAACAGTTGCGTTCTGGATAAACTATGTTGAAGGTACAAAGAATTTCTGGAAATATAAAAATAGAAAACAGGGCAACTAAAAGAACCTATCGGTCAATTAAAGGACTGCCATGGTGACATTAAAGATTTAACATGGCAACTGATACTGAAACCAAAAAAAATATAAGACTTCCTATGTAAAAACTAAAGATGAAGTTCGGCCGGTGTGGGTACTTAGCCTTCTTCCAAATAAATACGATGATTAAAAGCCGCGTCAGTGTTTTTAAATACACTAATTTTTCGGACGTTAGTCCTTCCTCGCGAAGTGAAAATGATCTTCACTCCGGCCGACGAAGGACTAACGTCCGAAACGTTAGGGTATGCATCTATTTTTCAACGGTTGGCATCTTAAAAAATTATCTACAACGACTTCTTCCAAATACTTGTAGACGAGGGAGTTGGTGTGATAAATAATGGGGCGTATTCCAAATATTTGAATATAAGAGTGTTGGCGTTTGGTGGGCAGTTGTAGATGAGTGAGTTGGGTGGGGTGGACACTCTCAAGCTTATTCCAAGTGTTTCTAGATAAGATGGTGAGGTGGAGCAGGGTGGACACTTAGCCTTCTTTCAAATATTATTTTAGGAATAGGAGAAATAATTATTTTTCATTCCAAACGTTTTAGATGCAACAGTTATAGTTCACTTTTTGCTTCTGACCATTGCGGAGAGGGGGCGGCGGGGAAGGGGGGGAGGAGGGGATTGTGGATATGATAGTCTGTACACGCAAAGCTAGTAATGTTCCATCATTTTAGACTTAACATGATGTAAAACGAAAAAAAGGTGGAAGAAGAAAATACAATTATAACAACCACATCTAAATTTTTAGATAAAAAGTTTACTCTTAAAATAGGTTAACAAAAATTCAGTGTGGTTAGGTACGGCGAGAAGGTACTATCAGGCACTAGATAATACAAGGAAACAACAAAAGTCTCAAAATGTAAGCACCGTACATTAACAGCAATGATAATAAAACATTCAACTTTGAGTTGTCCATATCAGTGATAGTAATAGCTCTTTTTACAGAAAGAAAGTGCTCCTCAAGTTGAATGCTGAGAAAAAATCCTGAGTCACAGACGAGAATCGAACCCGCAACCCTCTGACTGACGGTCTGATACTCCACCACTGAGCTACAGAGACTCAGATGGGAAGCCGAGTTACTTGTTAAGTTTTTATCTCTTCCCGCTGGACATACGTCTCGCATCTGCTCCCTCGATATGTCCGATAGTCACATTTTGATTAACGATTCTATTCTTCAAATGATTCTGTTTAGACTGAAGTTCCATCTTGGTTATTATAAAGTTAGAAAGAAAGTGCTCTTCAAGTTGAATGCTAAGAAAACATCCTGAGTCACTGACTGGAATCGAAGCCGTAATCCTCTGATTGACGGTCTGATTTTCCACCACTGAACTAAAGAGACTCACATTGGGAGCCGAGTTACTGGTTAAGTTCTTGTCAATTCCCGCTAGACAGACGTCTCGCATCTGCTAGCTCGATATGTCAGATAGTCACATATTACTTTATGATTCTATTCCTCAAATGATCGTACAGAAGTTTGCAACTTGATTATAAAATCAGAAAGTTCTCTTCAGAATTCAAAAATTATTGCAAAAGCTTGGCGCCGATGTATATATCTATTAATTCCATTTCATCCTATCTATTTCATTTTTTGTTTCTTTATCTAATAAAAAATAACAAAACAGTATTTCTATTTTACTGTTTTTTACAGGAGAATACATTCTGTCATGTGGACAATACACAGATGGCAAGAATGGGCCAGGCTTTCAGATCTTCTATTCCAAGCAAAAAGGACACTTTGTTTTACAATTAGCTACACAAACCAAAAAGTGGATCATAAAAAAAGATTACCTCCCACGAAACACCTGGTTTCATGTATCTCTCACGTGGCACAAGCAGCATGGTCTAAAGTTTTATAAAAATGGTGTACTTATTGTTACCAATACAGAACCTATTAGCGTTAATTACTCACCAATGGGAAAGCTTTCTGATAGTCTGACGCTTGGAAGGCCAAACAGTTTGGGGGAACTCCGTGCGTATGGACAGTTTTCGATTGGACACTTAGTGCTGTGGACGAACGAACTAACACAGTATGAAGTACAGGTGGCTTTTGAGTCGGTACTCTTCAAGACCAAAAGATCGCGTCTGTGCTGCCATTCAAGAAAAGGTAATGAGCTATCAATAATAGAAACTGCATGTTGTCTCCCCTTCTCGAACCTAGTGAATTAAAACAAATTGTTATACCTCCCGATTCAAAAACGTTTTCCGTTTTGAAGAGAATGTGTCATGTGTCAAAACTCCCAAGGGCGAACAAAACTCACTAACCCCCAAGGGAATCAACGACTTGAACTTTCGAATCGCCTGTGATTAGGTTGTGCACCTTTGGCAAATTTGTATGCCAGCCCCGTCAATCAAATAATTTTTAAGTAGTCATGGCAGCTAAACGGTTTCAATTAAAGAAGAAGTGAAGAAGAAATTGAACAGCTTCTACACTGCAAAAGCTTTGAATCTACTAAAGAAATTTTCAACGAAGTTTTAACATTTGTGATTCGATTAACATTTATGATTTATGACTTATTTTATATGCAAATTACTGGGATTTGTAGCATTTTACTGATATCCGTGTATTATTCTGTTTTGAGTTGAGAGGTATAAAAACTGGTCTTAAGGGAGACAGTGAGTTTTGTTTCCCCTCGATCGTCAACACTGAGCGTCTCGGGGAAACAAAACTCACTGTTTCCCTTGGGACCAGTTATTAAGTGCTTCTTGTTCCTGTTAAGAGCAAAACAATTACACTCAAAGAAAAAAAAATCATATGGTTATAATGATCACGATAAGAATAAAAATGACTGCTTCAGTTATTTTGGTCAAGCCCCTATTCCTTCACTTAGAAATCCCGACTGGCAGGAGGCAAAGCGTCGCAAGTGACTTTGACTCTGAGATCATAAATTAACAGTTCAATTAGAGAATCTGTCTACAATTCATTACTGTTTTCACATCTAGGGCAAAGAGACTGTTGGTTTAAGTAGAAATGAATTACGAAAATTCAATTAGTGCCCGCTAGAAGGAAACTCTTTGATTCTCAGTTTGGCCGCCAGCAGTACTTCGGTATAGTAAGGTGTCTTGAAGTACCAATTGGTTAGCCAGGTCAACCCGTAGCTGTTCTCACTAAATTTGGATGGGCACTGACAGCGTCTGTGAAGAGTTTTGTCACACCTGAACACCTGCGCGTTATTCATGTTTATCGAGTTACGAAGACCTTATCTTTCAGCAAGTTCAAAACTTTTGGCGTACTGACCAATTTGGTTGTAAATTTCAGGAAGAATCGCCATGGCCCCAGAACGATAAAGAAAAATAAATAAATAAAGATTTTGGAGAAAACAGTGAAACAAAACTTCTACGTAGATGACCTTCCAAAGTCAGTGCCCAATGAAGTTACGGCCATTCAGCTCCAGCAAAAAATGACTACTTAACTCGCCAGCGGTGGTTTTCGATCGACTAAGTGGAGCAGCTCATCACGCAATGTTATGTCATAGTTTCCCGACAAGAAAAAAACTAGTTCTTCCATCAACCCTGACCTTGACAAACTGCCAATTGAGAGATCACTTGGTTTGATATAGAACACCGAAACCGACTGTTTCAGATTCTCTGTTTCCTTGCGAAACCCAGAAACAACTAAGAGAGGCGTTCTGAGTCAATTGTCATCATTGTTTGATCCATTAAGTATTTGCACTATTCATGCTACCCAGAAAATGTCGTGGTACAGAAAGAAGGATTGGGACGAAGTTCTTGAATGTGATGACAGAGACGTATGGTAAAACAGGCTTAAGGATTTATCTGATCTGCAAGACTTTGAACCAAAATCACGTGATCGATTTTGACCAATTGCGCGCGCGCATTTTTTTTAAAGTGAACAAAGTTTGTTATCAATTAAAGTATAAGTAATGTAACCTGCACTATTCCTTCACAGCTGACCGTTGCGTGACCAACCCTTGTAATAATGGAGCCACGTGCGCACAGATTGACGAAAAGTTTAAATGCGTGTGTCCAGATCAAAATACAGGCGATATCTGTGAGATCCGTAAGTGTAACTATTGAGTACTTCACGATAAAATATGTTCTAAATTCATCCGTGTCCCAATAATAGAAGAAGTATTAAACTTAAGTAACTGTCGTTTCCATAAAGTACTAGAAGTAATCGGAAATAAAATTGCGTTCGAAGAGCTTGCTGAATGGTGGTGAGTGAAGTTTGGCAAACGTGTGCAAAAAATTAGCGCGTAAGTCATGCACTGCTCTGCCAGATATCAATGAAAAAATATAAGGCGTATGATAAACATAAAGTTTTTTAATTTTTTAATTTTTTTAAAATTTTTTAACAGTGACATATGAGCAGCACAACTAGTCCACTGAGTTTTATTTAAAACTTGTTTTATTCTTTGACGCGTGTCGCCTCTATGTAGGCTTCATCAGGGAGTAACAAAAATACAACAAAGTACAGCATTTATAGCCACATCCACGTTTGGGACGTGTTCGAATAAACTTCCTGTCTAATTTAACTGAAAGTGACTTCATTTTTAAATTATGCTGTGAAAGGCGTAAAAGGAAACGCCAACTACGTTATTAAAATTTTAAATTAGTTTAGTTTGGGGGCTACATGGTTAGCGCTAACC
>ERZ1740055.448-NODE-448-length-11222-cov-8.696696_pt1 | contig 11222 bp, 2 predicted proteins | sample MGYA00581747_ERZ1740055 | MGnify/ENA primary metagenome ERZ1740055 (study PRJEB43018, sample SAMN04849739) | marine metagenome | isolation source: floating plastic debris | place: Pacific Ocean | collected 2008-08-28 | study: EMG produced TPA metagenomics assembly...
AACCTCCAAATCAACCGTGAAAAGTTGGGTGCAGCTTTAATTTTTTTTATTAAGGGAATAGCAGGGGTAATGAACAACTAATTTAAATATAAGGGGATTGTGTATTAATATACAGGGGAGGGGAGTAACTGTCTTACCTTGTATATTCATAATCTCCTCACATTTAAATTAGTTTGTCATGAAGAACAAATTTACAAATTTTAAAAACTAATCATAAGCAGTGTCTTTTTTTACTCCACATTCAAGGAATTTTCTTAGTCAATGGTTCATCACTTTCCACTAAGGCCCCCCCAAAAAATCAGTTGTTGATCCTTGCAAAACATCAAACACATTTTCCTTCTGCATGTTGCTCACTCTCTGATAGGTGTGTAGTGATTTCACAGTACAATGTCCATGCAGTACACCATTATGAGCTTTTCAGCCACTCCCTTTTCTAAGCCAATCATACAAGTTTTTTTTTTAACTTTCTATTCCTGCTCTACATGTCTTGAACAACCTATCAACATGTTTTTTTCATCTAGTGTTTTTGTGTACATCACTGCACCGTCAGAGCTGACTTTTCTTTCAGGGGCCAAATATAAAGGACTCCATTGAACTACCAACACTAACACTGCTTAGCATAATAAACAGTTCTGACTGTGAATTGCTCAACATTGCTAGCCTGTTTCTAGCATTCACTACAAGCAAAACAAACAACTAATTCGAAAGGCAACTTTAAAAAACTAACAATTAAAAAGCAGGGAAACTTGTGAATCATTAGTGACAGCATGGAGTTTTGAAAAACAAAACAAAAATGAACAATAGAGGCATTTTTCTTAAGTCTATTTTTTAATGCCTTGAGGAATCCTTGCCTATGTAATAAGCTGGTTATCAGCGTTCAGCTCAGGATTATGTGATTTATATTTCCCTCAGGCAACACATGAGGGGAGCAAATCACATAACCCCCAGTTAAACTACAGGACTTCTGAAAAGGGAAACAGGATTTTGATTGTGACTTACCAACATTACTTAGTAAAAATAATAGGTTACCTTTACTTGAGATCTAACTAAGAGTCTGAAAACATGTTTTTGCATAAAACCTTACATAAAATCAAAAATTAAGTTATCTCAATTCTCCTAGGATTTTAAATTTTAAAAATAAAATGACCAAAAAAATTAGTTTGTTCAAATATAGTGTTTAAGTTGTTTTAGCACCAGACTCAATTGTGGGCTGCACAATATTAGTCATCTTTGGTATTTCAAGTTTACAAGTGTGCATGCTATCATCACAAAAACACTATGAATTTCAAATGTCTCCTGCATAACATTTCTTTGGACATTAAAAACACAGTGTTCTACTCTTTTTAAGAGTTTTTAGAAAACATTTTATCATTAGGAACTGCTCCCTCTCCCAACTAATAATTAAAATTCTTGGCTAATTCATTGTGTTACAATACTATATACCTTTTCCTCAAATCAATTTTTGTAGTTTATTCATACTTTAAACTAATAACTTTAATAGAACAGTCTACACATGCAGCAACACAGTATATCACAAACAAGCTTTGCACTATTGAGAAATACAAATGCTGTTTTTTTGTATTTGGGATGCAGTTTTCTGACAATATGATTGGAAATGATGCATTTACATTACAATACTCTTTGCTTGTTCTCTGGACAAGGGATAACTGGGTGAATGTGTGAACATTTCATACAAAAAAGTAGCAGTTGTATGTATATTGCATTTACAACCTTTATACTGCAAATACTAGATCATTTTTTGGCCAACCGAGTTTTCTTAAGCTATTTTCTGCAATTTTGCTATAGGACATATAATTCTTTGAACAATTTCTAGTTACACTAATTTTTCATGAAGTTGAAGTGACTGGCCATGGCAAGATGACAATTCAAAGAGAAAAATTTTCATCTAAAGGTATCTGAAAAAGTAGAAATATTGATGTTTAAGCTAGGAAATATTATTAAGATTCAAAAAAGAGTAATATATATTTAACAAAAATCACTGTAAACATAATGTGCAAAATACAATTGCCCAAGCACAACTTTGGGCTCCAGTTGTACCAAACTAATCTGCATACCAAATCACTATAACTTATTCAATCACCCTCAAACAACAGTGTTGTGTGAATATTAATAAACATTTTGCCTTAACCGCCAAACTAAACAACCAATTGGCATAATGACAATTTGCATCATACACTTGAGTTCCAATTTTAACTTTCCTGTGTAAATTGACCTGATTTTAGCTTTAAAGGAATTCTTTTTGGATACATATATAAGACATAAGTTTCATAAACTTATAGCTCTTTCAATTTATTCTCAAAACATTCATGCAGTCACAGCTAAGCTAACCCACTTTTTTAATGATCAACAAACAACAAATTTTATTGCAGCCATGCAAAATTCTAACTAGTAGTTTGTGCTTTGACCATCATAATGAAATAAACGATCGTTTTAAAATATTTTTTTTGTCTTTTAAACTGACACAAATTTACTGTTATTATGCAAGGCTTAAGGATATATAAATCAATTCTGAATTATTGCCCAAGCATAAATAGCTCCATGAAAAAAAAAATCAAGTCTTAGCTTCATGCAGCGTAAAAGGTCTCAAGTGTATGATTAATCTATGACTACATATTGAGAGATAAACTTTTATTTTATGAAATCAAATAAATTAAAGTAAATCACAGATTTAGCCAGCGTCAATAATTGTAAAAAGATTGTATTCCACAAAATAATAACTGCTAACTCTTAGTACAGCTTAGCTGCAGTACTACTTGTAAATCTCTTTTATAGTCAACTTTGCAAAGCTCGTTTGTTTTAATGTACGAGGCAGATCAGAATTTTCTTCAGCAAATATTTGAAGAACTTTCATAATCGCGATAGATTTCGCCATTTGGCGCCAATGGTCGGTAGGAATGTATAGCAGATGGAAATAATCTCAACAAACATGCTGCATTTAAGACTGCAGTTTTTCAAACTATAATAACAACTCTAATTTTCTAATTTTATAGATGTAATATTTCAATATAAACAATACGGCTTTTTATAACCATAAATAATCTGACTAAACGAGTTGTGGAATAGCAGTCTTTCTACAAGCAATCAGTGCAGGCTTTAAACGATATTTTTTTAGGATCTACGTAAATATAAATGATTTTTATGAAAAATTAATGTTCTGTTAGTCGTACAGAGAAGAAAGATGCTAGTATATTATTCTGAACAACTCTAAACGCCACACCTTCATATTTATCCCGAGCAAATGAGCTGCCGGCCGTTTGTGTCCACGCCTAGAAACACTACCGTACTTAAATTTTGTTTCATTGCAACTTACATTTTCATAACACATTCAGTAAAGTACGAAATTCTACACCTTGCATAGCAATAGTATGTTGCTTGGCTAAAAAAATTCTTTATAGCCAAACAGATAGTTAGTTCACTCTTAAATGCTGCAAAATTTACTGGCGCGAGCCAGTTCACTATTATCATGGTGGCTACCACCACGTTTTTTTCTCAATTGAAAAATATCATCAGTTACTCTAACACTGAGAAAATAAATCAACTGTAACGACTGAGATTTCAAAACTCTTCAAATGAATAACTTTCCTACTCACTCAATATCGTTTCTTAATAAAAATCTAAGTTCAAATGGCAGCAAAAATAATCACAATAAGTTCGCGCCTTGGCGCACTATCTCATTTTCTTCCTTCTCATTGTAATTCAACAAGAGTTTGGTCTTTTAATTCAGTGTTCGGCTAAAATTAAAATGAAAGAATGATGGCTTACAGTTCATTTGGTTATTCCTCTGCTGGTTTTTGTTCCGTCTGCTCCTCACTTGGGCTAGTTTGTGGCTCTTTCTCAGCCGCTTCTTCGCTAGGTTTTTCTTTCTCTTCGTCTTTTTCTTCTGGTTTAGCATCATCAGCTGCCTCGCCCTCCGCACTCTCATCGGGTTTTGTTTCGGCCTCTTCCTTTTTATCCGGCTCTTCCTCGGTTTTTTCCCCCTCTTTTTGCTCCGTGGTTGCTTCTCCTTCCTTCTTCTCCTTCTTACCCTCCTTTTTATTTTCTTTTTTTTGACTTTTTCTTAGTATACTGCGTGGTTTGAACTCCTCAACGTTATCCGCACTGCAAATTTCGCCATAATCGAGCCAGAAGTTAAGCTTCATTCGATCACAGAAATCTACCAAATTCTTAAGCTTTTCTTGGATTAGCTTTTCTTGGGGAGAACCCGGAGCACCATAAACAAGATTGGCCAGGAGACCAAACATCGTGCAATCGATTGTTGTAGGGTCAGAGCCCATGAAAAACTCCTTGTCGCCAAGGAGAGCGCTGATAGATTCAAGATCAGACTCAGCAATGCTATACACCTCTTCCTTTGTGTGCTTACCAATGCCGTGTGCTTCCATACACTTAATGCACTTATTCTTATCCATCTTTGATCGAAAAGAACTAACCAAAGGTGCCATATTCTCGTAGTATTTCTTGGTCTCCTGGTAGTTGTCAACCCAACGATAGTAGACCAAACTCCAATAAGTGTTTTCTTCGACCATGGCTTGAAAAGCATGACAGATCGCTTTTTGCTCAGCCGTTAGGCTTGCATCAGGATCGACGTCGAATTTCTTATTGATGTACTGGATACAGAACCTTACATCTTGGACCTTGTCTCCTTGGTACTCGATACAAGGCATTTTCACTTTGTTGGCTGTTAGCGTCGAGGCATAGGCATTTTCGTAAGGAATCTTGTTCATTCGCAGGTAAGTTTCGAGGGAAAGGCAAGTTGGAAGACTGCAAGGAACGTTTGGTGCAGGCGCTGGCTGATGTAATTTCAGTTTAGGAGGTGCTGTACCATTTTCCTCCTTCTTGGCTTCTTCGACTACTTCACCGTCTTTTGGTTTGTCGCTCGCTTCTTCTTCTCCTTCGGTCTTTTTTTCTTCGACATGATTTTCCTCTACTTTCTCTTCCTCCTCCGACTTTACAACCTCAGGTTGTTCAGCCAGCGGTGTTTCGACTTCAGTAGCCATTTTAGATTATAGAGAACACTAACTCGTCGACTACTCGACTTACAATCTTCTTGTAACAACGCCTTTCTCGACAAAGACTAAAGCCAAGCCCAAATACTGACCTTTGCGATCAAACGCTCCACGCGTTTGTTTGCACGTTTCAAAGCTCTATAAATTGACGGCATTGTCAGTTTCCACCCAATCAAAACACATAACTCGAAGTATTAGCCAATCGTATGCGATGCCGTTCAAAGTATAACAATTAGAATCTCGTTGCGAAAGCTTGTTGGGTGTGATGTACCACAAATTTAATAGGGGAGGCCTTGGGGAGCAGTGCTAGATTGTATTTTGCATATAAATACAGTAAAATAAAGAAACTCAAACAATGAACAGGCAGAACTTGTGACGGGAAGAGATATCTATCATGTAAACGAATCGCGCCTGGGTGTCAGCACAAAAACTATTCACAAGTGTAGGAATGATCAACATTTGAGTAATTTCGTCACACTATATGTATTTAATACTTTAGCAGGCAAACAATATTATTTTAGGAAAGAATTACGAAACTGACAATTTAACAAGGCATTTCTCATTCTTTTACTGAAATCTAATTTAGTAATTAGTACTCTGGCAATTCATGTTGCGTGAGATCGTAATTTTTTATTTGGTAGTTTAAGTCTAGCATTCAAGGCAAACTATTTTATAAAGCTGGTTTTTATACAGGCGACTTTGCTGATTTTGCTGGGTACAAAAGCCTAGATTTTTTATGTAGATTCCGAAAAATTTTATTTACATGTTTAAGTTAGTCTAATAAGAGCGAAAATCGGTAAGAAATAACAAAAACACAATGAAAAAGTGCTCGTGACGGAAGTTTTCTAAAGCGATTTTTTGTTGATATTTTCAGAGTAAAGTAAATTTGTTGTTGTTTTTCTTTTAGCATGCTGTAATTTTGTATTAGATTTACAGACAACGCATTAGTTTTAATCTTTGTACTTTGGAAAAGGTCTTTTGTCATTTGCAGAGACGGTTTCCAGATTTCGAAATATTTTCATGTGACTGACAGTGTACCTTGTTCCTGGACACGTAGAAACCGGATACAGCACGACATATTTGCTTAGCATCTATTTTAAGAATGATCGAAGGGAGTTTCTGAAAAAATACTTTGGGAGGTTTTGGTTTTCATTTCCTAAATTCGACTAAAACTTGTATTTTGTACTTTAGCAGCTGATCATTTGAGTTGCAACCTCGGGGTTCAGGCTTCAGCTTAAAAATCGGCTAATAAAATGATTCAAGAATTTCATTTGTACGTTTTTAAAGATTGAAACTTTCTTTAAAAGTAAACTATTTTACAGTTCATGCCATTTGTTTTATTTCTTTCGGATTATATATTATCATTTTTATTGTTTTTCTAAAACAAAACTAACCTGAAAACATGTAAGTAATTATCTTATCGTGTTTACATTACTCTGACCACCCCTGAAAGCCAGAATTGAGTGTTGGTGGCAGTCTAAGGTTAAGCGACAAACGTCATCAAGGCACGTGCCTTCAAATCCTTGTTTTTCAACCTTATCATATGACAAAATTTCTTTCGTGAACAGACATTTCTCATCAATAATGAAGGGCGCTAAAGCTGAAGCGCTGATTACTGTGATCAGTACACTGACTATTCAAACACAGAGTCGAACCTTAACTCTTAAGAACAAAATCAAGCGACTCAAGATCGCAAGTCTTTGTTTTTTTAATCTAGCATTAGAAAACCTTGGTAAATGTCAATCACGTGCTTGATCACTTCCATAACATTTAAAAACTCATTTTTTAAACACGGATACCATATCCGGCTGTGTTGAGTGAAACTAATATCTGAACTTTTAAACTTTCTGAATTGGAAATAATGTTGTCACGCTTCGAGAAACTTAAAACACTTCACTTGCTAAAATATTCAGTTCTGTTTTCTGTTTTTTTTTGGCACGGGCGATGAAGCAAGCGGTATTTAACGACAATTATCTCTTGAATGGTAAGTTGTTGACATGCTGCGACTGGGAAATTGACCATAAACTGGTCGGAAGTAATGAAGATCTTATTATAAAATGCGATTTAGGTGGAAATAGGTGTGTTATTCATTTTGCTGGATGGTCGCATATCATAAAACTCAACCATGTGGCCATTCTTTTATTTTCAAATCATTTGACCGGATAAGCTGAAAGTGAAAACAAGGTCATAACCGCGTCTACCGCTGAGATGGGTATTACAGTCAACCATGACGGATATGTGCAACTTTTGTTTTTCTAGAAAAACAGTCCAGTTGTTCACATTTTATAGTAAAAAATGAATCGTACGTGTGAAAACAAATTTGTCATATTTTCTTCCAGCGTTGGCACCGTCCCAACTTATGAAATTAGATTATGTAAAAACCGTACGAGAACAGAATTTTGGCAAAAAAACTAAAGTGAAAATTGCGAAAGTGAAATAAAGAAATGGAAATTTCACAATGTGAATTTAAGTTAATGAATTTGAAATAGTAGATAAAAAAAAGGTAATGCTGAAATGTATTTACAGTCTTTTGTTTCACTGATTTCAATTCACTTTTTTTTTAACAAACTGTCAGTTGCGTAGTTCTGCCAAAAACTGACGTTGCTATGGAGTTCAATTCGAACCAAACGGCAACGTAATACTCAGGCGCCGTGATCTCTGTTTGATCAGAAATATCTTGTCACGCTTGAACAAAAGAAATACTTAATTTTTTATTTTTAAAATATGCTTTCATGAATAACAAAGTTAAAAAAAATTCTGAGAGTTAATCTCCGGCACACTTAGAATGCAATCTGTTTTAAGTAAAAACCTCTTTGTTAGAACACAGGAAACCCATAATGGCTTGGAGAATTAAATAAACGAATAAAAAAATATTTTATTTACCTGAAGTGCTGTTGATGTTGTCTTTGAACTTCAATGGAGTTTCAAGCCATTTTAATGGTTTTTACAAAATCTCTCCCTTCCCAACTATATAAGGAGAGACAAGGACGGAGGGATTTTAATCCTTATGGAGTCAAACAGACGCGTTCTCAACACAATTTTTGCCATTAAATGAAGTTCAATCGCTTTCTAACTTCGGCAGGACAACGGAAGGATAAATTTTCAAGCCTAATATACTCCCAATCTCGCAAGAAGTCCTTTTTACAGAAGTCAACAGCCAAAAAGATTTGAAAAGTCCGTTATAAAATGGCAATTGCAGCTCGGGGTTAACAAAAGTTAGCCCAAATTCAACCATTAGCGTTTTGGTGGCCTGGACCCTAGTTAAAAAATATGGGATCCAGGCCAATTCTCGAAGCTTGTATGGGTTTCCTGTGGTTAGAATTTAGCCCTTAAAAAATGTCAAAAATTTAAGAACATACTTAAAACTCGAGACAAAGAAAGGGCGAAAAACCTTCAAGAGTTATTTCGTAGATGGCGTCGCGAGGGGGTAGCGTCGTCAGGTGCGAACGTTCTCCCTTTTGAACGTTAACAAAAGGAAAGCCTTTTTTAACTTTCAGAAAAAATCATATTAGAATAATCTCATTCGAATTATTTTTATCATACAAACTTGTATTACTATGTTTGACCAAGTAAGCACTCATCCCCCAACCTCCTAAGTTGGCGGCAGTAAAATGTCTCAGGGAAACATGTCCATGGATCCCCCTAGATTGCTTCTGCCTTCGGCGCTCGAAGACTCCCTGCCCTTCAGTCGACCCGGCCCCCTCTGATAAAATCCAGGTGACGCCAATGTTCGTACACTGAAAAAGATCATAAGGATCGTGTTTCTCAGATAACTTTTGTTGGTAAATCGCTTTTGTCGTTGGTGACCAAAGTAGCGTTTTCAAGTAAAATGCAACTTGCCGTTCCAAATGGTAGCCGGCCTTGTGTACTTTTCGTGTTAATCCTTTTAAAACAGTGGCTAACGTGCATACTGCAAAATGTGCTAAAGGTATTCTGTGGGTTAAAGTAAATGTACATTGAAAACTTGTAATAAAAACGTAAATACACTTTTTAGAACATTTGAGGAGGCTGAACTTCTCAAAGTAAAGATAAGAACATGTACTACCACCCCCAAACTTATGTAAGAGTTACACAACACTTCTGAGGTGTTTGAAGTTTGAACAGCAAAACCTTTTTCTTAACGCATTTCGCAAAGACAGTAGTTATTGTAAGTAGAGGTAACAAATACACTGTGTTTCGACAATCGTATAAACCAGCTAGAAAAGTTCGAATTGTTGGAGTTCATAATAACAGCTCTCTTCAAAGAATTGTTTGTAAAGAAAATTTTTGCTGATCAAATAATATGTTATGAATCATTTGAGGCTGATATTTCTGACATGTCTCCTGCAGCTAAGAATCTCGCTAATATTTTTTCACATCATTAGAAAAGTGCAAACTACGTAAGCAAAAAATCGCCTTTTGATATTAAAGGAATTAATAGTCTGCCAAACGTCGGTGAGCAAACAAAACGGTTTGAGAACTAACATATTATCTGCCCTGACAAGATTCAAATCAAACTATTTGTCCTTTATAGGTCTAAAGTTCCGCAACAGGGGTCATTACTGTGCCATGAAACATTATAGTATTTGTCATAACAGATGAAATACTGCCCAAATCTGTCTGAGTGTTTTTTTAATTTTAATTTTCTCTTACATAAATTAACATACATTAGTGTGAACAGTCTACATCAGTCGATTCTTCAATTTTTTCCAGCACTGGAAAGCCTGCCTATTTTTTATTTGATATTTGCTCTTTACAAAACTTGATAACATATGGAGATTTAACTGAATCCCATCGCATGTTTGGCAAGGTTATGGAGTGTCATAGCTACTAAACACAGCATGTCTAAGAGGCTGATTGGGTTTCCACGCCTGCGACGTCATGCTAGTGGATGTATGCTCTTCGTAAAAACAGTTAGAAAAGTCTTAACTGAGTTTAGTTTAAATTCCGTTTTGGTTGATGTTTGGCCATTGTAGATAAGTGATTGACATCTGTTAAGATTGTTTTCATTTGTAGTAATCCTTTGTGGAAATGCTATTTAGATCGTTGTTTTTCTTCATTGCAAGGTTTAGCTCTCTTTATTACAATGGTTTTCTATCTCATTGCCTTTATTGATCAAAAATGGCTGTAAAACTTTCAGTTTCAAAATTCATTATTCAGTCGGAAACTAAGATGGCATCAACTCACATAATATTTTTTAAAGCTTTATACTTGTTGCATGTTTTAAAACTAGATCACCGCACCATAACTACGACTTTACAACGATACTGTATTATTGTGTTTCATTCTTCGCAGGATTCCGGAGTGAAAGCAAGCAAGAGGATCTAGGAAGGCGGGCATTTTAGGATTTTTTTTTTTGCGTCAAACCTGTTGTGCCGATTAAGATAGCCTGTGAACAGGCTCTCTTGTCAAGATCAAGGAAGAGAGGGATTGGGGATAGAGAGCCTATTCACAGGCTATTCCAACCAGGCGCTCGAACGCACAGAATACACAGCGTCTTACAGCTATGGAGATAAATCAATTGCCATGTCGCCCGATTTGAAAATCGTCACCCTGTTACACACGCGCTTGAAGATTTAACTTGGATTTTAGTTACTGTAAGGGATCAGTTAACTTTTACAGCATTTTCAAGTTCCTACAGAGTGTACGGAGGGGGAGGGATGGGGGGTTAAACCTTGTGTACGAGTTCCGTGTATATAAAACGTTGATCTTTATATTGCCGAGGGCGGGGGTATGATTGGAGATCGAGGATTAAATATAAATTTGAATGGCACAGCTGGATGAAATTGGACGGAAAAACAATACCGACTTTGAAAAAATTTTCTTGGGAATCCTAGTCTGCTCGCAAAATTGTTCACCTATTGCGGCGCGGTCACTAATTTACTAAACAACGGTTGACCTGTGTCACATCAACGAACGGTGCGGCTCGCTTGAAGATAGAAGTGCAGGAATACTTGAAGAAAAATCGTCCTTTTGAGCGGGTTTTTGCGAAATAGGTTTATAAGGCATTTATTCGTGGACATGCATACAGACTTTTAAATTGATTTTGTTTGTATTACGGGAATTATGGTGTATAGCGTGGGGAAGTTTTCAAATCAAAGTTTCCAGCCTTTACTTACTTTAATAGAGTGGAAGAACGATCGCCAAAAATCCCTCTAAAACATCTCAAATCGTGCCCAAAATACACACAAGAGACAAACACAAGGCGAACTCAAGGTA
>ERZ1740055.449-NODE-449-length-11215-cov-8.406631_pt1 | contig 11215 bp, 4 predicted proteins | sample MGYA00581747_ERZ1740055 | MGnify/ENA primary metagenome ERZ1740055 (study PRJEB43018, sample SAMN04849739) | marine metagenome | isolation source: floating plastic debris | place: Pacific Ocean | collected 2008-08-28 | study: EMG produced TPA metagenomics assembly...
TCATGCCTCATAGTGACCAAAAATTAATTTTTCATGAGCTAGGCAGTTTTAAAATTCTTTTCATTGTGGAAATGTTTTAAAAATCTAACAGCATATTTTTTACTCCGACAAAAATATCTTGAAATTGTCGGGCACGCTAGCGGAAACGAAATATTTTTGCCTGACTTTGGCGTAATGTTTCAGTCTTCACGATAGAGGCAAAGTCACACTTTAACTTTCGAGACATTTCCTAAAAGGATGAAATCAATGTTTGGTTGAATTTTACGCTACAAACAACTAGTTGAATTTGATTACAATGATATCGATTTAAGAAGAGAAAATTTAATTATAATAAATCCATTAATAGTATTATCAAAAGCAACAACAATAACATAAACAACGACAAAAGAAACGAAAACAACAACAGTAACTACAACATATATAAAAACAGTTGAAACTCATAGAAAAATAACAATGACTACACTGACAGCAGAAAGGACAACAAAAGCAGAACAACAGCAGTATCAAAAGCAACAAAAACGAACATAACAGCAGAAGCTAAAACAACAACAGTAGCAATGTACAAAAACAACTAGCTACAATAACAGCAGCAAAAACAACGACGCGCGACAACAACAACGGCAGTGACAAGAACAGTAACAATAACAAAAACAGCGACAACAGGAGCAGTAACAGCGACGACGGACAACAGCGAAACAACAAAAGTGACAATAACGCCAACAACAGTAGTGACAACAACAATAAAAACAGCGGCAGCGAACGACGAGGGTTAAGAACAGAAATAACAACTGCAGCAACAGAAACGACAGCCATATTATATTAACAACTTCTGCAACGATAACAACATTCAACAGCAAAGAAAACAACGTTAACATTAACTACAATCGACGCTACGACATTAACAACACCCAACAACATAAATACCGGCTATAACAATTAAAAAGCTAAATCCTTTACGAGCCTAGTGGCCCATGGATAACGGCAAAGATATTAAAATCGCTGCACTCACTCGCTAAAGGACAATCAACACTCCAGAATAAATTGGTATCTTTCGCACGCCCATGCAACATCCTTGATAACACCGCAGCCGCGAAGGGTGGATTAATGTGGGAGGAATAATAATGTTGGTTTAGCTTCTTTAGGCTCGAACGGTAACATCTTTATTGACCTTACTAAGTTTAGAGATTGTAATAGTAAATAAATATAATGTACTGCCGAAACAACTTATTAGATAACCCGCCAACAGCTTCAACGCATGATTGTCTGTTAAATCGCATTATAACTAATTACTTTGCCGTGGCGTTTGCGTTTCTTTGCCCATTTTCAATATTTTGTGTTATCTTTTAAGAAAAACTTAAGATTCACTGATTTTCACCGGAAGTAATTGTAATACTGATAAAAATTATAAAAAGGCCGCAAGCGAAAACTGATTTCTTTTGTTTCACTTATTTTAATATTAAAGCTTTGAAAAAGTGCCAAACTGCGACCTTAGACTAAATGACCTCTTTGTTTACATCATTTCCAAGCCCCTGAGGATCATTATCTTGTATTTAAATTTTGACCCTAGAGCCGGGCTGAGCGCTGAATCAATGTGGGCACTTAATACATTTAATTTGTGGGCCTCTAGGTGGGAGCTTATTCTGCCAAATAAAGTATGTTTTCAAGCGTTTTACTCGTCTCCGCAACCTGAATTATCAGAGGGCTCAAATATTGCAAATGACCTTTGGTCTTAAAATTAAATTAAAGTTCAAAATTTTCTTTCAATCTGCGTTCTAAAATATGCCAAAAGTTTTGGCTTTGCCTCCCAGATAAATGAAATGAGTTTTCAAAGCTCTAAAGAGAGAATCAATCTCAAGAAATTATCCTTTAGTAGCGTTTTTATGAAATGATAAAATATTAAAAGTCGGCTCGAATGAGGCCGTTTCTATTGCTTCTTCTTGTTACAGTAAAAACCTCATTCGAGCCAACTTTTTTTAATACTTTATCGTCTCAAGGGAGAGCTCCTTAAAAAAAACAGTGTTTGTGACAAAACAGACGTCATTCAAAAAAGTCTTATACAGCTGACAAGAACAAACATAGTTTATAGTTTAAACTATAAAATGTCTATTTTCACACTTTATTCAATTGTTTCATGACGATATTATAAGAAAGTAATTTCATTTAATCTGAATACTTGTTGTTCATATAGTTTAGCTTCCACTTGATAGGATTATGATATAACGCAAAGAAAGGTTTTCACGCCTTTCAAACTTTTACTGGTTTCGGTTATTAAACTATTTTAATATGTCGGACTCAACTGTAATATTTCTGTTTGGTTTTGCTGATAATTTATCAAGTTATATGGAAGGAACGTTTGACCACGAATGCAAGATATCTGCAGCAATGAAAGGGAGTGACACTGAAATGTTTGTAATTTGTTTAGTAAGTTTGTATACTACTAGTAATAGTGAACGAAAGAGGGTTTTATCAATATAACTTCTGAATAACCTTCTAGTTTTAATCTACAAAGATATTGACGCTTTTTTCTTTTTCGAAATATAAAAATTGTCCAATCTATCTGTGTTAATACTCTTAATAACATGAAAATAGCGAGAGAAAAATTCATTCAATATAGGATCGCAAAGGAAAACCGGATTCATTTCAAACTCCAGTTAATAAATGAAGATGCTAGCTTCAAGCAGTTTTTAAACACAAAAAGCTTCAGAACTTGTGAAAACATCTTAATAAAACATGGTCACATCTTTGGTCAAGCTTTGAGTCCGATTGCGGATTAGCGGAAGGATACAAAGTTTGGCATATTTTAAACCCATGATAAGGTCTCAGGATTCGTTATGGTGGACAAGGTCTATATGAAAATCACTTCCCACGCGTTACAATTCTCTTTTTCCTATTTTGCTCAAGAACAGTTTGCATGTGGCCGTAACAAATGCGATTCAAAGAGAAAAAGTGAATGAAAAATGCGCGGTTATATTGCCTGTCCTTTTATGATGTTTTAGTTCAAAGGTCATGCATTTACTACGCTAACCAAAAAAAAAAAAGAACAACCCATTTAGTCTAGGTTGAAACAATGGCAAAATTCGTTTAGTTTCGGTGACGTAATCTTCGGTTCTGATCGGAAAACCATTCGGAAGAATTCGTTCGATTCTTAATATTTTGTTTTTCTGGTTTATTTTCTCGCAGCTGGCGTTTTACTCCTACGCAACTGCGTGTGCGGGTTTTCACATTGCACAGACCCTATATATCGCCCACCAGTCTTAATATAATTTACATAATATATAACTGAAAGGAGGAAGGCGATCGATTCGTTATTGCCCAGCGGTCACCGTGCTTAGCCGTGGTATCTTTTTCACTAAGTTACTCTTCAAAGTCTGCCTTATCGCTTACTTGGATTCAGACCGCTTAAAAGGATCGTAAAATTATTCAGAAAAGTTTTTTGAGACCTGGTGATCGTGCAATGGCTTATCCCAAATTTCCGGCATTCGAAGGTATTTAGTAGCTTAAATGATATAACCGTGTGTTTTGCCTGGTTGGTAGGCTAGCCAGTACTTGGCAAATACGTCTACTATTTAAATCTCTTTAATCATTTTGTCATTGTAACCGCATAGAAGTTAGACCGAGATTGATAGCTGAAACATTCAACTATTTAATTCAAGATTTATACTACAAGATTTGCAAACAGACTTAGTACTAGCACTTTAGCAAAATTAAATACATTTATTTCAGCAAAAAAAAAAAAGTCTTTCTATGTTTTTCTCCCATTCTCTACAACGTATATACAAATTATTACAGTTAGATTGTAGTTGATTCTATAAAACAACAAAACGAAAACCTGTAACTTGCACCATTGTGTGCTGGGAACTTTGCAAAATATTAGCACGCACTCTCCCAAGTTGGAAAACATATCCACGAGTTAACAAAAATGTCAGCTAGATCCAGTTTCCAATCTCACCTTGAAAAACGAAGTCTTCACAGTCATGCAAATCAAAAAACACGGGAACTGAAGATTAAAATTTGAGACACAGCAGATTTCAGTTGCAAATTGAAAAGTAACATCGATCGACACAAAACACTGGTTGAAACCAAACTCTTTATTCAACGTTTCTCAGTACCGTTGATATACATTCTTAACCAAAGGAATTTTTAATAACGGCAGCCTTGTTAAGTTACAGTATTCATACCGTAGTATTTAAGATAAACATATTCTCAGAATATGGGGGAAAAGTTCTTAATTTTGTTGTTTTTAGTTTAAAAACCAAATTGCTTTGAATTGCGTGGGAGGCGTTTGCTTTCCCAAATCTTTCATTCCAAATTGTCGTTGTAGATATAAAACTCAAGAAAACATATTTTTTGCTTCTTGTCAAGTTATCAAACTAAATAACGCCGCTTTGTTGCAGAACACAAAAATTTTAAAACAGAGAGTTTACTTTAGTTTCACAATACAACGCAACAACTACAAATGTCTTCCTTCAGTTTGCATTTCTGCATAGTTTTTCCACAGAAAAGGTTTATTTTTCTATTAAAATAGTAGGCAACAAAGCTTCAGCAGTCGAAGCATATCTTTAATGTCACTCTTCGTGCCTCAGAATGAAATATTTGGTTCTTATATGATACTAAACAGCAACAAAATGTTATCAATCAAGTCATTTTGGAAAAGATTGTTCGTCTATTAAAATAATGAGCAACAAAGCCTCAGCAATTTAAGCATATCTTTTATAATGTCATTCTTCTAGCCGTAGGTTAAAGTATTTTGTTCTTATATGATGCTAAACAACGACAACAAACGTTATAAATCAAGCCTTTTTGGAAAGGACTGTTGGTCTCTTCCTTAAAAAATACTTTACAAGATATTTGTAATACAAAACAACAGCACCTACTGACTACTGTAACAATAAAAACCTACTCTGAAATCAACACTACTAACACAACGTCACTTGCATGATACATTCACTTCAGTCTGTTGTAAGGTAAAACCGAATACAATCAAGTTATAAATGGATACACAATACCACTGATCATAGCATAATTGCATATTACCCTCATAAGATTTCAATGAGCAAGATTTTGTCTAAACCAAGTTCAAGGCGGCAAGGCCTAGCCCACCCCAAAAATATTCCCAGGATGAATAAATTCTGTCCCAGTCATTTGTAAACCCATTTATGGATAAAATATAGCAGAATTGTCTTGAAAAATACAAAGAATACAAAATTTTTTATAATTGAGATTTTGAAGGTAACATTGTTTTATAACTCAGCTTTTTTCTATTAAATGCATGAAAATTCGCAAGGTGAGCGTGAAAGCGCGATCTTGAATTAAATGCGCAAGGGTCAGCTGGTTTGGTAGTAATCTGTATCAAGGATCTGTGTTAAAAACCCTTGAAGCATTTATTTATATACTAGCATACAAAATAGATAAGGAGAAAACTTACCCAAGCATTTATTTTGTAAAGAGAACAATGAAAGTGCTTTCGTCTCGCCCCCTTTTGCACAACAACACAGTGTTTCACTCATCCAAGCCACAAACGTAGAATGTGTTTGTCAACAAAGATTGCAGCCAAGTTCTCTAGCTCTGAGTAACATTCCAATATTCACAAGTTCTCCATAGGGAGAAGTTTTTTCCGTTAAGGTAATGTTTTGTCTTTTTTGACACTACAACAGTGTGTTTCTTGCTTCGGACAATTTTTTCTAAAACGTAACGTATCTTCGCTTACATAGATTGCAATTTGCTCTACCGACTAAATGCCGGCCACTACCTCTCTACCTCTCAGCCACGTTGATTCATTCGTTGTAAACAATGCATCTACGTACTGCTTTGATAACTGGAAACTTTTTATAATAACGTTCAGCATAGAAAAATGCGTGGCTATTGAATGAAACATGCAGAGAGAATGCTCCATACTTCCACCCTGAAGTCAGGAATTGATGAAAAATTACGGCAACTTCTAAGTGATCAGATTGTTAAAAATTGATAAGAATTTAAATTGCAACTTAGTGCAAGTGAAGGTGACTTAAAGCGAATAGAAAACTGTTATGAAATAAAACTTTGAAGAAAACTATTAAAGACAACTTACTATATGGAAAATAACTAAACTAATAAGGCTTCGAGTATGTAATAGTCAAATGTATTTTGATTATCAAACATGTTGTACTCAGTGACATGGACTTAATTCGTTGTAACATTTAGTAAAATCATTATTGGTTAGATCGTATTAGCTCGAGCTGTTGTTTAAAAGTACATTCCCCTCATTATACATCGCACATGGCTTAATATGGTCACATGAATCAACGTTAGAACTTTGAGGGGCAAGGCTTCACTGACAATGTGATAAGCTAGATATAATAAATATAATTTTTTGCAATGTAATGGAAGTTTAACAAGTTAGATATGGCACACATACTAATAGCTAAAGAAGAAACCACACGGTTATTGCAATAATTTTATTTGGAGCACAACGCAATATTAACTTGTGCGTCACTACGCATAAACAAAATGGCTGACTTCTAGCATGGCCGCGCGGACCTGGGTCTCTAGTGTCAAGACGCTGACTATAAAAAAAGAGAATACTTCATATCAAATCTAGAAATTATTTATACATATTAAGATTTAAAACCTAATGATAACAACTGTACTGAATGCATGTAAAACCATCTTATGCTGAGGTTTATAGATTTAGTGGAGAGTATGCGTAAAGAGAAAGGACGAAACGAAATACGTCTAATTTGCCTGTCTTCAATGTAAATTCAATGAATTGACTCATGCAATGTTTCTTTTTGGAAAAAAAGAGGAAAAGGTTTATGAGCTTTTATTTGTTTTGTAGCATGAAAAGAAATAAAGACTAAATATTAATTTCATTATGTTTTATAAATTCTACTTCATTCTATTTCGTCCTCTAATTCATTTTATTTTTTTGGTTGGGAAACTAGTGAAAAAAGAAAAGAGATTTTAAAAACAAAAGATGAGATGCAATATGTTATCAATTATTATAAAATAATTTGGATAGTACGAGCGTTTTGATTGGTCTACTAGTGTACATGTGTTTTCATAGCGCTATGAAGTATGAAAATGGCGTGAGCAATGTGGTTTCATTGTCTCCGAGTCGTGAGAATTTACAGTTCTCGCTTCACAGATACAATTTGTTATCAGTTATTGAAACACGAGTGTTGCCAAACCAATGATAGGAAACTCTTGTACTTAAAATTATTCTTCGTAACACATCATAAAACAATTTGGATAGTACGTACGTTTGACTGGTCTACAAGTGTGTTTTCATAGCGCTATGAAGCATGAAAGTGGCGTGAGTTGTGAGAATGTCTCCGAGTTGTGAGAATTTACAGTACGCGCTTCGCATATCGTCTTTGTCTTTGTTAACAATGAAAATAATAATTTCATAAAAGAAATAAAACATGTTGCCCGTGCCTCCATAGCCTACTGAAAACCTCGGCAAAGTTTGTAAGAATTCTCGAGCAGGTGAAAACCCTCGATTGCTCTCGGGTTTTCACTGATCTGCTCTCGAATTCTCCCAAACGTTCACCTCGGTTTTCACCAAGCTATGAAGGCACGGAAAACATGTTTTATTTCTGAGCTCAGGCTTAGATTTGTTTTTCAGCAATTCTAGATTGCTTTAGTGCGCGCTTTCCTGCAATAAAGCCATTATAATATAAACAGAAAATATTCATCGCCATCTAATCAAACAGAAGAGATCTGGAACTTGCGTTTTTCTTGTACCCTATCCCTGTATTTTCATGATTCGTAGGTTTAAATTTATAATATTTTCAAGACTCGCTGCAAGAAGTATATGAGGCTGATAAAGCTAAGAATCATGTGGCTCAGACGCGTGAAATTTTCTAATTAAAAAAAAATTATTGAGTGTAATGAAGCGCTATTTACTGGCCAAAATAAACGGAATAACAAGAGCGATAGTCCAAAAATGACATCAACTGAGATACTAAACATTTCAACGCCTCGATAAAATTTTAGACATATTCCGAATTCTATTCCAGTTGATGTTCTTATCTTAATATAATTTACTCAGTTCCGATTGTGTTTTCGTGACGTTCTATCTTTTAACTGCACTGATATGTGCCGGGATTTTCGAATCCATTCTCTCAAGAAAAGACAAGTGTTTCCGACAGCTACTGGACATGCAACGAATGACACCCATATTCAGTTCGTTCATAGCTGAACAACTTGAGCAGATTCGAATCAATTAATTCACAAAATCGTTTTTATCGTAATTATTTCCAGCCTTTTTAAGTTAAAAATATATTCAAAAAGATCGTGTTTTTTTAAATAACTCTTTTCCTTTTATAAACTTGCTATTCAGCAAAACAACGTCCATTTCTTAAATCTACCATTCAAGACAAAAACAACGAAGAGCGGTTTAATCAATTAATGTGATTTCAGTTGGTTTAGTCGTAATTAGTAATTTCTTGATTTATTGCTTAAGTTGGGTGAAAACAAAATAAAGTTTTGAAGATTTATCCACGTTTCAAGTTAAAAATGACAGCTTTTTATTTCCTTTGTAACACTTTAAGCCCAGCAGAGCCCCCGCCGCCTCCTCTAAAATATTTTAGTCAGTACAACAATTCAAGTATATTAATATATATTATTCACTGTCTAAGGTAGTTCTACTTGTTATAGATAAAGTTTTAACCTGAGAATAACGAACAAAATATGCAAATATTGAAATATTACGCCGCGATCGTGTATTATACTTGTAAAACAGTCACTACCGCAATATTGAACGCCTATTCCCGTTTTATATTAGAAAAGTCTTCTAGTCTAGAGTGGATTATAGCATTTCCTTTCAAAATTCTAAGATCCGGTTTTCACCAAGAGCTTTGCATTGTAAAAATAATGCCTGTGCTCTTAATATAGATTTTTCTATAAAATACTTGTTTTACGCCTTTCCGATTCTTATTTTATGAGCATAATTTGAAAATTCGATTTGTTTTTAATCGCCTTAGGTGAGATTAATAGAACATTCCTTATATGAACCGTTTTGATTCATATAAGGCCAAACAGTTTCGCACATGCTTAGGCAAACGAGTAAAGTAATTTTATTTCGTACATACTGACACTACCAGAAAATCGTGAATTTAATGATTATGGGACAATATTAATCGATGTTTCTCCGTGCAATATCTGCTGTAACGGTAAACCACTAAAATGCGAATCAGTTAAGTTGATAACAAGCAAAATTTGCAAGTAGTGTATTTCATATGACAAAACTTGTGCATCTTTCACAATGAAATATAATAAAAGCTGTAACATAAATTGTCTTATTAAAACCTCATGAACGTTGATAGATCAATTACTGCAAGTCATTTTGACAAAAATATTTCAATGAAATAAATGTTTTTATCGTAGAATGGATAACTATTCCTCCTGCGACAATACAATGATTCTCGAGTATTGCCTTCCATTTTTCTAAAACAAGCTGACAAACTTTATAGAACAGACAATTATTCACCCTATGTTTTATATCTGCCTTTATATGTTTACCTCTATCATAGTGCAACGTTATGTTTACTCGTTACTTCTGTTACTTCTTGACAAGAAATTGATCATTGTTTACAGTATCAGCTATTTATATGAATTTCAACAATAACCAAATCTATTTGTTCAATTTGAATATATTTTAGTTCACTGGTTTTTTGCTTTGTAAACAACACATCCAAAATACGACATTTGATCATGGTAAAATGATAATTGATCAAACAAAGCAAACTATTGAAGATAAAAAGTAATTTCCACTCAAACTTACAATACAACTGGCATTGAAAGGGTTAACTGATCATGTCTGTTATATTATGAAGCCGAGTGAATTTGCATCCACAACATACTATAGTACGTTTGATTTATCTGTTGTTTAAAAATAGTTTCTAACATTCATTGTAATCATATATTTTGTATATTTTTGTAACTAGCAATTAACGAATACAAAAAAAAATATTTGAACTTAAGGCCAAAGGCAGTTAGTCAAATTTTCTGTTTCACAAATGACTGAAGATTTATGAAAAGAATAAGAATTCTTCTGCTGGGCAAATGTACAACTGCAACAGAATTAAATATATGCAAAGACGTATTTTGGTCTCATTTTACTGAGCTTCACTAGTAAAATGGTATCTTAATCAGTTAATGAATACTTACAATTATGTGCGGGAACATTTCAGAGAAATATTTTGTAGCTGAAATCTTCACAGTACTTAATTATAAAATATTCAAACTCTGGCCGAAAATTCAGACGTTTTCATTAAAAATGTAAGAGGCTCGGATTTTTTTCTGAGTATTTTTGGTTTGAAAAGATGACAGAGGTTAGTATTTATTCAGTTATTTCCTTGAAACTTTATTGCCTAAACTTGTCATCATTTACACATAAAAATTTATTTGTACAAAAATGTATTTTTTATCTATTTCAATTTTTCATTTATATGTTAGCGCTTCATAAAAATAATTTACTTAGTCTGAGCTGTGAAAAATAATTCTAGCCTTACAAAGAATATACTTGTTAATTTAAACAAAACATGATATATATTTAAAACAAACCTTTTTTAGACCATTCCAAAGAAATGAGTCACAGTTACTTTGCAAAACAACGCCAGGAAACTAGCCAACCCTTCCTTCCTGATGTTCGCAAAAGCTGAATGAAAACTGTTTCGGTGTGTTGAATTTACAATTCATACTTTGAACTTCGTTTGACCTATCCTAGCTTTCAGTCAAATTGTTACGTGTTGGCATTTTAAGGACTATGAGATGAGATAATCAGTCAGAAAACTGTTGCCGGAACTTTGCAAGACTTGAAATTCACTTTACACTGACCAATTCAGTATGCTGCTTTCAGTTCTTTTCAGAGCAAAGTCATAAGAAACATTTTCCGCATGCAAACATCAGTGCCAAGTTTAAACAATTCTTGTAGTTTTGTATGTTTACAGTAACTTTTATCTTCTAAAAAATGTTAGTTTTAAAAACTGCAAGCAGAGATTTCACAAAGAAATCGAAAAAGCTGAAAAGGTACGTGACATGAGAGTGTCATCTTTGCAGAAACCACTCCCACGCTTTGCAACCCTTTTTTTTTTGCTCATTTCTGGCAGTAGAAACACCTAATTTGATGTTTTTTTAATAATTGCGTTCGACGTCAGGAGAACGCAATCATAATCTTGTGCAGGCGGAAAAAATCTCGATTTTGTGGTTGATCCAAATCGACGCCATCTTGGAT
>ERZ1740055.450-NODE-450-length-11199-cov-7.396447_pt1 | contig 11199 bp, 2 predicted proteins | sample MGYA00581747_ERZ1740055 | MGnify/ENA primary metagenome ERZ1740055 (study PRJEB43018, sample SAMN04849739) | marine metagenome | isolation source: floating plastic debris | place: Pacific Ocean | collected 2008-08-28 | study: EMG produced TPA metagenomics assembly...
ACCTCAGTGAAAAGAGTTTTGTTAAAAAACTGATTTTTACGGTGTATAAGTTATAAAATCAAAAAACTGTTTCTGTAGAAACATCGACGCAGCATTCCATTTATGATATAAATATTGCAGCTGAAACTGTAAAAAAACCTTACATGCCGACTTATCAAAACAGTTTTTCAGCTTGTCTTTATTTGTCCTGTTTGTTAGTTCTAGTTGTAGTAATAGTTTCTATTAACCCGGTTATCTTTTTTGCGTTGTTTTGTTTGGGCGGGTAGAAACTATTACAGGTGACCCCGCTGTGATTTCAATCGAAGAGTGCTTGATGATCTATTAACTACTATTACAAGCAACCTTCAGTCTGCTCTCAATATTGAAAAAGTTGTGAATTGATTTAGGCAATCAAGCCTCTATACACCTGCCGTATTTACTGACAACCTAATTTTAAACTTTTCAACTTCCCTTCGTCCACCGCAGATTACAAAAATTCACAAAAGAGCTGCGGATTCTCTTGTTGTGAGCATAGTTATAGTAATATAGAGATACAAAGTATCTTTGCTTCAGGACTGGATTAATCTATAGGGCAGGAATGTCTAAAAACTAATATCTACCCAGAGAAGTCAGTACTGATTTGTCATAAAGGAATTAAGCTAGCGCTTGCTGACTGATAAAACAATTCTGAGTTTCATTTAACGCTTTGTTTTGCAAAAGAACTTGGAAATAAGGTTACCTGCAAAGAGATGCCGAACGGAAAAAGCCTTGTTTGAAGTGTTTTCCTTATCATATATATATTTTTTAGGAAACCGGTTGATATGAGTGAAAATCTTAAGTGACAAAATTTTAGTGTGAAAATATTCGTTAAAAGAAGTCCGCTTGCCAGAGGCCATTTTTGCGGTTAATAAGATTGCTGTATATGCCTTCCGGTCTCGATAACTTCGTCCCCAATTACAGAGCAACTTTTTTAATAATGTTGAACATCAATCAGAATTTTCTTAGTCGCCTTGGGCGAATATAGAAACACGATCTTTTCATGTCCTAGTTTCTGCTGGCTCTGCTTTAGTAGACTGAAAAAACATCTTCTCTTGGCGTAAATTTTTGAAGTTCCTACTGATGTTAAAAGTGAACATACAAACTAGCAAAAAACTTTTAAATTGAGTTTCTTTGATATTAGAGAACTCAATTTTTGTTTGGCGTAATACAGGCAAAGATGCCTATTCGCCTGTTTATAAAACTGATTTAGTAGGAGTGTCGGCATTTCAAATAGCTGGACAAGTTATTATTTCAATTATCAGAACATGACAGTTGATGCGAAAGGACGGACGCTATAGTTCGTTTTTCTCTTTTCAGACTATAGGGATAATGGCTACAATAGATTACCACAAAATAGCATAATCCTGTTTTTATTTTAAGCTAGACACCGATAAAGTTAGTGGGTGTAAAGAAGGCGTAAATAATCTTTGCTCTCACAGACCTGCTTGGCCAACTTCTCAAAACTCTCCAACAGATCTTGTAAACTTTAAGCTTATAGCTTTTGGGTTAAGAGTTAAAAAACGAAGAATAGTTGAAAAGTGTTTTGCTGCTTTAAGGAGGATTTGAAAAACAAACAATGAATCTCAAAGCAAACAAGTACCACTTATAATTAACTTCACAGTCTAGGAAAATAAATAGCCAATGTTCTTTCGTGACCGGTCGGTTTTCTTGATGTGTGAAAGCCAAGCTGGACTGTAGAGATCAATTCAAGTAAGAAAGTTCTGTTGAAGAGATCTCTTGTATTTGCGGTTGCCAAGAATTCAGAAGCTATGTTTAAACACTTGAAATGTTTTCATTTTAATTATTTCAATATCTATTTTCTTTGAGCAAAAAAGGTTTCTTTGAATCAAACTTGAATTCAAAGTTTCGTTTTTACAAACCTCTTGGAAAAAAATAAGATTTTTTTCTACGTATCTAGAAAGCAACAAATTATTTGACTTCACACCACAGTAACAATTAAGGAAAGATATTCATTTCTTTTTAAAACCAAAAGCACTTATTTTGTTCCGTTATAAAATACATAATTGTCGGTTGTTTGTCTACAAGAGATGTGATCATAGAAATCTTTATCAAACTTAAGATGGCTGTTTATTCAGTTTTGACTAGCGAAATCATATCTCTGAATGTGGGAAAAATGTGTTAGTAACATTATAAAAATTAAAGTTTGGTCCGAATGAGTTTGTTGTTCCTGTTTAATCTTTGCAAATATGAACCAGTTAAAGAGATAAAATCGATTTTGTACTATGAATAAGCGAAACTTCAGGTCTTAACTGCAAAATTATTTTCACAAATTCCTTCTGAAATATCGAAAATCTTAGTCGCAGCTGTTTCTGCTTAATTCTAGAAAAGAAATATTTTTGAGACAAAACACATCTGTGTTCATAAGGAGAATCGGAAACAGAAAACCTCAAACCATTAACCCAAACTCGGTTCAGTTCACTGTCAGAGGAAGGAACTATTTAGAATAACCTGTTGTGGAAAGCATTGTGCTGCACCATGGGACTTCTTCACCCATTGAAAGAACTCTTTTACTGTTAAATGGTCACATTTGTTTCACAGATTATTGTTAGCCGTTGTTACAAAGTTCAGATTTTAAGCTGACTATTAACTTCCCGTTGGGAGCCATAAAAGCAATGATTTGAAGTGTTTTTGTGAAGCACTTTCCATTTATTGACAACATACATTAATGTGTAAGATAATAATTTCTTAGACAATTTGTACATTACAAACACCAAATATATATCGTCTAAGATAAATGTTCTCAAATAAAAAAGAATACAGTTATAGAATTTGATTCTCTCAATGATTAAATAAACTTCAAAGTTATAAATACTGACTCCGTTCATTTCAACAAGATCTCGTGAAGAGATTTCATACAGTGCAATTCAAGCTCTCCATTGCTTAAATAAGAAAACCTATATTAAACTATTTACACAAATTCACAAGCAGTTTGAATCGAAATAGTTGGTATGTTCTTGTCTTGCAAGACTATTTGACAATAGGAGAGCATTCTTTATACACAGCAGTTGTAAATCTTTTGAAGGTATCATAGATCGTGAGTCAATATTGACACGGGATTCTATTATTCTCAATACTCATCCTGTTATCTCGAGAATTGTTTTAGATATATGTGTCAATAAGCCGATAAACATTGCTCAGGCTTTCTCATGGGATAAATGTTTACTGCTCTTATCCTACCAAAGCAAAATGATTTCTACTCAACCTGTGCACGACTAACAACCATTAGCTTTCACTGGTCTCAGATTTTATACTCGATGCCTCACTTCCTGCACTGCCATCACACGGGGAAGGGGCTTTATCCTCGTCCTTTTCGCTTTTATCTAAATCCGTTTTCTTGCTGTTACCATTATGAGTTTTAACATGTTTAGACAGATGATCACTGCGCATAAATCGCTTGTTACAAGTAGGGCAGGCAAACCTTTTCTCGCCCGTGTGAGTCCTTAAGTGTCGTTGCAGCTCGTCAGATCTTGTAAATCTTTTACCACAGAAAAGCCAGTTGCATACAAAAGGTCTTTCTCCTGTGTGCCAACGTAAATGTGCCTTTAAATGCGACGTTTTGCCGTAAACTTTTCCACAGCCAGGGATGTGGCAGATGTGCTGAGTCTTTTTGCGAAATGGCGCTCCGCTAGCACTGAGTCTCTCGTTTTCCTGACAATAAGGGCAATCACAAGTTGCACGGCCTGTGTAACGACGCGTTGCTCTCGCAACACTCTGAACTGTTGGCAACAAAGCTGGTGGACCAGGAATATACGAAGGCACGTCTATATACGTTGGCAATCCCACCTTTGATGCTTCATTTCCTAGACAAGAATTTGAAAGGAAATGCCCATGGTTAATGTTTGCCACAGAGACTGGAGTCATCGCATGAGGCACGTTCGTGGGCGAGAATTCGTGTGTTAGTCCTGGATAATGAGTAAAACCTGGATGAATTGGGCCTGCTGAGTGAGCTTGCTCGATCCAAGACGGGTTACTATGCATCTCCCAGAAGCTCGGTCTCGTTGGTTGAGAGTGTGAGTGGTGTGAATGCGGATCAACGTTCTGTTTGAACCAGCCCTGGTGCATGCTGTGGTCATACGGATGTGGTAGTCGAGGATAAATAGCTGTTTCAACTGCAGCTTGATGGTGAAGGCGGCTAACAGCCATTGGATCTGTCACTGAACTGTGAAAATTTGAAACTGTTTGGCTGGGCAAGAATAACTCGCTTGTCTGGTTACCAACAGCTTCGCTACAACTGGTTGTTGGATAACTACTTGGAAATGGAGTTTCTGTCAGACGAGATGCTCTAGATACAGCAATAGATGGAGACTGTTTCCAAGGATAAAACCCTTTACTGACTGTAGCATCGATTTGTGGTGGCGGCGTTTGTTGACCAATACGGCTACAAGTGGCAGCCAACATTGCAAGCGGAGTTGTTTTAGGTCTTGTCAATAGCGATGCTTGTTCCTAAAATGACCGAGCGAAATCGGAAGATATTATATTAGCGATGTCAGTAATCAGCTTACGACAAAAGCACTAATCAAACTTATCAAATCAGAATAAATTCCGCTACAAACACATCAACTTCAATCTCATTACAGACCTGTACAACGAAACAGTTATTCATGGAAGGCAAAAAGAAAATATTTAATCTTTTGTTCTTAATGTTTTACTTGATGTGATTTTCTAAGTTTTCTTTCCGCCCCAATATATGTAAGCGTTTTGATTCACCGAGTCTCCGCGGCATAGTAAAGTCTTTTAAGATGCCGCTCTACTTGTCAAGAACCAATCACATCGTGCCTTCATAAATATGATTGAACGATAGGGATTTGTTGACATATAATAAGATGTTCCAAATGGCACAATTATTCTGCACCGATCACATCGGACAATACAACGCACCTATCACGGATGACGCGGTAAGACCCTTAAGTCAGCCAAAACGTTGACAATTAAAGAATTTTCAATGTCTTCGCACCTGCTTTTTGCGGATAAAATTTAAGAATTATTGTTGGAGAGCCAACAGGTCACTTTACATGTTTGGAGTAGTATCGGAAGTGATTATTAACTAGATCTCAATGAATTTCAATAAATTCTTGATCTATATAAGAATTGGTAATTTGTGTAAAGTGAAAACACCAAGGCTCACACGCCTCGTGAATATTTGTTTAAATTCTATTTTTAAAAACTAACGCCGCGATCATAAACTAAACTTACCTGCTGAGCCAAAATATATTTGTATGTTAGCAAAAGTGAAATTGTGGGTGGTTGTAACCGGAACAGGGGGCGTTGAAGTCATGTTCAAATGGGCGGTCAGTAGGCGTTAGCAGATCAGATCACGAGCATACATCATAATTTATCTCAAATACTCGGGAAAGCGGCGGTTCGGCCTTTTGGTAAGTAAAGCAAACAATCAAACCATCGCTTCATTCACACCTCTACAGTTCAAAATTGACACAACAAATGCGATTGTCCGTGTAACAACTGAACAAGCTTAGTTGATTATTCTCTGGTTCTATCTAAAATTGTCCAAGTATTCCAAGTTTTGGAATAGTATATTCTCACAAACATCATGAGGGCACGTTGAAATCGATTTCAGATGTGTTTTTACCCGGCAATTGGACACCGGTAGAAATAATTGCAAAGTTAGTAAAAACGATAATTAAGCACATTTCTTTAGTGGTTTTAATCCCCTTTGGGAAATACCAAGTACAGTTTACGTGCTTTGTGAAGTTATCCATCGAGTCTGTATTTAAAATAATGCTGTTATTAAGTAATTCAACACAGAATTGATTCTGCAAAGCCAAATCTATTTCACAATATGAAACCCCTGTAGCGACGAAAGTCTTTTAAGACTGCTATGAAGTTTATAAAACTATAAAACTGGTATTTTTAACTCTGTATGCGGTCGTGTGTGCTTTTTGTGTTCTAGCTTACACGCTGTGCCACCTTTTAGCTATGTATATTACAATTAAGAACAAACAGTTTGTTTACTGCTTCAAAATATATAGTACATTTCACGTTGGCTTAACGAGAAATCTCTCTATTTGATATGCAAAAAACATTTATACTTAATTAGCTCATAGTTGCTACACTAACCGCTGCTAGATTAAAACCGTTTGTTCTTAGAAATAAATTAGTTTTCAATCTTTTGCCACAGCTTCAGGTGCTAAACATAGAGTTTCCTGATGAAATTTAAATCGTCGGTGCATTAGAAATCATTGCCGTAATAGAAAAAAAAATCCTTTCTTTCAGATAATAAACCATTTTAAAGACTGAAACAAGAATTTGGCACCCTATCATCTGTCTCGTTCACAGCATATTTAGTGAATGCTTCTTAATGTAGTTTGAAAGTGACCCGACAACATGATCAGATTGTGTTTTCGTACCTTTAAGAGTAACTTCTCGCATCTGCCATGTTTCTCAACCACTCTGAAAACGTTATGGTTTGAATAACAGGAACAGAACTACTGTACCTGACACTGGTGCAGTTCTGGTGTACAACGAAGGTTAATTCTTCACCCGGTAACTAAAAACACACATGCAGCGGGCAAGACGATTTCAATCAGGCGTGGTTATGAGAATTATCGACCGGCGAGAAATCGATAGGCGTAATTAGTCTTGTGTTTGAAGTACCGCGCTGGTTAGCTAGCTCTTCAACTGTGCTAAGGATGTGCATGACCTTGTTCCAATATAACTGGTCTTCAATGCAAACTGTCGAGTTTCTGGCAGCTGCTCTGCTAGCCAAAAGCTGGCGTTATTATTTAGCGGCGTTGAGGGGTCGTGTCACAATAAAATGAAATAGACCAGTGAGCCCTCGGGTAACGGTAAGCCAGAATAATTACAGAGCACAAAATTGAGTGTCGGACACGCTAACTCAAATTCAGAGCCAGATGAAAAGTTAGAGTGTAAATTGGATCGGAACGCCCCCTACTCATATTTTGACTTGTCGGCAGAGCGTATCGAATGGAAAGTAAGATAATGCAGGTCTGTTGAGTTTTGATCCTAGTATGTAATACGGGGGGGTTATTACCAAGCAGACTGTACTTGTTTGTCACAGAACTAAAGCTAAACATGACAAAGGCGGTTTCTTTTTCTATTGTCTTCAACGACATTGCTTTTCAGAGAGTCCCGATAACGATCTCTTTGGAATTGATTCGGTGGGTCATGTATTTTTAATCGAATACTCAGCGCAGACATGCATGACACAGTCATCGACGTCAAAGTCATGAACTCAACACTGAAAAGAATGGCGGCAGCATCAAACGGCCTCTTAAAATGCTTTTGTAAATTAAGAAAATAAACGCGTGTATTTACATAACTGTAGTGATGGCAAAAGTCCTTGTTTGCTGAATGTCTCGCTCAACAACTAACTTGCTTACGACAGTCAAGTTTATTGCCAGATTGTTTTTTTGGAGTAATGCAGACGAAAACGTGAAGTTATAATCTGTTCGATCTAAATCTTTGTATCACATTGTAAAAAGCAGATTTGTGTTTGACCATGCGTTATCGACTAAATTCTTTTGTGTTACATTCTTGTCGGTTCATGCAAAATCAAAGAAAAGGTATAATTGAGTGATAGGTTTTTGTTAAATTGAAGCCACCTCTAGGGCTATTCACAAAATGACATAAAGAAACTTTTGGTCGGCTGTTTATGAAAATATTACTCATTCTCTGACACGTGTTAACAAACTAACGGAACCGATGAAATGTCAAAGCGGCTAGTTTAACTGTTCTCAAACAAACACAAAAACAATGATTGTAATTAAATCAAGAAAAATCATTCATTTGTTTGAGTTGTCATTAAACGTAAGCTAAAAATGATGTTATTTTTCTCTGCAATTTTGTAGCAAATGAGAGCAAATCAAAGATGAAAGCCGCGATTAATTTATTCTGGTTAAGATAAACTTGTCATTCTAAAATGTCCGAGTTGATTTTTTATTTGTACTTGCTAAATGCGGCATCTCATTTCGAACAGAGCTGTTAAAAATCTACTAAATATTATGTTTTAAAGTTTAAACTTCATTAAAACATTATTACCATAAACGACAGCTGAGGTTTTTTAAAAACTTTCAGTCAAATGATATCAATATTCCTGTCTAGTTGTCAAGCTTTATGAATAACTTGTATAACCACAATACGATCGTCAAAAAAAAAAAAGAAAAGTTGACTTGAATCACAAACAAAATGTCACAAAAAATTAAACATAAAAAGCTATAAAAAAAACCTATTCTTGGCTAAAAGCTTAGCATCCGATAAAATATTCTTTGTATTAAAAGTTGTATCGAAAAAAGTCTGTATGGATGAGAGAAGTCATGGTATACTGTAACTGTAGTTTTTCATTGGCATGTTTGATAGCTGGGACCGTGAGTTTAAGGAAACTGTACTTTCACTTCCGAAAATGCATGTGATGACCAGATGCGATGTGTCCGTGGAACCTCATTAGTAGCTGTTTTTTAACGAATTATAATATTTCAAACATGGAGGCACCAAACTTTGATAAAAATAAATAAAAGTGCACCATAAGTGACATAAGTAGTAAGAAAATATCCCTCTTTGTTTTTTTTTATTACTACCTGCCATTTTTAGGGGCATCGAATGGTCTTTGCGAGCACGCGAGCAGTGTGTTTATTTTTGCGAGCAAGAGAAGTTGTCAAATTTCTATTGCGAGCAGCGAGCACTTAATGGAGCTTCGTGCGTTTTCCCAATAGAATATGACAGGGCCTCCAAAACAGTTACAGGCTGAGATGTTGAGGAAACACTGAAGCCAAAGGTAAGGGTATTGCAAACTTTTTGTTTTAACCATATCATAACTGATTTATGGTTTATATTTATAAAAAAAAAAAACTACAAAGCAGGATTGACTAGAATCCGAGTATGCGAGCACTTATAAAAATTTGCGAGCAAAAGCAAGCGAGCACCTGTGCAATTTTTGCAAGCAATTCGAGCAAAGGCCAAATTTTGAAAACATTTTTAAAATTAAATAAATTTTATACTTGCTGAGTATAAAAAGAAAGTTCGAAAAATAAAACTGACTTTAAAACTGAAAAATATTATTTTCTACTACTTATTTTGTTAAACTTATTTTGAGTTTAACACTCACTGATCGTGAACCTTATCTTTAAAATGTACAAGATAAAAAGTCATTAAATTAGTAAATAGCGTTGTTTGACAGTTGATTTAAACGTTTTAAAGCAAAAAGATTTAAAGATTAAACAAGTTCAGCATAAAGAAATTGAAGCCTTGTATTCTCGTATTGACTTTTTTGTTCTTATGTTGTATAGCGCCAAATTTGTTGTTAGTATGAATAAATTTGAACAAGACCAACAAAACTTAACACTGAACAAGAGATTAAGTGAGAAACGCTAAAAGCAGAGCAACCGGGGAGGTATTTTTTGAAGTTAGAAAAAGGTTAAAATTTTCGGCCAGTCGGAAATCTTTTGTTTTGTTGAAATCTCTAGAAAGTGTTTGCTGGAACTTTTAAAACTTGTAAACAATATAATTGGGGGATAATGCTTTTGCTTTGAAAAAATAGAGCTTTGTATTGCTTTTGTTTCATTTTGAGACGCTGAGAGAATTGTCCTTGATTGGTTTCCTTGAAAGGTAGCAAAAAATTGTTTACTGCTACAAAACCATGCACCCTTTATAGCTATACTTGGTAGGAATGATAAGCATCTATGAAACTGTAAGAGCATAGTGTCACCAGAGAGCCCTTAATATTTCATAGATTGTGTTTTATGAAGTCAAACCAATTTCTTTTGAATTGGAACAAAGTGAACAGGTGACAACAGAACACAAAGTAGTGAATCTGAGAAAGTTGTGTTGAATAAAATTATAAATTTTTGAAAACTGCAAGGATTATGAGAAAGTTAACTTTTCTTGTTTTGCCTTTAGAAAACGAATAACTGAATAAAATACAAATTAACTTCAGTGTTATTCTACGAAAATATCTTTTAGTGATCAGTTTTTTGATAATGAATAGAAAATAAATGGCAGATATAAATTACTAGCCACGTTATCCTGGAACTTAATCGAGCGTTGAGGCACACTTTTTAAGCATATGTATGGTTTAAAAAGTCAACCGTTTTAATTGTTTTGAAATAAAAACATGCTAAGAACTTGAGGCTGACGAAATATGGGGAATTTTTATCTATTAACTACAAAAATCGCGAAAAAAATTTGTTTCTTGAGTTAAATTTGTTAATTCAAAATAAGTTAAAGAATGAAACATTTACAACAACACGATATGTATAAATTGTAAATCTTAAGTTAAATAAGAATGGAAAGCACAATTGCAATACAAGTATTATGAACCTTTTTTTAAAGATAATTGGAGATAAAAAATTTTCAAAGTGTATTAAATCGTCTACAGTTTGTTTTACAAGTTAGGTATTTTAACTAAACGGTGTCTCATCCTAAACTGAAGTGACTTGCTCTCCTACTTGTGGCTTCATAACTAAGTTTGATGGACGGTACTGCACATGTATTACAGAGCCAGATCACGGGCCCAAATCCCCATTGACCTGAAAAATTTTTAGGCTTTCTTTTGGCATTTGCTAAAATTGTGTAAAGGACGGTGAGGATCATTCCGAACGTTTACATTGTTTAGACTTTTTTTGTTATAAATTTTTCCTAAAAATCATTTTTACAAGTGTCCAGCTGACAAAGCGAATAGCCACCTGACTAGCTAGTCTAGGCGGGCCAGGATAATGTGACATGAAAATAACTGCAATTTTAAAAAAATGGTAAATGGAAGAGAGATTTATTAGTTTTACAATTACAGAAAAATATGGAGTGATTAGCTAATTGCAAGATTATAATCTTATGAAGAGAAACATATGAAAAGCCGCGATGCATTTAAAACTCTAAAGAGGAAAGGAAAACAAAACGGATGCGGATTAGCTCATTGTTTTTATAGGCAGGATTACCAAACAATTGGTTCGGCTTCTTTCATTTTAAGAATGATTTCATCTATTTCATACTAAGGGCGGGCATGGTTGGCGCAGTTGGTAAGATCTCTGCTTTCCAATCACAAGGTCCCCAGTTCATTCCCTGGCTCTGGTAGGATTTGAGCTGATTTGTGCGACTTTCTTTCCCGCCTAAGCTAACTCAGCTTTCCATCCTTCCGAGGTAGGTAAATGAGTACCAGCAACTGCTGGGAGCTAACCTGCGATGGATTAGTGT
>ERZ1740055.451-NODE-451-length-11199-cov-7.381461_pt1 | contig 11199 bp, 3 predicted proteins | sample MGYA00581747_ERZ1740055 | MGnify/ENA primary metagenome ERZ1740055 (study PRJEB43018, sample SAMN04849739) | marine metagenome | isolation source: floating plastic debris | place: Pacific Ocean | collected 2008-08-28 | study: EMG produced TPA metagenomics assembly...
GTTTATGTACTTTCTGTATACGACGCCAAATAAAAAAACACTGTCTGTCTGTCTGGCTAAAAGGCTTGAGGCTTGAAGGCTTAAACATCTAAAGACCAACATTAACATTATAGAAAAAAGAAACTAAAAAAAGGATTTCTTAGGTCCCCGTATTTGTTTAACTTTAAGGCGTTACTCAAACTGATTGTCACAAATCTCAGTTACAAATGGCTAGACGTTACATTATTGCAATAAGCTAAAACATCTTCATTAGTTCGCCCGTATAGTGCGATAAAAAGGTCTCTTCCCTTTATTTATAACAAATCACTTAACAGATCACAGATGGCAAGTCAACACCTTCATTTGTGCACCGATACCTTCAAATTCCGTAAAAAAAAACGCATTTCAAAATTATGAAGAAACTGAAGGCAAGATAACTGAAAAAGTATTTAACTTTTACACAGAGAGTCTTAATCTAAGTGAAGTTATCTCTTTGATTGTTGCAGTTGTGAAAAATATGTCTTTTCATTCTAAATCTTACCGCTAAAGCCGTAAAGGAATAAATAAAAAGGTGTTGAGAAAATTTGAGAGACTCTATCTTTCATTGACTGCACAGCTACGCTATACTTGTTTATGCATGCAAAATGTTCAAACTGATTTATTTTAATTTGAGCAATTTATTGCTTATACATCATATAAATTTTGAAATCATTTTACGTGGTTTTCTGTCATGCACCAAGCTTTAATTTTTTTTGTTTTATCTGACATTTTAAACAGATATCTTTATTAAATAACAAATCAAGTCATCCCCTATCAGATGTTTATTTACTCGGCTAAAAAACTGTTGATCTAAATTTAAAGATAAGCTAATTAATTTTCAGCTAAAAAACTTAGTTCGGTTTCTTAAATCCAGTTAATGTAATCAGTTATTTATAGCAATAATAAGATGTCTTAAAAATCTTAAAAATTATTGGCTTTGAGAGTTCTCTATTTTATGGTTTTATTGCAACACATTTGCAGTAATGTTTTTAAACCACACTAAAAATATATAGTGTTAGTCTATGGCGACACAAAGATGATTTATCTGCCTGAAACAATATGATCGCCCATCTGGCCCCCGACGCCATTAAAGGCATTATGATAATTGAATAGTTTGTCTTCAGGACAAATTGTCAAACCTCAGATTTTAAAAATTTCTTTTAAAGTTGGAAAAACAAGGAATGAGTTTTTTCAGTGCAAAAGCTTAAAGTATTCGGAAAGAACAAACACCGATCAGAGATTTTGCGATATATTTAGCAAACAGCTGAAACACAGTACCACCTACGCATTGAAAAAGTCAGTTTGTGATCCTTTTATCGAGCTTTAATCAAGAAATTAAAAGACACCTTTCTTTAATCATCCTATTACATCAATTAATAGTTGTAAGATTTTCCCGCATCTTAATTACCGGTGCATTTTATGTGTTTTAAAAAAAGTTACCGACAAAAGTAATCTGGTTTCCAAGTTTATATCAAATTGTACAACTTCCATTTTCAAGTGAAACTTGTTTTATAATTTACCAACTGTGTAATACATCTGACATTAAAAATGAGACACTTTCTCATTTCTAAGTGTAATGCTTATAATGAAATTCGTGATAAATATTTCAACGAAATGACAGTATACGGTAAAAAAATATATTCCTTTTTAATAATGTTGATCCTTTCCGCTTTTGTATGTAGATCAGTTGCTCGGATATGTTGTATAATTACAGTTGTAATTATCACTTAAAATTTACTTTATTACGTTTATATAAGCGTAGTTCTTATTATAGGCTTTTTAATGCAAAATTTCAAAAAAAAAATTGCTTCAACTTTTCTGTATTAAGTCAACCATATTTTCAAGGATTAGATTAGAGCTCCTTTTATGTTTCAAATGTAGCAAGGTTTTTAAATTTCTTTCAACTTTAATTGAAAAACTGAAGAAAAATAAGTTGTAATAATAATTTGGTTGCTCAGATTGTAGCCCTGATGGCGACCAGAAGCTGAGTTTATCGGTTTTCTTTAACATTTTCGGGAGACATATGAACAGGACAACACACACAGACACAACAAAGACAGACCACAACAATTTGGCCATGAGTTATACCCCATCAAATAGAGCAGGATATTTCTTTTTTTTTTTTTTTTATTTTTTATTTTTGATTTTTTAAATGATTTTACTTCAAAAGTCAATACTCAAGATGGTTACTAACAGAGAACTGGTATGCGCATTACCATCGTATCAAGGAATATCTTATGTAATATTCATAAGAGCCTGAAGTGTGTTCATAGAACAATAAAATCTTTTTAAAATTTGTTACTAGCTATACAAATTTAAACTGATTCATTGCCAGCCAGTAAAAATGTCAAATTAATCTGAACTAGTTCAAGAGCGTCACGATAAAAAAAAAATCATCTCCCGCTCGTTGTTTAAATATGGGCTTTATTCTGCTTCTCTGAAACTTCGGTTAACTGTTTTTTGTTTTTTGTTTCCCTTTCTAAAAAACTTGACAGACTTTACGTTGTTTGAAACTAAAACAGTTAACTTTGTGATGTGTTCTTTGCCTCAACAAAAGGCTTGTTTTCTTCAGCTCAATATCAAAATATCCCACCTTTTTAAAAATTTCTATCACCGGAAGGATTTGTACTAGCTGAGAAAAATAATCTCAAAATACCAATGAATAATAGAACAGTATTGCTTCCCCTTTTTTAAACTTTATATGGTTTTAGCTGAGCTATTTAAGCGGTCTGAGGAACCCAGTTCCTTATTAAGTAGCTTAAAAAGCTCTGCTTATGTTATTGTGCACGAGCGATTGTGGGTTGAAGGAACCCCCAGAATACACAATCTCTTCACACCGGAAAATGACAACGCAAGTTAACCCGCTGTGCAACAATAATACGAACAATCTGGTTTCTCTTGACCTCGTGTGAATATTTGACACGAAAACCTTCGCTTTATTGTTCTTGCTGTTTCCACTTCTTAGACTCGAAGGGTTTGCAACACTTTTGACGGGAACTGAATCTAATTGAATGCCAAATGTAAATATTTTTTCATTCGTCCGTGTTTACTAAAGAAAAATGCAAACATTACTTTTGATAGCTTCCTCAACTGAATGAAGATTAACCAAGAAAGTTGCTTTTATAGTCTAGAGAGCTGAGCCAGTGATGCAGAAAGCATAGCACCAAAGGAAAAGCCGCAAAGCATCAATACAGAAAATTCAAAGATTTTCAGTAATTTTAAAAAATCACTAGAAGCGCAAAACAGTTGCTTTGGAATTCTAGCTACTTGTATACATTGGAGCACTCATTACAAATTATTTAAAAAGAATAAAAACTATTTTGCTTCAGTTATAGGAAGTTTTAAACAAAATGATCTCTGGAATACAATTCACAATAACCTGACACTCATTCGGGTTGAGTTGATCTGATAAAAAATGGGTTTGGCCTCTTTAGTCAAAACCAGTTTCCAAAAACCAAAGCCAAAGGTAAAGGCCGATGAAAGTATATTGTGACTACATCTATCTTTGAATTCTTTTAAGCTTACTTTTTTATCAAAACAAAACCTTGTAATGCATAAACTGCTTAATAAAGTATTATTATTCAGGAAAATTAAAATCAAGAGAGCTTACAAGAACTTTAATTGTGACGAAAGCCCTGCTTGACTTTCTACCGGTAGTTTTGATTGTTTTTCCTTGCGGCATACTGCCAGAAAGTCGCGATGAACCAGCACACACAGCGCCAAACCCAAGTTTTGGTTATAATGAAGCAATTATTATTTTAATTGAGGTTACTGTCTATCTATCAATTCGGATGACAAAGGTTTTATGTCAAAATTCAGCTTTCAGAAATTTCAATTAAGTTCTTCAAAGTCGTAAATATAAATTCAGTGAACATTAATGTTGAAACAAAAGCCTTACCTTGCGCTATTTGTTGGGAGTCGACACCACTGTTGGCTACAAATAGATTACCGACGAGGAATGAAAGAAACAAGAAATACCAAGCCATTACTGACGACAGAATTTGTAGTTCTTCACTATTTCAACAGTTGGTTTAATTCTTGCGGCTTTTAATCTTATTCCGAAGCTTCAGCACTTGCGTTTTGCTTTTCAGTTCTTCCCAGCCGCAGTCGCAACAACAAACACGTTGGTATAAAAATGCACAATCCCGCTACACTCCCTACAGACTTGAAACACTTTTGTAATAATTTATGTATTTACTCAACGATGAAAAATTAGACGCGCAACTTAAAAACTTCATTCACTCTGCGGAAAGGGCTCTCGATCGATGTCGTTTGACTGATATTCTGTATATGAATGTTTATTGCGATTTCCGTGGCGTTGAATTGTGCATTTGTCATTGAGCCAGGAATGTGTAATTGTGAGCTCATACTGCCAGTTATGCCAAGGGCATGACCTGGTTTCTGTTGATACCCACAAGGTGTCAGTCAAAATCACTCATTGTTAGAAGACTCGGATTACATGAACTAATGAAGCAATATTTAAAACAAATTGTCCAAAACTATAGATTACCAAAAACATAGAAGTGTCTTAATATTTCAATGATTTCCATAAAAGCCAGCATTAGTTAGGATCTATAAATGTCATAAATGGAATGCTGCGTCGGTGTTTTTATAGAAACAGTTTTACAAGTAGTTAAATTTCACACCGTAGTGAAAAAAACTTTTAAAAAAATTCTTTTTCACTACGGTGTAAAATTTAACTATTTGTAAAACTGTTAGTTAGGATTCAACTGTTCCGTACAGCGACCTTAGAAAATAAACGAGATCTAGATTGGAGCTGTTTGCAGGTTATATATTTCTGAATACGAAATTGACGATCAGGAAAGCGACTTGAAAACTGTGCGGATAATTATCAAATAATAATTATCTGGAAAATATAACATTAACAAGCCTTTCTTGCACAGTTGCGACGGAAAGGAAAAGAAAATATTTTATGCGCAATCAAAAACAAAATTAAATAAAAAAATCTAGCTTGCCGTAGCACCTCTCTATGTTTTTAAATAACTTTATACAATTAAGTGTCGTTTTAGCGGATTAAAAGGTTTTCTGAATCAAAAACTACTAAGTGCAATTTTAAAAGTTTCCTATCAATGAGTGTTGTTTGTTTTACTTGGTATTGTATTTATTATAAAAAAACGTCATGTTTAGTTTTCCGTACACGCTACTTCTGTTTCACTCATTAGGGTTCGTACATCAGGCCCAGTTTTCCAATACGGCAATAGTACAAAACTGAACTGATTTGATAAAATTAATAAAATTATTAAGACTGTAAAATTTTTTAAAAAGTTATATAAAAACCATATGTTTTCGACTTAAACGTCATCATCAGGCTTCATTTTGCCGTGTAAATTCAAAACTTTATTCCCATTGGGAACAGGAAAATTGGATGGACTTGAAGCTTTTTGTTTAAAGATGGTTCTTTCCTGCCATCATTAACACTTCCATAATCTTTTTTCCCCCATTGTCGTGCTGGTGTTATTATACACCACGTGAAAGAATAAGTTGAGAATTGATTTATAGGTGTCTTGCAGGTTCGGACAATTTGGTTTTGTTTTGGTGAACTGAGTTTTTTTAAGTTTCACACTTTTACTAAGAAAACTCGAAGAGGTTTTGTCTGCCACAGGAAATCCTCTCTTTTACGTGGGAACCGAGAAATGAATGTCTGCATACAAATTACAAGTCTAGCTGACATAGAAAACGGCTTCTTTGAGCTGAGGAATTTTGAAACTTTTCCCAGCATCTTAACAAATTACTAAATCTCTTAAATATCTAGGAGGGAAGCTTCAAATCATATAACAATATTATTTGAACTATATGGTATAATTTGTTAATTTTTTAAACTGAACCGACAAAAAATCAAATTGACGTCCTCTATTTACTGAAATTCATCACAAAACAATGCAGCGGTTATTGCTATGGCTAACAAAGCACATTATAAAAACTTCATCACAAAGTAATTGGCAAACAAAAGCTTGGCGACAAAAAAATGAGACAAAAAAATTGCAACTTCACCACTGTGATGAGCTATTTAAAAGAGATCGTTAACTGTTAGGTGTTTCGAGTACAAAGAGGTAACAAGGCCTAAAGCTGTCAAAATTATAAAGTTTTTAGTTAAAAAGATTTGGTTAAGAACCACTTTTGTTCCTCTCTTCCGAGACGATTTGCTAGCAGTAAGATCGCGACAGTTTGCCCGCGAAGTTTTTGACTTTGTTCCTTTTCAAAATTTTAATTATAAAAACCTCCAACAGTATATATTGCATTAAAACTATAAAAGTATAAAGATATAAAAACTAAGACGTTTTGACGGTTTCACAGCGTCATTCTCAAACTAAGCTGAGACTATAAAGATATTACAAGCTATATATACTTTAACAAACTTTATTGGAATGCTACTTAAAATTTGTGTGATATCGTAGGGACTATAACTACGGCATGCACCTTAAGTGTTAAGGCTGTAGTTCAAATCCCATATGAATAACATATTTATCTCGAAAACTAAGCAGTCAAATTTGGATTAACACCTTTGTTCCTATTTTTTTTTTCGCCAATTTTTTCCTCGAAAATTTGTTGTCACAAAAATTTTGTTTAGATAGTTTTGTCGCGAAGTTTTACAGTAGGCCATATAAATCAATCAAAGCCATCTTTTATGCGACTAAGGCTTGTAGCAATTAAGACATTCGCTTCCAACCGATAATAGAAAAGGTTCCCCTTGGCAGACAAAATTTCATCAAGTTTTTGTCTGCTAAAACTAGTATCTGGCCTCCTTTTTGTTTTAAATACCTTTAAACTTTCTCTTGTTTAACTTTAAAATCTGGCTCAAATACTTAACTCAAAAATGGAACATACACTAATGCAGCTGAATATATGGTGTATACGAACAACTTGATAGCAGTTGAAAGCTTGTTTCGCTGCATTAATATTTGGGAGGCAGTTCGACAATACAAATCCTTCAGTCCTTGGTAACAAAATTGCTATTTGCACGACAGTTATATTGGAACTGGAAGTGCCGGTATTTTGAACACCGACTAGTATTATTATAAAAGACCTCTCTGACTTATTTCACAGTTTGACGGCCTTGAGCTTTGAACATGCATGTGGATAAAAGGAATATGAAGTCTTTTATATTATATGTTTTAAAAAATTATCATAAAAAAGATGCGAGTTCCAAATTCTATTCAAAAGAACTGTCAAGTAAGACTCGACAAATTTTAAACTAAAGTTGCTAATAGATTTATGTTTCTTTATCATAATTTTGCTCCAACAAACCAGATTTTTAAAAGTGTAGATATTTTAGTTCAATTTTCCCTCCTCCTCAACCCATCAAAAAAACTACAAAGAGGTTTAGGGGAGAAGTGTCATGCTAGTGTTATGTCGAATCAAACGGCTGTTGAAAGATCTTTCAAGCTGTGATTAAGTTTGCATCATAGGTGATAACTACTCTAAACGTGCCTTATGGTTTTCATGTTTCAAATCTGTAGAGGAAGACCATATTCAAAAATACGCTTGTAAATGACACTTGTTCAACTCTGGGCTGATGAACTACGTGACCTGCGAACATACCGGCTCTCTACTTTGCAAACTGCGTACCTACTGGTAATAATATCGCAATCAAAACGGATGCTAACGCCAAACAAGCAAACTATTGCCAAAAATAGCAAACCTGGTTCAGAAAATATGCTTCATATGCAGCATCGATGGTGAAAAATTTACGCAATAAACAAAATCGTGAGGCTATATTGACTACCATGATAAAACGGCATCATTAACAAAACTATGTATGTACAGTGCATGGCCTTGCGCTAAACTAAACAAGTGAAAACCAAACCACTTTAATTAGTCAACTCACTTAGACTCGCTTTTTGAAAACAAATAGTAAATTAATGAAACATAATTTATTTTCTTGTTTCGGGAAGTTTATTTTCAAATTTTTAGATGCTCCCTTTAGACAGAGACTTTGAAAACATTAACTTGGGGTAGATCATGACATCATTCGGTTCAGCTTCCTGTGCCCCGGCTCCACAGGGGAGCGTGGAATTTAGGGTGTGTCTATCCAAGTGAGCGTGCCCGAGGTAGCTTCTAGGCATACAAAACAAAACAAAAAATTATAATCGCGCGCGTGTGCCACGAGTCATGTGTTTGAAACAGACTTATAAAACAGCCGCGCAAAACATTGTGGTTCCGGCTTTTCTGCAATGCATTCTGGTCAGTGAAATGAATGAATGAATGGGGACACTATTTACATATTCCTAATTTAAATATAACTAATAAAAATATATAAGATATATAAGCTATCTATATATATTACAAGATTACAAAACACTATTTACCTATCACTAACTTACTTATAAAATGTAAGAACTAATAAAATTATAAGGAATATAAGATATAAAAACTATATTTAAGTTAAACGAGTGAAAGTTGCTGCGCAGCGAGAAAAAATGATTAGTTTGTAACATTTTGATGAGACAAGTCGTTTTCTTATAATTAGATGTGTGGAAGGTTAGTTTGGAATTAAAATGCGTTTGATGATTTTCTAATTATATTCTATGGTTTCAGAAAGTTATTCAGTACTCGACTGACTGTAGTCATGACGATTTATTTTCGAACAAACCTTACAATAAAAAATCGCAAAATAAAACAAGTTTGTACCGATCAACTAGTATTTGGCTATTACGAAGGGAAGTGCTATGAGAATACTATTCCGCATTAAATTGAAATGTGGAGTCATCTTTTTGTTTTCTTTTCCAGTGTTAGTGCTCTTGCATTTTAGTTCTCGCATTTTAGTGTAACACTAACAGTCGAGATTTGGGAGGACTGGTACTTAGTTAGCCGCTCCCAGAAGATTTGTTGACATTTAATGGTAATTGAAATTCGTTCTAGAAAATTATTGAAAATCCTGCATGGTGATAACTGGCCTCCGTCAGAGTCTTTGTTGTCTCTAATAAAATAATTTGACAGTTTGAAAGTTTCCTGCGTTACATTAGCGCAGTCACACCCTCACACGCATCACCTCTCATACTTCACACATTTTAGAATCAGTCCTGTTTTACTTCTGCTTCCAGTCCCAAAGAGTCGGTAAACTTGACCATGGACCTTGAGAGTCCGCTAACAGTTCTGCCGTTACTACTCAGATCAGCTCGAACATTCAGCGTGGTTGCTGAGATTACAACAATCTCGGTCCGCGCTGGTTGACATCACAACGAATTGTGACGACAGAACATCGCTCTCTCTGCCTGCGGCCGTTTAAGGGCGCGGGCAACTTCAATCTCACTCATTTTTTATAATGAACTTGACAGGTCTGGAAATAGACCCTATCCAAAAATGGCGGCAGTTTTAAAATTCTTTTGTCTACATTCAAATTAGTCTTATACTAGCCTCGTTCTTAAGTTAAACTTTCAAAAGATTATCTTACCACAGACGAGGCTTGTTGGTCTAATTTGAATGTAGGCAAAAGGATAACATCGCCGTCACTATTGAATAGAGTTTATGTTTTTCCAAATTACCCAGAGCTCCCAGGGTTTAAGTGATATTTGAAAGGTGAACACGTGCAAGCGGAAATGTGTACACGTGAGACTGTCTAAACATTTGTACAGCGATGCACGTGCCTCGATTTTACTGTGATTTGGAAGCAAAGGGGAGACGAGAGGTTGCTCGAAACAAATGATTTTGCATTGAAACTCCACTGACAAATTGAAAATTCATCAAGCTCATGTGTTATCAGGAAATATTTAGAGACAGTAGAAATGTTTACATTTTTTCGCCTCACAATATTTTACCCATTATTTTCTGACTTTTCATAGAAAAGCTGCACGTGCCATGTAATTTTACATCTTTATAGAAACGGAGACTAAAAAGCGACAGAAATTGTGTGATGAAAAAGTTCAAGCATCACTCTTTTACAGTTAATTTTCCAATCGTCTAGCCCCGCATTTCTTAACCTTTGCATTGGTTACTCCTAGTTTGTTAAAACGTTGTTGAATCCGTGAGATGAAGACATCGCTTAATAGTAGAGTTCACCAAATCGTTAAAAGAACTAGCACACATCTACTAAAGGAAGCCTTTTTTTTCTAGGAAAAAAAAATTGTTATTTTTACTTCCTGTATATTTTTTAAATTAGCTATGCAGCCAAGATTAACTAAGATTCAAATGCTGGGATTGAAATGTTCATCTGAAGCTGTATTGTTTAGTCAAACTGCCCTTTGGCATTTTTCCTGCATTCAAAGAACAGCAAATTGGGGTTAACGCAACAGGTCTAAACATAAACCTATTCGAATGTCCTTTTAGGATTTCTTTGACAAGAGGTTTGGCATGCTCACGTGATTCAGGAACATTTTTTAAAAACTTTGCCGTTTTAACATTGTTACCGCCATTATTTGTTTGAAGGAACTGCTGTCAATGCATAGTTTTTTGCAACTGCTTGCTAAAAATATTTTTTGTTTGGATTGGATGAGATATGCAAAAAAAACTTTGAATTTCATTTGCACAATTCTTGGTTTTCTTGCCACAATTTTCTGGGAAAATTAAAATTTTATGTTCTAAATCAAGAAAATTATTCGTCTTAATGTGTTTTTGAGAGTTTATGTTCAAAGGGGTAAAAAATATAACATTTTGCAAGATATTTTAGGTTGAAACATAAGGTCAGTGGAAAGGAGGCAAGATGGCTGCGCATTTAAAAGTTACTATATTTTCAGGAGTGTGTAAAAAGCCTACAAGTCGTTTTAAGACCTTCCTTCTGATAAACCTTTTAGTATAAGATACAATACTTTCTACAATAAAACCATTAAATTTGCTAATAGGTTACAAACTATGAATCAAAATCCAAAATATGCAAATTATTTATATGAAACAGAGTAGTCCGGGTAGAAGGGTTACGCTCTTACGGCTTTATAAAGAAGCGTCAACTTTACCGACCGCCTTTTATATGGTAAAATATTATTGCTATTAAAACCCGAGTACGGTCTATGCCAAAAACAACCAAAACGTCTTGACTTAAATTTTTTTGTTAATATTGTTTATGAGTTTGATTTTTAAAAGTAACTAAATATAAATAAAATATTTAAACCTGTAGGTAATAATAACAATAATTAAAACAACAATATATAATTATAATAAGAACATTCCCAGAATCCTTTGCAACTGGAAAATCGTTAATCCCTAATATCTTGGTCAGTTGAGGGCAGC
>ERZ1740055.452-NODE-452-length-11198-cov-7.785246_pt1 | contig 11198 bp, 4 predicted proteins | sample MGYA00581747_ERZ1740055 | MGnify/ENA primary metagenome ERZ1740055 (study PRJEB43018, sample SAMN04849739) | marine metagenome | isolation source: floating plastic debris | place: Pacific Ocean | collected 2008-08-28 | study: EMG produced TPA metagenomics assembly...
TATTGTATTGTATTGTATTGTATTGTATTGTATTGTATTGTATTGTATTGTATGTATTCTGTTTACGGATAGGTATTTCCCCAAGCAACAATTGAAAAACTAGCAAAGGATATATTAACGTATAATGCAACATTGTAAGGACTGATATGTGTACATAATGTCTGACGTTTGAGATAATATTCACACAACATTTTATTCTTTTCAAAGTTAAAGATGGCATTACAAACAAAGCTCTATTTCTTTGATTTAAAAAATATATATTGGATTTGTTTTGATAATTCTACTTACCATCGCAATCACTACATTTAAGAGTATTACTAGGACATGCGCAACCACCATTTCGAACACTGCTAACGGTGCGCTTACTAGTGGCATTTACGTCCTTGTCCAAATCTTCACGCAAATCCTCAATACCACTTTCGTTTCTAACTTTATTGTTTCGTTGTATTCGAAATCCAGTATATGCAGTAACAATTCTATCACTAGCGCTCTATAGCGCAACTATCAAAATGGTCACTAGCATGATTGAAAATAAATAATTTAGCTTGCAAAGCGGACAGTATATGTACATATGATCTCTAGGATCTCCAGTCCTCTTAGTTGTTATGTGGTTGTTAATGTCATAAAATGATCCGCGTTTCCTCTTTTCATGTATTAGTTAGCAACTTTGATGTCCATGGGATAACCATGTCTGACTGTCGGGATATTTGCATTCATGTGACATACTAAAGTTGCCAGTAGGTAGAAATACTAGAAAGAGAAGAAAACTTTTCTAAAGCATTTCATAGGTTGAAAGACGGACCAAGTAAATCCCCAGGGTCTGTTACATACCAAAAAATGTTCGGGTCACCAATACTGTCCACGTAATCCCCTGTTTCTGGAGGATTTACAACAAAGCTGTATCGTTTAGCAAGTGTTTTGTGAATGTTTCTTAATATTCTAGGAAGAGCAACAAAGCTCTTTAGCTGGCAGCAACTCTTATCCTTTACTTCGTTTCATTTTGTTGCAGGAACAAGGCTTGTCTCCCAATGCAGCAGTTTATGGGACTTTAATCCGGAATGCAGCTGGACCACACATTTACCGCTATTTAACGGAGCTTCTAAAGGTCTGTGTTTTAAGGACCATTTTTTACATTATTTTCCTCTAACGAAAACAAGGAAACTTCTAAGAGGAGAAGCAAAAAATATTATAATCAGTATGAATTCTTCTACTTGAAATAACAGGGCCTCTCATATTGCACGAAAGAAAATTGAATAATTGGCCGGCATTGTTGAGAAATTGTTCGGCACTGATGAGAAACAGCCTGACATTGATGAGAAATTGCCCGGCATTGATGAGAATTTATCCGTCTCTAGTAATATTATTTTTTTCCGAAACTTATGAGAATTTGTCCAGAAATTGCTCGGCACTGATGAGAAAGTGCGCGGCTGTACAGGTCGACATATAGATATCTAGCCCTTGACACCGACCCTATAAGGGGGATAGTTGTTAATTGAGAATCCACGCACTTTGATTTAAGGGACTTTTGAAAATCAAGCGGCTTATATTCTTTCTCTTGCAGTATATGAACAAAGAATCCATTGAACCAGACCAGAGAGTGATAACTTTATTAGACAAGGCAGCTACTGCGATAATCACGCAGCCTAAAGTAAGGATCATATATATGTATATATATATATACATACGTATAAGATTAAAACTTCTTGGCTCAATGGCGTAAAGGTCCAGAGCTGTAATATACAATAAATGAATCTCGCGAATTCACAGTGCACACTGTCTGACGAAGGAGTCACGCCGATGGCTCTGAAAACTTAAAGTAAAAGTTTGCCGAGATTCATTTATTGTATATATATAATTGGAATATAAATTCTAGCTAAAATTCATCAACAGAATACATTGCACACATTGCTCTCTCGATCTAAGCTAATTAACAATTCAAAACACTTCCAAAGTATTACTATTACTCAGTTCTGTGCAAAATACCTTGTCTCCCAGTTTGCTACGCTATCATGTTAAGATATTTAACAAATACTAGTAATTTGTGGATTTACTGTTTTTTTTCTTTTCATCTAACATAAAACCAATTGCGCTTGAAGTTTTCTTGGTGAGAATAAGAAATACGTTTACCGAGAGATTTGCTATTTACAAAACTACAAAATTTGAATTTGAGAATATTATTGCTCCTCTTGAGGAAACAAACGCAAGTGTGAACCTCTTTTAAAAACTAAAACAAATTGTGGTTTGTTTTATAGCATATTGCAACTTATTTTCACATTGCAACTTATTCTCAGGAAGATCATTCATAGAAACGCATATAAAAGGAAACTGTAGAATTGGTAATTAATACAAGTCCTATTGGGAAGCAGATGCCAGAATTTTATTTCCATCATCATCTTACTGAAGTCCATACGTTTTCTCACTAAAATTAAACTATATTTTATCATCAATAGATAACATATAAGTTCACGAAATAAGTCAGCGATAGTTAAATAAATAGTTAATAAAAAAGACGACAAAACTTGCAGGATGATTTAAAAAATTGAGCTGTTGGTTGGCTATAGATTATTAACTCTTGCTGCAAAATATCTAGATCAGTTTTGATAAAGTTTAATTGGCTCTCTTAAAAGCTTTCAGAAACTATCAAATATGAAACAGGAAAGGAAAATTTACAATTTGTAACATGTTGTGTTGAATTAACAGGTTACACAGAATTCTATAACCGCATGAGGAACAATTAATATTTCCTGTTTTAAAATTTTCAAAGTGAATGCTTAAGAACCTGAAAGAAACTAATGCTTGTTTTATTTCTTTTCGTACTATCTTTACTCTAGACTAGAAAAAGTTGTTTTCCACGCAAATATTATCATTTTTTAAGATAGCTGTTTCCTGTCAGTGTAGAATCTAAGGACAGGCTGATATGTTATTATGATATTGTGCTAAATATTGCACATTTATAGCATGCTGTGCATGTATCTTTGTCGGCAAGCTTATTCTAACTTGCCATGAACCTTTTGAGTAGATACGCTGATCTAGCTGGATAATTTGAATTTGACTTGCGAAGTTTAAAACACTGAGGTTTTTTGATTGCGAAGTAAAATTTCAGTTGTTCTTTTAGTTTAGTTTTCAGACAATACAGAGAAGGTGCTAAGCTGCTCACAGAGAAGTGCTAAGCTGAAACGGATAAATTGCTTCAAAGCTTCACTGCATTTCAAAGCTTTAAATCTCAAGCATACCTTCCTGCGTGGGTTTTATCCCTGACTGGCTTGGTGCTGTGGCTGGAGTAAAAACTATTTTAAGATGACATAACTTCTACTACATTTTTAAAAGTTTTTTTTCTTTACTTTTATAAACCAGTTAAGTAAGATAAAAAGCAAATTATTTACTTTTAATGAGATATCTAGGAATCTTTACTAGTAAAGAGCTTGAAAAACATTACCTTGTCACTAAGATTTGTGACCTAAAGCTTGCTTTTATAACACTAAACAGTAACAATAGCTAATTATGAAACTCCAGAACAACTACTATAATAAAAACAAGCAATAGCACAAAGGCAAAAGCCTGTTAATCCTCTTTAAAGCTAATATTTGTGTTTAATTTTTAACGCTAACTTTTGTTATCGCTAATAATCTCGATAGATGATACGCAAATACAATAATTAAACCGGTGAAAAATGACTATAACTTGTTCGTTTTTGATTAGGAAACCATGGTTAATTGTTGGCAGAACTGCAAACAGAACGAAATAGGAAGGTCCAAACTTTGTTATTCATTTGTCCTTTGCATTTGTTCGTACAGGACTTCAAGGCAATGAAACCGATTAATTAGTTTCTTTTTCCTTTTGGTTGGTGAAAAACACAATCGTAGTTTGAATACATTTAGAATTATGTGTTTTGTTAATGTTTGAAGTCTAAATCTACTTGCCTAAAGGTAAATAAATCATAGATGTCTCAATTATTTCAGTCATATGTTCAACCATATGTATTCTATATAGACATGGTTATAAAATGTTGCTAACTTTTTCGAACTTTAAAATTTCTTAATAAAACCAAGTAAACTTTACCTTAAAATAGAAGAATGACATTATTGGTGAACATCTTTAAATGAAGACATTTGTCTATTCGTTTAGCACTTACTGATTCTATCAAAATCTGTTTTGAGTTCATGCGGTGGCATCAGCCAAAACCACATACATGCAGATAATAAAACATTAATTGCTTTATAAAAACGCACATTGCACAGTTAGAAAACTTTGACCACTCCGTTTAAAGCAACATATATTATTAATAAAAGTTCACTCCAGAGTAACTTAAACCAAGTCAAAACAGCCCAATTTGCATTTTGTAGAAAGTGATCCACTCACTGAACAAGTCTTTTTAATTGTACAAACTAACATCTAATGAAATTATCTAAGGCTCTAAACTCTCTTTAGAAACCTGTTGGCATTTTAATATGATAGAACTTCACTGTGTACAAAATGAATCGTAAATTTTCTTTAAATGAAACTTACCAGTTTACAATTTATGAAAACTTTCGTGACTATGGTTCGACAGATTAGGAACTTCAATGCATATTTGAAGATAAGAATCGCATTAGACATCACAATAACGCCAAAAATCGTTGAGAGCGGAAGTTGGGTATAACCTAACTACTTTATGGCTGACAAACAAAAAATAATTAAACAAATCGGAGAACTCAAATATGTATTTCATACAAAAAATGGAATTTCAAAGCATTTCGGTAAGGAAACACACCGTTTTTTAATTTGATTTTAGAAAATATTTTCATTAAAACACGTACGTCATTTGGTGAATGTAATTATTCAAAGTTTGTGCTGTTTTGACACTGAATTGTTGGTTCACACCAATTCTTTATGTTACATAAATGTCTAAGATTTACAGACTTTGTAATCTTGAGATATCCGACACAAGGAAAATTCCTTACAAAGAGATTTCCTGTACATTACTTTTATGTTCAAAAAATAATATTCCAAAATTTGCTTTCTTAAAATAGAAGCTAAAATGAACTGCAATATATACCAACAATATATCTAAAGTCATACTTGTAATTTTGTATTTTTAAATTTCTTGTCAGTTTTTATATCTTAGCTTGCAGCTTAAATACTTTGTATATAATTTTAAATGAAAGAAAAATGTCAAATGTAAGGTGAAGGTACGAGGTCATTCCAATTTTTAATTTAAGTAATCAAAATTTTAATTAAAAAACTTATTTTAAAATAAAGTTAAATAATGAAACTAATGAACCTAACAGAACTTTAAAAGTAGGACAGAAATGGCTTCAATTCAGTCTTTTGTTGCTCGCCTCTGTTGTCGCAATTGGCGTTGGGAGACTGATTATTTAAGTCTCGCTGTAGCCAAGTTAACCCATGACTATGTTCTTACATCTCACAAAAAAGACATCAACCTAACAAATAGATACGAAAATTGTTTTGCTTATACGCATTTCAGTGAAATTTAATAAGGGTATGTGAGTACCCTTTCTATTAGCTCAAACAAAATGTCTGGATAAAAATAACTTGCATGAGCGGCAAGTTTTAATGGAATGTCCAAGTCTGCAACATAAACATCAGTGTTCGTTCAGAGAAAGTAACTTCTTTCAGTTTAACCCTCAAACATTTATCGACAAACGCTTGATCCAATTTTTTATGTAGTTGTATAACAGCAGAACTAGCTAGCTTCTAAATAGTCGAGATGATCAGGCCTGACACAGTCAAAAGGTACTCGATACGTTCAGAGACCAAGTTTCAGAGTGATGTTTAAAGGGACTTTTGTTTACAAAATTGTTTTCTTATACATAAGTCATCTTATCGAGCTTTCTGTAGATTTAGGAGTCAAAAATCAAAGAGTCAGCGGGAAGTCATGTGTTTTCTGCTTCTTATCAATTTTGAAGGTGATAACAAAGTTCTTAATGCATAAATGTATTTGTTGAAATTATGACAACATTCAATGAAGTTGATATAAATTCAGTTTACCAACTGCCTATGTAAAAATGATAAATAGAAATTTTCTCAGAAAAATCAATTATAAATTACATTAAAGAAGAGATAATAAAAAGAATTGCTTGATCAACAAAGGAAATTGTGGTCAGTATCATTACAAAATGAGAATGAAATAAGTTACAGAACTAGAAACAATACTGATTAATGTCACAAGCCGCGTGTGTTTATTTGACACACAAACCTTACAAAATTTCAATTACTTAAAGTAAAATGATTCCATTATTAACACCTTTGTGATTTCTACTTTGAACTCCCTTGTTGTTGACTTCCATCATTCGATATTTATGAAATTATTCCATTTTTTATACCTCAGTTCCGATGCCTCCAAATCGTGGCTATGCACTGATCGAAAGAATAGTTTATTTTTGCAAAACCTCGCAAACATGATATTTCCTACTTCAATTTACACCACATGAGAAAAAGCAACATTTTCGCCATTGTGCTCAAATTCCAACGTCAGCCCACGATGGCGACACAATGTATAGCTCTTGTCAATTGTTGCTACACTGATTGTTGCAATATCGTACGGGACTTTTTGGCGTTCATGAGTTCCAAAGCCCAAACATGCTGTGGCCAGCCAGTTCTTGTGCTTCTTCTCCTGCAACGCCTCGAATCTTCTACAAGCTAAACGAACAATGTAAAACTCAATCAGTACAAAGATTAAAGAGAGATAATTGACCAAAACAAATAAGAAAAACTCAGACACAATTTAGTAGATTATGGATTGTCATAATCTGAAATTTCAAAAGCCACAGAAATACATCTGATAGAAATTAAAACCCCATTAAGTGAGATCAGAAGGAAAATTTATTGGAGAAACTGATTTAAAATAATCAAATTTGGCAACATTTTCAACCTCTCTGATATTGACAGTAAATAATCATTATACAATTTACTTGTTGCCACGAACAAGTATTCCGATATCATGTTTTACCATTAGAACCTTACGCGTATCTCTAAGATCGCTCAAATTGTGAAAATGGTAAATGTTTTAAAAACGTTATGAAAAACCCACAAGTTTCCCTGATATGTGATGAAGTTCCAGAACGCAAACAAACGATCTGTATTATAAACGAGTAAAAATGGAGCCCTTAAAAAACAAAAGACAAGTTAACAACTTCTTAACTTAGCACATGTACTTACAGCATCAAATCCGAAACCATTTTCTTGTGAACGGTTGTTTGACTCTGAGTCGGCCTCGGTTTCTGAAGAGGAAGAGTATTTTCTTTCTAGCTTGGACTCCCCTTGGGTTTCTTCAGATTTTAAGATTTTCTCAAGATGCCTAATATAGCTCATTGCAAGCTTCAAGGTTTTTATCTTAGACAATTTAGTGTCTGCTGGAACGTTAGGTATATGGCTTCTCAAGTCTCCAAATGCTGCATTGATATTTTGAGTCCTTCTTCTTTCTTTCTTACTCGTGGTTCCCCGTGGTTTTGCTTTGCGCTTTCGGCTTAGCGTTAAGTCTTGCTCAAGTGTTCCTCCTTTCTGAAGTTGCACATTTTCTGCTGTATCTTCAGTTTTCTCATCAACTGTCTGTGTCTCTTGGTTGGAGTTTTTTTCTTCTGCTGCCATGTTGGATAAATTGGTTGGACTCACAAAGGAAGCAATGTATGACTCAGGAGTTCCTTATTTGAGTCTACTAGATTCTACCATCCCCCCGTTAGTTTATAGTGCTGATATCAAACAGTAACTGAATCACAGAGTTTTACGTTGCTGGAGTTTTATGATACAATTTACGCGCTTCTTTGGTTTTCAGCGGCTTCGCGCTGATATCTCCCGTTGGGACGGCCGCGCGCATGCTTGTATTTGTCCCTAAATGACATTGACTCGATCATTTCCGCTTTGCTTATCTATCTTGACCTCTGTACATCTGTTAATTTCACCTAATCAGTTTATAAAGTCGTTAGGAGTAGCTGCATAAATGAGCAAGTTTTTGCTCAAGACATCTGGTTTTGATTTCCTTAGAAGATTTTCTTTTAAGTAGCAAAGAAGCTCCAACACACAGTTATTTAAGTGTGCTCCAGAGAGTTGACTGGCACAAGGTCAATTTTCAGAGATATGCAACACTGAATTCCGAAGTATCGATCAATGTCCACATTTTGACTTTGATAGGTTTTGCATCATCGTCTCGGACTGTCTTAGTAAGACAATGCATCAGTTAAGAGATCAAAATAGAAACATCAAATAATCAATTAACTTCATTGAACTATTCTATTTTCATTCACAGTAGAGGTATTGCAGTAGTTACATGTAAGCTTTATCAGATGACTTGAAAAATAGGGAAATAAAATTTCATTAAAGAAGACCTTTCTTCGTCAATGTTTATTTTTCACAAACATGTAAGAACAAACAAGCACTTACGCGAAATATATATCAATTTTGAGTACATAATGACCTTTTATTGACGAGCAGATTCTATCCCAAACGGTGTTTTCATCAGTACTGTTGTCATTTTGCATTTGTTAGTCCATGTTCAGGGATGTCTATAAATGGAGCTTGACGTCTATTTCAACTTCAACCTGTTTTGTTTTAAAAAAGATTATTTAATATGTAGCTTGTAAATAACATTCTAACTAAAATACTGAATTCCTCCGAGAAAAATTAAAATTGCTAAGTGATTCGCATATTTAGAGGCAAACAAAAGTTTCTCGAGCGCAGTTAATTTAAGTCATGATGCGATGATAGCCGGATTATACTTCTTTAACTGATTTATATTTTGTGTTAAAAAATGTGTGGGAACATTTTTACAGACTTTCCATTGGAAACTGGTGCGGCAACCAATGAGACATTTCACTATTTCGAAATAATTTACCAAATGTTGATGGAATGACAAACGAAATTAAGACAAATAATAGTAAACATATAAACAAAAATTAAGTAAACAAAGTTAAAGAACCGTCTGCCTCTTAGTTAAAAACATGTGAAGGTCACAGCCGCGGAGTTCAGGACTAATGGACACATCACTCCACAAGTGCTGGGCTGTCAATTGACTTTAGTTGAGATATACTCCAGAACACACCTCCTGCCTGTTACAATGTTGTTCTTTAAAAAATGAACATTTGACCAGATGTTGCCTCGGGCGCATCTTCCAAGGTTGAAATTGTTTTCAGCGTTTCTATACGAAAGGTTTAATCTTTTTAAAAATGACGTAAAATTCGGATCTTTGGGTACAGAGCGAAGTCCTTAAAATTACGTTGGAGATCTCGTAAAAATATCAACTGCATCGAATCAAATAAAAATTAAATAAAAACTAAAATTCATTAAAACCGTCCTTGGCTTGGAAATGCACACGTGCTCTTACATCGAAGCCTAAGACCTCATTTTTTACGGTTTTTCTGTAGTAAATCTACGTCAGACAGAAACGCATAATTCACTTTTTTTTAATAAGGTTTTTCTATTACACCGAATTTCTCAAAGTGCAAAATCTTCATAAATCGTTTCACGGCGTTCCATTTTACATAAATAGTGTTCTCGAAATTATAAAAAAGTTGGTTTTTTGTTTGCAGCACGTGTTAGTTTGGATAAGATAATTGTTTTTCTAAACTCTTTAGGGGCTTTATTTTCTTGACGAAACTTTCTTTCGCTCCAAAAGGTTCAAAAACCACAGCTGGTTTGGGGTTATTAGATGGTCCAAGACATTGGTCGATGAAGTTTAGTCTTAAAACCAAGAGGTTAAAAAATCAGAAGGAATGCAGGAAGTTGATATGAATTCCACAAACAAGAAACACGAGAAAAGATGCTGTTGCTGGGAGGCTGCAATACCGTGAAAGTATTTAGAGATTAGAATAACGCAATACTGCGGCAATGAGACCACTTTAAGTAACGTTCCTCCTAAGAAGTTTACTGATTTCAGCAGGGTGCCTGCACAATAAACATTTCCTTCCAAAAGTTGGTAAGGTTCCAGTCTACCGTGCGGGAAGTTTGGGTTTGACTCCCGGCCGCCGGACAAACACTCAGGATTGCTCTACCTTGCTTTTTACCTGCAAATGTCTTCTCGACGTAGATCCAGTCTCGACCGTCTGTCAGATGACCTGAAAGTACTCACAGTTATCCCGGTGCTGTGGTCTGTCTGTTACATCGAGCGCATTTCTCAATATGTGAGCCGCTGTTTCTACTACCTAAAAACCTCAACTGTTGAACCTTGTATTCATTTGTAAAAGCGTTTAGAACATTAAGATAAGCGCTATATAAATGAATATAATTCGTAGATATAAGTAATTCTCGCTAAGAGTTCTTGTGTCTATTCAGTTGATGACAATCAGTTTTTAAATTTGATTATATAAGATGATGAGTACGTTGGTTTGTTGATTGATTTATTTTGTAATTACTATACTCTATAATGCTTTTGGCACTGGTCGAAAACGTTGTCTTTGATATGTTTGTTATCTACTCACTATGATCAGCACACAATTGGCAAGTCGGTGCAGTAATCTTTGTTTTACAAACATTTTTTCCACTAGAATTTTTTTTAAGAACGTTAGAAGGAAAGCCGAGGCCTAACTAAAAGCATGATTTAACCAGCTCTAAAACTAGATTGAAATGTTTTATCAACCCTGTAAGAACGTTTCAATCAGGGCAACAGTTGTTATTCAACTTACGCATTACGCTGGCGTATCAAACATTTCAAAGAATGGGCGTTTAATCAACAGCAGTGCTACCAACTAAACTGTGTATTTTACAAGAAAAATTGGCAGTTGTGTGAAAAACCTTGCGTATATATCTTCATTCGATAGAAAATGGTATCGTATAGGTAGACAGCCTGGATTCAAATTTTTGTTTTTACAAAAAAGTGTATGTATAAGCCAACAAATGGTTTATTGTATTTTTAAAAAGTGATGTTACGGAGCGTTCAGTTTTTAGGAAAACACTATATCCCAATAGGCGAAACCAGAATCGCTTCCAGCGATGTTTCACGACAGCGGTACTCCTCAAAAATGATAGAAGATTTGTGACTAGTTTTGTCGTCTTTGTGACGTGGGTTGTTTTGCATGACATATATGTTTCTGGTCTCACTCCGTATTACTTGATGCTTCATATCAATGACTGAAGCCATACATGTGTAATGTCTTTGCTGATACAGATAGCGGACAAAAAGTAAGAAGAATTCCAAAATAGTAAATCAGGCAGTATTATTGCGTTCGACGAAGGAGAACGCTTTGTAATCGTGACGTCACGGCTGGATG
>ERZ1740055.453-NODE-453-length-11197-cov-10.770059_pt1 | contig 11197 bp, 5 predicted proteins | sample MGYA00581747_ERZ1740055 | MGnify/ENA primary metagenome ERZ1740055 (study PRJEB43018, sample SAMN04849739) | marine metagenome | isolation source: floating plastic debris | place: Pacific Ocean | collected 2008-08-28 | study: EMG produced TPA metagenomics assembly...
GGTATAAAGAATGATATCAAACAATTTCATTTTTCATTTCATAGGCACTTTAAACATGCGTAACTAAGATTAAAATTCACTAGGTGTATGTTTCTCAATATAGACTTGATTTTAGCGCACAAATAAAAGTTTTTCATCTTTATATTTAGCACGAGCACAATCGCTGTGCGTTAGTCGCTTTTGTAACAACCAATAAGATCTTTATCCTTGTAACAGTCCTGTATTTGTATTAAACATTTGTTGTTAAATCTAAACAGTTGTAAAAAGCTCCTTAAGACGACCATAAGAGGGCCGAAAAGTTGAGCATTAAAGAAGCTGACTTGTTGGAATTGGCCTCCTGAGCATTTTAATTGAATTCAAGTAACCAAGGCCGAAACGTCGTTTTAAAACCGGAACAGTTACAACATTGCTTCAAGTTTTATCATTTTACACTAATCTTAAAATTTACATTGAAGAACTGTATCCTTCTTGGATCCTTCTAGTGTGAGCTCATCGTTTGGTTTACTAGACAGAATAAATATGGTAAACCAAACGATGAGCTCACAGTAGAAGGATCTAAGAAGGACACAGTGCTTCAATGTGAATTTTAAGATAAGTGTAAAAGCCAAAGTTATTGCTGCCGCTACTCCGAGTTTCACGCGTTTTAGCGATCATCATCACATCAAAAACTAATGAACTAATTTTGGAGTTAAATTTTTTCTTGAACAAGTAGATGGTACTCAAAAATTTCAGTCAGATGTTTCAAAAATGCGCTAAATACCTTATAAACTGAAACTTTCATTTCTTTTTCTCAAAAAGGCTCCTATAGTTGCCCTTATGATTTTTTCAAAAAAAGCTCTACCTCTCATTAAAATGTAGGTAACATTACTGAAATAAAGTATCCGAGGTTGACTTAAATTATCTCCGTGTATAATCTAATGAAAAATGAAGTTTTAGTCGGAGAACAATTAATATTTGATATTGTTATACCGAGCCCTACCACGTTGTCAGCATAAGCCTTTCTCAGAGTATCAGGAAAGCTCATGCATGGAGTAATGCTTAAAATCTCAGCTTAATTTAAAAAGCGGAACAAATTTAAATCTATTACACCGATTGACCGAACTGGATAGAGTATATATTAAGGTGAACTTTCAATTCAAATAATTTTTTAAACATTCCATTAATTGCACGATATTTAAGCAAAATTGTTTCAATTCAAAACTTTGATTTCAGTAATTCGTTCGAATTCTCGCAAGCGTTTTAAAGTATTCAGCAAAAAAACTAATGTTTTGTTAAGTAACTGCCACGTTGATTGACCTATTTATAAATAAAACTTTTCAGTTTTCTGATACTCGGCAGTTTATCCAAAAAAACTACTAAAAAGAGTAGAAACTTCAAACATAATTTGATCTGTACTCACGTCTTAACAGCAGCCAAATGTTAAGACAAAGTAACATCAAAACCGCAACACTTAAAGTGTGGTTCCTCATTCTGCCAGTCTTCTTGTAGTGGCCGCGAAAAAAACAAAAACTAACTTTTCTCTTGACAAAACTACACATGCGTAGAACAAACATTCTTCTCAACGAGCAAGTAATTGTCTAGCGATGGTGTTTATAATAATGAGGCAAACATTCATCATAAATTTATTATTTCAAAAAATATCATTGATATTTGGTTTTAAAAATGCAATTTATCATGTTTATTTATTATTCCTTTCTAAGAGAATATGAAAAAACCGCTTATATAAAAAACTATTATCTGTCATACTGCTAAGAATGGTTTGTATTATTGACTCGTTTTTTAAAAATTTTAATGTATTAAGATTTCTCCCAAATTTTGAAATACTTTTAAATAGGGCAATACAAGATTTTAGTTTATGATGATAGATTCCAATTTCACAAATTAAAACATGTGGAGATGGTAAACTGCGGTGGATTTTATAAAAACTAAAGTTGGAAACCACTCGCTCCAATAACATTTTTACCGGTGTCCAACTCTTAAATCAGTTTTCTTACAACATATACCAATTTGAAAATTCGATCAACAGCAAGTGCTTGAAATGTTAAAGTATTATAATATCTTTATTGAATGGTTTACAATCCCACAAGGGGTCAATCCCATGTAATAGTTCTGATAATTAATAATATTATAATAAAACAAGAAAAACATATTACATTTGTATTTGTACCAAATATACAACAAATTGCGAACAGTTAGATATTTTCTTCAATCTCATTATATTTCTAATATTTTAAAACAATATCTGGCACTCTATCTCATAATTATCATATCAAACATAATTAAATAAAAAACATTTCAAGTTCAGAGATAGAAGTTGGCTGGTTTTTCAAATCAATTTCTTAAAAAGTTTACTCTTAACTTTATGAAAGCTTAATATGTACATTTCATGAAGTAGTGAAATTCATCTCCAATCTCATTCGCATCACAAATTCTACAATTTCTCTCCCTTTTATACTTTGAGTAGTAAACCACCCACAACTTTTTAAACTGATGTTCGAGTTGAGCAGAATGATTTAAAATAAATACCTATTCCGAACAAGGTTCATTGTAAAACTTCTTAAGACTTAAGTCATTTCTATTTCAATATATATATTTTTTACAATTTTTATGTTACAATTTTGCTCCCGAAAATTTTTAAGTTACTAAATGTTGTACTACACCAAAGTCTTATCGGTATTTATTTTTTAGTTCCGAGAAAATAGCGACGTCATATTTTTCTTAATCAAAACTTTCCCTAGACACACACACTTTGTACGTGTTAACAGCTTCCGGTTTTCTTTTACGTCCCCCATAGGAAATACAGCAACCAAAAAGCACAGCTAAAACAAAGAAACGCAACAAAGTCCCTGTCATTAAAACTTTTGAGCTCTGAAATAGACGCTTTTTTAGTATGTTTCTTGAATTTCTTTAATAGTTTCCTAAACTAAGCTTCGTGCAATTATAAAAAATACACTTTGATTATTCAGTATCAGTCGTATCAGTGGATGAATATCAATTGGACAGAAAGTGAATTCCGTGCGTTTAATGTTTGACTGCATTGACAGATGACGCATTTAACGCATGGATTGCTATTATGTTTAAAGCAAAGTAACGCGGAATAGTGCACAGTAGCTTGGTTCTTTAGAACCATAAAGACTTGAATAAACACAATGCTGTAATGAGTTTCTTTTGCCGAAGTCTTGAACTTCTTATCCAAACTTAAACAAACTTCATTCAATGCCTGAAAAATGACGACGATTTTCATACGCAGCAAGTCTGACTCAGTTATAAACTGGACAACTGAGGATGTAAAACAATGGCTTATAGAAATCGGATTGTCAAAACACGCTAAAAGATTTCAAAGTAAGTAAACTGTCACAACTAAGTCGTACACGTTTTTACATTCTTGTTCCACTCCATGCATATAACTTATGTGTAAAATGTAAAAATTCTACAATCTTTGAATATAGTTATTACACTCAAAAGATTTAGAGACATTACCTATAAGAGACACCACATAAATGGGAGGACCAGGTCCAATTGAGACTATCTAGTTCCAAAGGAAAAAATAAAAGTACTGTAACTTCTTTGACAAACAATAATACAATTTGATACGTCGTTGCCAAAAAGTAAAAAAAGGAAAACAGATGTTATTTAAGATTTAGAACTCCATCTCTCTCTTCCAGAGTCGTTTGTCACTGGCCCAGTTTTACTGCAGTTAGACGAAAGTCTGTTAGGTGAGTTAAGCTTAATCTTGACTGTAATTCATATAAAATACAAAGACATGTCAGTAAACTTCATAGACCTAATATTAGATCCATTGCTTATTATGAGATCTGAATAACTAAGTTCAATGGTCCGTATCAATTTAATGCACCCGTTTTGTTTACAACTTTTAAGGAAGAAGTTTGTCATAAAAAGACAATGAACATCAGACTCTCCACTAACCGCCATATTAATAATCCGCGCTTAAAGTATTTTGTTTGGGTGCCGTAAAGTGTGCGTTGTATCCCGCGCGATTACTTTATTTTTCAGTTCGAAAATAAAACAGAGATTCTCTTAAGACTTATCAGAAATGTTTTTATTCAAATGGATTAAAATAATTCTTCTGAATTATTTATTGTTTTGAAGTTCATTGGATTATAAATTTCAATGAAAACCATACGCATTGTTTAAATAAAATTCGGATTTTGTAACCTTCGTTAGCATCATGAAGACTATAAGCCTTACTTAAGCTGTGTTGTTAACTTTCCAAATATAAATACATCAGTGCATTCTATTTTCTAGTCTAACATGGAATCACACAAAAATGATAAAACTAAATGGAAAATTAAAATGGAGACATGGTTTATTTTAGCAATTGAAAGAATTGAGCCACGAGAAAACAATAGAGAGCCGTAAAACAGAAGCAAGCTGAGATCTAAAAAGGTCTCTCACAATTTAATAGGGAAATAAAGGATAAAATTCGTATGCCGAACAACGACATAATAATTAGTTTTTAACCCTCTGCCAGCTAGTACCTAATTAGTACTGTTATTCTTTGGTTCACACTTAACGGGAATGTTTTATTTCAAAATTGGCAGACGATCTTTACATAATAAAAAGCCAAGATCGTCAGGTGTTATTGGATGAAGCAAAGAAACTCAGCGACAGCTACAACAAAACTCTGCATTACGTTCAAAATGTCAATATTAACCGGGATAAACAAGAGATGAATGAGCCTTCGATTTCATCAAATCAAAAAACAGAGACCAGCAAAACTTTTTGTACAACTGAGATAAGGCTTAACGGACGAAAGATTTCCCTGAATTCAGACGAAGACGATGAAGTCCTATCGCCTAACGAAGACTCAAGTTCTAAAAATGCTATCGAGGAAGAAACGAATGTGAGTTGTATGCATATGCTTTGCTTCCAAGACAAACCAGGCGACAGAAAACAGGTCAGATTCAAAGCAAACCAATCCCACACAGGTTAGACTTCTAGTTTTTTTTTTTAAAACCAAATTCAATTTATCCTTAAGTGCTGAAACGTTTTAACTAAAATAGGTATTTGTTAAGAACATAATATCTTCATCTTTGGCTGATGCTAGTAAAGCCCATGGAATATAACAGCAGATGACAACCTCTAAATAACACAATGATATTACAGTTACATAATGGAAAGGGGGGGGAGAGGGGAAGCGGAAGGGGGGCTAGATTGGGTTAGTTGTGATGTTTCAGCAATAGCCAATAACATTTTTGTTCTCCAGATATGAAAGCGAATAAGAAAGAAGATAAACAACAAAGTTACCAAGGAGAGGACAATAAAACCGACCAAGTTGTTAGTAGAGCTACTCAGATGGTTGAACTACTATCTGAAGAAAACTCCGCCTTGAGAAAAGAGCTTGAAAACTATTATGCTAGAATGGAACAGGGGGAGCAGGTTTGTTTCACTTCAATATATCAATGGGCGAAAGGAACAGACAATTGCATATACGCATGAATGTTCGGTTCAGAATTTCTGTGCGCAGCTCTAGAAAACCATCTAAAATCCTAAAATGTTATCCTTAGGTAAAACGCATAAAAAGCGAACATTTCTTTAGGAAAAGCATCAATACGATTGATTTTAGTATTGTTATTCTCATTCAAAAGCCCGCGGCACACTGGCTCTAAGTGCGAACTTGTTATTCGTGACAAGTTGGATCGAAAAAATGAACTAGCATGTGGGGAACATTTATGTTTTTGTCAATCGTAATGTTCGATGTTTTTTTGTCACAAGTTGCAAATCCTCGTGTACGGAGAGCAAACTGAAAAGTCCACTTTAACAAAAAATATAGTACGCATTCGTGCAATTGACAAAACGTGGTGGATATTGATCTGAAATTTTAAAGAAATTTTCTGGCTCCTATATATTAAGTTCCCGTATCAAACTGTCGAAGCATCTTGTTCTTACATTTTTAAAAGCCATTGCTTTGTGATGAGCTGCCCTCATAACAATTAATATCATGTGTAAAAACGACGATTATTCTGTGCTACTTACTGCTCTAATCGTAGATACAACGAGCCACAATTGGAATTTTATATAAAAAAGCTTAGAGAAAAATTCGAAAAAACAATTTAAGGCAAAGTGATAGCACTTGATGGAGGTAAAAAATCGTTTGAAAAAAGACAATAGCTCGTACCTACCAATAATTTTCAAATTGAAACAAGAAACTTGAGCACCAACAAACACTAGAACCATGCAGCCATAACACAGTGACAGTGCCCTTGGAGCTGAAAGTAAATACAACTAATCGCGGCGAATCAAGGACGGCGGCGAGTGCAAAGGTGAGTACATTGTACCAACAACTAATAATTCTACGTCACCACATTTAGGGATTACGAGATTGAATTGGCCTGTGCAACTTAAAAATACCAAAAATTATGAAAAACTCTAGTATAAATTTAGCACATCCTATAGGCTTTATGGTATGCAGAATAATGGTGGTTTGAACATATAATAACAGCCCAAAAGAACATTGGATGCTCCAATGAACCCAGACATGATACTTAAATCTGATGCATCTAAAGAAGGTTGGGGGTTGAAACGAATGACAGACGGCACAGGCGGACGTTGGTTTCCAGAGGAAGCCAGTTCTCACATTAATGAACTAGAACTCCAAGCAATACTATTTGCACCAGAATCACTATATACCGATCTAAAAGATATCCATATTAGAATTGAGAGTGACAATACTACAGCTATATGTCATATCAATAATATGGGTGGTAGTAAGTCTAGAAAATGCAATACTACAGCTAGAAACATATGGTTTTGGGCATTGAATCACAATGTCTACCTTATGGGAGATCACTTGCCAGGGAATTACAATATTGTAGCTGACCAGGAGTCACGTATTTTTAATGATAGAACTGAAGGGCAGTTACAGAAGGCCATCTTCAGAAAACTGATATGATATGGGGTCCATTCGAAATAGACCTTTTCGCATCTACACTTAATAAACAGTTAGAGGCAGTCTCTTGGAGGCCAGATCCTAAAGCCTCTTATATCGATGCTTTCAGTATCATGGACCAATAAAAATATTTTATGCTTTTCCCCCTTTTTCTTTAGTTAACAGGTGCCAACAAAAAATTGCAAAGGACAATGCAGAGGATGTGATACTGGTACCAATATGGCCAACACAGACATTCTTTGCAACAGTGTTAACAATTTTGATAGACAATCCCAGGCTACTACAGGACAATCTTCGGCAAAGCCGCACTCATCATCCCTTTATTCACTAAGGAGGAAGTTACAATTAATGGCTTGTCATGTCTCACGGAAGTTGTGGAAGAAGAGGATATTCCTTTGTAAAGAAGTAAAAATTTTTATCCTCAATCCTGGCGAGATGGTACAAGGAAGCAATATGACACCTATCTTAAAAGGTGGAGAAAATTTTGTGGTGAGAGGCAGATTGACACAATTTTGTCACCGAAAAAAATGCACCGATGTTTCTCACAAAATTGTATAACAGTGGACTATAGTGCCAACAACACAGCTCGCTGTCCATTATCCTGTTTACATTTTAGTAGCAGAATTACAATTAGAGTGCATCCACTTATCACCCGCTTTATGAAAGGTGTATAGGAGTTAAAACCCACAAAGAGCAGGTATTCACTAGCATGGGATGTAAAGAACAATCTTGATATGTTTAGAAGCTGGAACAATAATGAAGAACTATCATTAAGAGATCTTTCTCAAAAGACTGCTGTGTTGCTTTCTTTATAGTAACAGCACAAAGAGTGTAGTCATTACACTTATTAGATGCAGCGAGTATGGTTGAACAAAGCAGTAATATAAGGTTTCAGCTCAGTATCATAAAACAGAGTAAACTCAAAATAAAATCAACTTTTATTGAACTGCATGAGTATCCTCAGGATAGAAAGATTTGTGTGTGAAAACATTGAAATCCTACTAAGGGGGAGGTAACAAAGCTATTTATAACTTGCATTAAGCCATACCACACAACAAGTGCTGGTAAATTGCGTAGATGGATAAAGTCATGTATGATTAAAGCTGGTATTAAAACAAATGTATTTACAGCTCATAATGCACAAGATGCATCAACATCAGCAGCACTTAATGCTGGATTAACTATCAAACAGATCCTTGAATAAGCTGGTTGGTCCATTGAGGCCACATTTGCTAGACATCACAATGTCCCTGTTCTAAATAATCAAGCTGCAAAATATATTGGAGTCAGTATTTAACAGTTGAACAAATACCATACCTATATTATAATAGTAGACTGTGGAACAATAATAACAGGTGTTCTATTTATAAAACTGTTGTTATACCCTTATATTTATTTACAAATTTCTATGGAAATTTGTATTTGTTATAGTTTACATGTATGCTACAGATATTCATACAATCAAAGATATTCATATAATTGGAAATGTTTGAGATATTTTCTATTTGTAATAAAATACAAGAGTTATTTGCAAAATACTGGAGATGTTATATTTTGTCAAGTATTAAAATGATGCTGAAATTAAAGCATATACATATAGTCCTCCTGTTTTTGGAGGGGGCACCATATTTTTCATGCAAGTTTGCATGTATTTATATGGAAGTCAAGTACCTAGATTGCAGTCATCTTGGCTTCGAAATCTCACGTGATCTCTAAATAAGGTAACGTAGAAGAATTGGTAAATTAAACGAGACTTTCCTGGAGGTTGAAGTTTTATCGAGATTCCTCTAGTCACCATAGCATTTAGGGATCAAATGCCCACCCTTGTCACTTTGAACCCATCCTAATCTAGTGTTTGGTATATTAATCATTGAACAACACTTATATAATTTGTAGTACATTTCAAGATGACTACAATCTGCTTTTAAGACTGAAGTTGCGCAGGCGCGATGCAATCTCACTTGATCGTGTATAGAAGAATCCCAATCAAACTTCGACTTCCAGCTGACTCGTTTAATTTTCCAATTTTTGTTTTACCTTGGATTCTCTTCGCTTATTCGAAAGTTTTGTATTTTTTATTACAGTTTTGTCTGTACTGCTTGCAAGCCGCAAAATTTTACAACAGGCATTAGGATACGAATTCTCAACATTTGTTTTAATTGATGTCTAATGATACAGTAATGAATGTCCAAGCACCTGTTCATCATTACATCGTGTTCCATTGTTTACAAAATGTTTCAAACTTTCTGGGATAAAATCCTGCCATCAAGTAATGCTGTGTGAAAACGTCTGACTACGTTAAAAATGAAGATGCTGCTACAGTTTGTTTTAAAATTTCAAAAACAGTAGAGAATTGTGAATGCTCTTCCTTCAAAGGAAGTGAAGATAGATTGGAAAAGAAGAAACATATTCAGGAAAATGAGCAGCCCTGTGGCTTTGATACAGTTTTCTTCAAGAACACTCAATTTTGTATGAGCGTCATGCATTTTAGCTTTACCACTGATTTCATCCTCAAATAATTTTTAATGCAATTACTAAAGTATTTTCAAGTTTCAACCTGAAAACTTGTATAGCGGTTATTAATACAGTACTGACACGAATTAAAAAGGTACGAGTGATAGAAAGTTATGTAATAACAAGTTCCAGTATTTGATTTGGTCTTTTTCTTCTCTTTGATTATCATTCATGACAAAAATTATCCAACATGACTGTATTTGATTTCTCTGTCACGAGTGACAAAATCACCCTAAGTGATTCCCGCACACTAGATAATTTTGTCGATCCAACTTGTCACGATTGACAAGTGTGCGCTCAAATATTGCCAAAGTGCGGCAGTTTCGACTAGTATGTTCTCTCTATATCAAAGTGTACACACCAGAGATACATGAAAAATTACATTGGTAAACGTTATTAATGTTCAAGCACAACATACATGCTATTTTGGAAAGCAGTCGTTATATTGGTGGGTTCCATTCTACTGTTACTTGCTAAACCATCACATGACGTCCAGGCTAGAGTTAAGGTTGAACAATTACTGAATTAGGACGGGATCAAAAGGATTAACATGTCCGGATAAACATTTTTTTAACATTATTTTATAATACTGGATAATAATTTGGCACATTTTTTGTGCGGGAGCATTCAAACGAGGTCAACACGCAGGTTTGATGTTTAAACTAAGAACATTCTACACTGACGTAAGTTTTGAAAATAAAAAAAAACAAAGCTTTCGTACTCTTTCCAGAAATGAAACGACCTGTATACCATGGCATCTTCTAAAAACATACGTGTACAGTGCTCCTGGTTACTTCCGGTGTTCCAAAATGCAAAGAAAGGGCAGCTGGTAGTTTTACTGAACCTCGTACTTGAACTTAATGCTCGAGCTTTTAATATGGTTAGCAAAACAGATCTATGTAACCTCAAATTGCATCAGCGACTACTGTCGTGCTATTTTCGAATTATCAATGCGAAGTTATTCATAACATCAAATATGGAGATTTTAATAAAACCTACATTAGCAAAACGGCAGACGTCTCGGTACAATTGTTGTGTTTGTTGTTTAACATCGCAAGTTAGGCCAAGAAAACAGCTCACACTGATAAAGGACTCTGGATAAAGTCGGGAGCTTTGTTTTTTTTTACTTCTAAAATTTAGGTCTGTGTATATAAAAGAATATTTTCATTTCAATGGTTTCTCAGTAAGTTTAATGTGTTCATAGCTGTCTAAACCACGACAAACTTAATTCGAAATTTTCTGACAACCTAATACACCAAACTCAGACATGTTTGATCTTGAATCAAACACATTGGAACTAATGACGTTGGGTGTTTAACCAGACTAAAAAGTGTACATGGAAATAATCACCTTAGATAAGAAGTCGCATCTGAAGATAGAAAAACACTTATAGTTCGCTCATTATACAGTCTTTATGTTATCGCACAATTTTAAAACTGTGAAAAAGTAAATGACGCAAAAATGATTAATTAGAAACGCGTAGCTTTGTTTGTAATTAAATCTGCAGGTTAGATTACAACTAGAAAAAATGGGAGAGTCGTACCGTGAGTTGGAAGTCTCATCCAGTAAAAGAGAAGTTTTGGAAAACAGCATGAGGGCGAGGCTAGAGTCTGAGCTAAAAAGACTGCAGGAGTCCAACAAGAGTTTCAGAGGTAAAAACTAAGAACGCTGTTTGTATAATATTGAGAATTTAAATAAAACATATTTAGTAAAGGTACCACAAACGTGCTAGCAGCTAACTTGAAGCCACTATATTGGGCACTATGGCCACGT
>ERZ1740055.454-NODE-454-length-11195-cov-8.542460_pt1 | contig 11195 bp, 6 predicted proteins | sample MGYA00581747_ERZ1740055 | MGnify/ENA primary metagenome ERZ1740055 (study PRJEB43018, sample SAMN04849739) | marine metagenome | isolation source: floating plastic debris | place: Pacific Ocean | collected 2008-08-28 | study: EMG produced TPA metagenomics assembly...
CTCTTTCAAGGCTGTTAGCTCTGGATCGGTACTTGTTCTCTCTTGAATTCTTTTGTTCTCTTTTGTTTTTGCTTGACTTTTACGTTTGACTAATACAATTTGTTTCACGGGATTAATGAAAACCGCTCTATCGTTTTGATCCTCGTCTTTTACTTATTTCACACTACCCTATTTTTGTCTAAAATACTCACGAATATGCAAACATCACAAAATAACGTTTTGCTCGCGTCTCAAAGCTAAAACAGACGTTTCGCTATGTCATGGTTCAGTTCAGAGTCATTTTCTTACCCTTTGTTCGGTGAAATTCGCTCGCTGTAATTTTGCTTATTTCAGACACTCGGAGGCATCGGATGACATGGAAATAAAGGATCTCTTATCCCTTTTTCTTCTGTATAGAGAACGCGCCATGTGCTCGCCAGAATCTGACCACCGCGGCTTCTTGTGCCCGAGTACGTTTTCTACAAGAAGGCAAAGTTTCTCCCCTTACAAGTGCTAAAACGGCGTCACAAATATCGTCGGAGATAGATGACGGCTTTTGGATTCCACCATGATGTTTTGGGTCAATCTTGCTATACTTAGCAGCAATAGAAGATTTACTACTAAAATCAAGAGCCAAATGCAGCCCACTTGGAGTAAACGTTGGCTCATTGCTCTTCGATACGTAAGAAAGAGAACAACAGTTTTCCAACGCTTGTTTGGTTTAGTTTAGCAACTACGTTTCGTCGACGCTGTGTCTGGTTTCATACACTTTTTGAAACACGTGCTGAGATTTCCCGCACAAAGTTTCCCTGGATACAACAACTCGCATGTTACAACAGGTGATTAAAAGCAAAATATGAAAAAGAAAGGACGTGACGAAAAATATTTGTGGGTATAAGGTTATTACATCTGGGGGTTTATTACATTGCAGGTAATTATTATATTTTCGGGCCCTAAAAAGGTCACTTCGCAACACAAACCAAACAGAAACAAAAAAATAATCTCTATCCAAAGCGACCCATTAGAAACACCTTGAAAAGTGAGTTTTAATTCATGCAATATAGGTTTGTGCTGAAAAAATATATTATCACGTTACTTTAAACTGTTTGGCTCCGTCTGACTTTGATTTCGGTGCTGATATTCATCTCGATAATGATGTTAAAATTGAAGTAGATGTTAACGGTAGCGATGATCAAGTTTATTACTAATTATGCTGGTTTCTTACAACAGCAGAAGTTGATTCCAAACCAATAACCACTTCACCTGGTACTTCTATGGGCGATGACATTTTTATCGAAGAAACTAAATCAATACCCAGGGAATACCAAGTACAAATTCGTGAAAGTAGCGGAGTTGTAGACAGTGGTAATACCAATCCCTTGAAAGGTCCCGACGATGTGTCAAAACTCGACCAGTATGTTAAAGTGTCTGGTGGACACCAGAAGAGAAAACTTCTCTCTTTAAGTGATGACTCTAAGGAAAAGCAGGAGGAATCCTTCGACATACTTACACAAGAACTGTCAGACGAGGACGTCGAGACACAAGAGAGCGTGAGCCAGAAAGGGTTTGATCAAGTGTTTCTTGCAAAAGGTAAATAACAGACACGTTTTTTTGAAAACAGCTAATAAGAAAACAATAATAAATAATAATGATAATAATAAAATACATATCAAATAAAACATTAAGAAGGATAAGGTTATCACTATTATTTGTTATTTTAAGATGATACTGTAAGTGGTATGTTATATAACTAATTTTGTCTTTTGTCTGTTATCTCTATACGGTCACTTATTTTGATTCTGTAAACTGTACATGCAAATTTTAACTTTTAACGACTTGAAAACTATATGTCATTTGTAATCTAAAATTTATCTGTATGTATTTTAACTGGCAGTAATTAATGCTTTAGTTGTCCGCCTCGAATTGCTTTTGCTATCTGCGGACAACTTACAAACTTTGCAAAATTTATTTGTAAGATTGATTTAATATTAAATGTTGTTGTTGTTAAATAAACTAGTTTCCAGTTTGTTTCTACACTTAGATGACGTCATTCAGGCACGGTATTTTCCTAGGCCTACTGATTACCAGAACTTTAAGAATCACTGCGTGTCAAACTTTAGCCTTGAGAATGGCATCATGACCAACGATTTCTTTTCGTCTTCATGTTAGTTTCCTTTCAGGTAAAATACCGGAGCCACTATTTAGACGAGGTCAAGGTCAATGTTTAGAAATTGGACTTTGCAAACCCAAATGTTAGCAACTTAGAATTAGTGCACGTTATTATAATTTACCGTGCTATTTCCAAGATTTCCATTTGGCATATGAACTCAAGTATAGATAGCACAAACGTGCTAGTAGCTAACTTGAAGTCACTATATTGTGCACTATGGACACGTTGATAGTGGGTTTTACCCCTTAAAACTACCATAAAAATAGTAAGCCTGATTGCTAGCAGCCACGGACAGCTGTTGTGGCCTTTTTAGGCCTCATCAGCACGGCTAGCTATGCCGTGGGTACAAAAATATTCTTGTTTAGTTTCTTTGGATTTTGCAGGTGGTGTACTCCAATGTAACCACCCGGAGCTCACAGGGGCTATTAAAAATGGTAGTCTAGTCTATCTCCGAACAAGCTGTCGCCTCTGTTTGTGTCTGAGTGGTGATCTTCAATGTGAACCTGAGCCAGCGACTTGCCCCGACAGCAGTTTGTCCTCAAAATCCTGTCAGCTACAAAACGAACAACTCGTGCCTCACGGCTCATTACACCATGATGGCTGCAACTCTTGCCGATGCCGCAGTGGTATGATGTGAATCTACTTTTTTCATTTAAATGGTTTTTGTAGCTGTTATTATAATAGCTGCAATAATATGTTTTAGGACCGTATAACAATGCTCTTACAATATACTAATAAGATTAAACGTTTTCTAAACTGAATCCCATTCCTAAAATGATAAATATAAAATAACAAAAAACACCTTAAAATACATTATGAAGGTTTTCACAGTCAATGTTTCTATATAATTATGGAAATAAAACATTTCTAATAAAAGACTAAAACATACATACTATTATATATAATATTCAACCGCTTAGGCGATTCATAAACGATTACATAAAGAAAAAAAAATTCTTTGCTCTTTCTTACTTATATTACGTTTCTTTGCACACAGTGTTAACATAAAATAAGAACAGGTGTGAACACTTGTGCTTGGTCAATGCTTATGGTATTTTGCATCTGTTCATACTGAAAACTGAATTTGTCCTTGTGTTTCTAGTATCTTTTGTTGTACATTTTAATAGGACATAAGTGAGGTAGATGTTCGATTTAAGCTGTTTATTTTTTGGACAGGCAATTTTCTTTGCACTCGTATCCGCTGTAGAAGTGCTGGCCTTCACTATACAAACTACAAGTTAAATATAACAAAGGAGGAAAGTAGTCTGGAAGCCATTGGCATCAGAGAAGGAACAAGAAGTGAGCGATGGAGCGACACATGTTTAGAATGCGACTTTGAACCAGCTGCGCCGGTGTGTGGTCCTAACTGGAAAACCTACCGTACTCTCTGTCATGCACAGTTCTGTGGTGGGTTCCAGATAAGTGATGTTCAAATGGACGCTTGTGAAGATCTGGTTAGTGCAATAACATTACTTTGTTCAAAAAGTATCGAATATGTTTCTCAACACTCAACTTTTAATCGATTTGTAAGGACAGAAGCAAAACAAAAAAACCTGATCGCCACAAATTGCATGGACTGTTCATATCAGATGTGGCTCGAAACGTATCACATAATTCGTGAACTCAAAGCCTGGAAAGGCCAGTCTTTCACGGTTTAAAACTGTTGAAAAACTTCCTTAAAAATATTTTTAAAATGTCTTATAAAAGTGTGAAACTGTCGAATGTATCAAAAGGCTTCGGTTTGAATGCGCTTCTATAAATGTGTTGTAGTGTCAATCCTTCTAATAACAAAGTCTCTTGAAAGAGTTGAAACTGGTTTGAGCCATCTCAGTTTAAAAGTATGCTTCGTTACAAATTTACCCTAAAAGCGTAAAGTGACTTAAAAACACATCCACCTTTTATGTAATGTAGTTTTTATTCGGGAGATTGCGGGCTTGAGTTTAACAGCTTCTGTGATAAAACTTCAAAACAGAACCCTAACAGGTTAACATTTGATATAAAAATATTCAAATTGGCCTTGATTATTTTGGCACCGTTAAACATATATTGATTATTTGCCAATTAAAATTATGTGATTGATCAACGACAGTTGTTTATGATTGGTTACACCAAACAAAACAAGTCTCGTCAAGTATAGATAGCACTAGTAGCTAAATTGAAGCCACGATAATGGGCACTATAGCAACGTTGGTAGCGGGTTTTACCCCTTCAAAATACCATAAAAATAGAGAGCCTGAATGCTATGAGCCATAGATAGCTGTTTCGGTCTTTTTGACGTTGACCTTGACGTTGATCTTAATAGCCACATCCCACAAGCAGTGCAAGGAAAACAGGCCTCGTTTAAAAATTCTAGTGTTATTTGAAAAGTTTTCCGCCATATACAAACTTTTTCCCTGAATTTTCTCACAATGTGTGTGTGTACAGTTATAAAACATGCACAATAGTCTCTTCGTGTATATTGCAGAAAGTGCATTTTTCAGTTTCTACGATATTCCATTTAAGGAGAGTTTTGTTTGTGTAAAGAATTCGTTTTAGTATTTTATACTGGAAATGTCGAGTTCTTGCGTCAGGGTTTGAGGGTTGGTACAATTTTTTCAACCTACTGGCGGGCTTCTTACTAGCGGGACTTTTTACCTTGACGAAGAAAGATGTGTGTAGATGCCATTACTTCATATGTATTTACTAAGTCATAATATAATATACAACTGAGACTTACTTATGGAAGCCCAGTATCGATTCTCTGTATTCAAATTGCAGTCCAGCATCCGGTTAGGTTGTCATAGTGTTTTGAAAACAAGTTTTTTTGTATCTGTACCCTCCAATTTAGATTAAAGTATATCGATTTCTGTAGTGTTAAAGTGGAGAAACTTCAACTTTAAACCTAACACTAATATATCGCAAGTTCACTCAGAGCAGAAAATCCTTTACGACCCAAGTGGCCCATGGAGCCGGCATTTATCTCCGGTTTCTGTAGTGTTAAGCGGAGGAGAGTCTTTGACTTCCCCTAGATGGGACACTAATCCATCGCAAATCTATTCACCGACCGGTAATCTATTAATCGATCTCTCTAGATTGAAAGTTGAGTCAGCTTTGGCGGAAACAAAGGTCACACAAATAGTCACACAAACAGGCTTAACAACTGTAAAAATGAAGAAGCCATACCAGATCTTACCATACTAAGAGAACAGATTTAATATAAAACTGCTAAAAAAAGACTGTTTTTCTGTCTGTTTCAGCGTCCATGTCAAAACTCATTCTGTCCAGAGGGGACTATATGTGTAGCTCATCGTCGTGGTCCGTGCTTGGCTTCGAAATCACGGGATGGAAAGATTGTAGAGTGTCACCAATATAAATGCGGTGAGTTGCATTGTGTCAACAAAATAATGCTTGTTGAAGGTAAAGGCTTAATTATTCTTACATGCACGATTCTTTTTTTTTCATAGTTTTGAAAACGACCAAATGCGATATAAAGAAGACAAGACCCGAGGATACTATGTGCGGCGAAGACGGGACTACTTACCCTAACGAGTGTGCCATGCATCGTGGGAAAACTGGTGTTCCCGTATCTCTTGCTTATCAAGGACCGTGCAAACCTGCATGTACCTCCAATGCCAAACGTTCAGCTAAGGTAAAAATATTATACTAGGTGAATTAAAGCTCTCGTTTTCAGCCATTTCTCTCATACCATAGTTTTATGGAGCATTTAGCATATGAGCTCTCTTAGTCAATTTTGCTCTCGAGAGCAAGTTGTTTTTGCTGCAGTAAAACATCATGATTTTTTTTGGTTTTTGCGTAATAGCTGGTGTTTTAAATTTTGTTTTAAGAAATTCGTACCCCTGGCTTGCACAGTTGTTGGAACCAGATATATTTCAGTAGGTCCATTAATGGAAACTTGAGATGTCTCATTTTGTTTCAGCTGTCAAAACAAAAAGCAATACAAGAAACGTATATTCAACGATTGTCTCTATATCGTGCTTTTAGGTGTGTGGTGTTGATGGTACGAACAAAGGTAGCCCTTGCGAGGCGCTAATGTTTCACAGCCATATTGACTACCATGGAGAATGTGAACCAGTTCATGCTAGACCAATATTAGTGCAGGATCCACACAGACCAGAACAGCTGGAAAATATCATGTGTTCCAAAATTTACGAAAACGACCGCTGTCCAGAACCGGAATGCGACCAAACTGTTATCCCTGAGGGGAACTGCTGTCCGGTTTGCGGTATGTTTAGATCTTTGTATCTAATCAGTGGAAGAGGCGAATCATGAATGGGTAGTAGAGATAGCACAAATGTGCTAGTAGCTAACTTGAAGCCACAATAATGGGCACTATGGCAACAAGCAATGCGCTTTCACTACATGTTATGTTCTTTTTGGGAACCTGAGCCTGTTTGCTAGCTATGCCATGCTGATGAGGCCTAAAAGGGCCAAAAAAGCTGTCCATGGCTGCTAGCAATCAGGCTCACTATTTTGAATGGTAGTTTAAAGGGGTATAAGCCCACTACCAACGTGGCCATAGTGCCCATTATCGTGGCTTCAATCTAGCTAATAGCATTTTTGTGGACGTTGGTTTTTATAGCCACATTCCACAATCATTGCGCTTTTACTACATCCTAAAATGGTTAGTTGAGTAGATGGGTTGAACCTCAGTTTTTTTTAACACTAAAATTTTGTTTTTCTAGTAGGGGAGATTACACATCGTCAAAGTTACAGTAAAAAACTAAGTTTGTTTTTGATTATAACTTCAGCTGCTTCGCTAAGTATCCGTCTGGATACCAGTGTGCAGGACATCACTGACATTCAAGTACTGCCTTACGATCCGGACCTAAACACAGTGAAGCCAATCCTAGACGAGGTGGAGCAATACCAGCAGCATGGAATACTCACTAAATGTGAAATAACAGCCGATCTCACTGACACAAACGATATTTCAATAGTTTTTACACCAGTTAAGCCGCGACTCCTGGAGGAATGCGAGAAAGCTGCGCGTCGTACCCACAAGTGGATCAACTCACAACATGAAGGACACACTATGACCTTAAACCTTATGGCTGTTGCAGCTCTCATCGGACCAGAAAACTTTATCTCAAGTGATGCGAATGAACGAGTAAGACGCTCGACACATCACCATCATGAACAGGTCTATACCAATTCCAGCGCCATTTATATGCATGAAGGTCAACATTCAACAATGGTGCTAACTCGAGTGCTACCGTGGTGCTTGGCATACTTTTTTAGTTATTGGTAATAGCTGAAATAGATTCCAGATACATTATGGGTTTGCTTACAGTCTCATTTCTAGGAAGGATGCCAAATAATCGTACCCCCACCGGAACGGCTTGATGACCGTAACATTGACGTGGATGTAAATATATTGTTATGTCACATGTATGATTCACAGCCGACAATTGGTTTCTGTGTTTTGCCTTGGGCACATTCCTTATTCATTAGCAGGATTCTATATTTGATCTGTAGTTTAGATTAAGACCCATTTTATATTGCAGGACCTGACGTTTGTCTTAACCCATCCGAGTTTCATTTGTTTTTTCTTGTTACTTTAAACGCGTCTTAATGTTTTCTTCGGAAAAACGTTGTACTAAAGAAGTTAAACACGATTTAGCTCTAGAGTAAAAGATAATACTTATTAGCCAATTGTTGTTGCATTGCAACTTATATAAATAGTTGTTATTTCTTTGAAAGGAAATCTTTCAAACTAAAGCAAAATCTATTTTGAATATATTGAAAAGAGAAAATAGTATCCATTCATTCACTGAATTTAGTCCATCAAAGCCTACTAACACCATAGGAGCTGAATCAGAACTGTCTCATCATTGCACCAACAACTATTTTGTCCACAATCATTTTTCGCGACGTGATGAAGAAGTGGAGTTAGTAATCTGCATTTTTTATGATTTTATTATCATAATTATTATTTTCATTTTTATTATTGTTATTGTTAAAATTTTCGCTTTTATTACAAATAAAGCTATTGCCATTTATCACCTCGCGTTAAGTGTGTGATGCCTAGTGATACCAACATTTCGTGCATGTTCCACAGCACACCAAATAAATTATTTTTTAACTTAAAAGTTGGTTTTGAAAATATTGAAAGCGAGCCTCAAGTACTGAAAGCGAGCATCATAAATCAGTAAACTTGACTAAAACAGGTTGGAGTTGCTGCCGGAGAATTTAAAAACTGCAGTTATCGCGCACTTTTCGATATGCCTAATGGAGTCATAAACTATAATAGGCACAAACTTACCATGTATTTGTCCTGTTTACTATTGAAAACTGTATAGGCATGCATGCATACCAATATGATAACACCTGGAATTTTATTCTACAAGGATATCTTGGAACTGTTTCATAATAAAAGATTTAAATATCTCAAAAAGAGTTTGTAATAATTAATGATAATTCATTAATTATTACCCGAAGATGAAGCGATGATGCTTTGAAACGTTGTAATCTCAGTTTTTCTATTCTTAAAAATTGTATTACAAAGATATCTCAAAACAATTCCGTTCTTATGGGCTAAGCTATGCTACGCTTTTGTGCATCGCTAGTAAAAGCGTTTGATTCTTTGTTTGACGCATGCACACAACTAGAAAATAGTTTTAATTGTTCTACGTCATATATAGAAGTAGTATTATCAGAAACCCGTTACATTATAAGAATCTATCAAAAGGATGGGCGTATTTCCTTCCTGTGTTTGACAAAATGAATGTAGGAGGTTACACTATTAAGTTTGTTCTTTCTTAACACAGCGAAGAACTAGAACACTCGATCACATTCTTATGTCAAATAAGACTTCAGAGTTCAGTTTCGTTTACGTATTAACGCAAAAACAAACCATGTGTAACAACTGGAGCTAACAGAAGCTGCTTTATTCAAAGCCCGTAAATCAGTGTTAAGAATACCGAGGCTTCTTACCAAGGTCGATGAAAAGTCTTAGTCTGCTTATTTATATTGATATACAAGTTAGGACAGACGAGTCATCTCGCCGGGTGAAGAACGTTTTAGCTATAGAGTTTCCATTATTTCCATTATTACACGCATGTGCGTGTTGTAGTCCAGAGGATAAGAGCTAAAATTGTTCAAATTTGTGAAGAAATTCTCAATTTTATTATTTTGCCTTCTTTTGGTGTAGGAAACTAAATAGGAGTGGGATCCAAAGAAAATATCATTTCGTTTTCGAGAAATTCGATATCATTTTTTACCATATAAATTTATAGAATACCACGGGGAGGCCAATTCGCAAACATCGACACTTTCCCAAAAGGGATGAAAAGCAAACCGTTTTAATCGTATATTATGCATTTCTATATATCAATGACGTATTTTAGCTACGGCTGACCTCGTTTCATGTCAAATTCGTTATGACATTATTCTTAATTACTTATTTATATATTTCTTACCTTAAGTGAAATATTAGTCTTGATAGCAACTGCCGCTGCATTTGCACCAAGCAGTGCATGGTAAATTTGTCTTTGTGCACTTACAGAGGCCTCTGCATGCTTTCCTGCAGCCACAGTTAACAAGCTCGTTGCACGCTTTTGATGCCTCAAGTAAAGTTGTCCATACGGGAATCCAGCCATCAGCATTTTTCCAGCCCCAGTTCGAAGGAAGTGGCAGCTGTTGTATTGCTTTAAGTGTTTGGCCCCAAATGTGACCAGTCTGATAGATGTTGAGGTGTTGCTCTAAGGCAGCTTGCGTATGTGTTATATGTTCTATGATCTTCGTACCTTGTGAAACTTATGCTTGCCGGGCATCATAGATGTTGCTTAGAGGGCAAGTGCAACAATACATGATGATGATAAACCTTTCTAAGATCTTGAGTTACTCCTCAGATATGGTTTCTTTGGGTAATGAAAGAGATTGAAAGACTGAGGTGACTTCTACTTGTGGGTAAGCTTTCTATGCTTGGAATACCGTTTTTTTCCTTTTCCAGCGAAGTACGAAATATTGTCACAACCAGTAACTGCATGGAAAAAGGCACATCTTCAAATTGCTCTTGACTCATTTTGTCGCGCGCAGTGGTATGAAGTGGCAGATATTTTAAGTGATTACCGACTCCAAAGGCAACCCAGAGTTGATCTGCATCGATCTTGCGCAAATTTACATTTGCTAAGATAACCACATCATTGTCCCCATTTCGTATCAGGATTCTCCCTAGGCCCTTAAATGACGCATGCTTTGCGCGGATGAAGATCCGTGTTCGGCCTCTTCATGGTTACAGGGAGCTAGCTCTTTTTTTGTCTACAACTGATGAACTGATTATATCTTCCTCAAGAGTGCTAACGATGACAACATTGGGCATTTGAAGTACTGCAGAAATTTAGCTAAGATAATGGAAAAGCTCTTTTATTGCGATCCGATCTTAAAATGATTTCCAATTGATGGGAATGACAGTATTATCACAGACTCTTCTACGTGCTCCTGTTAAACCTCTTGCTTCTTGTGCTCCTCTTTTTAAGCTGTTTGGCAGGTAACGATCCCAGACAAGATCTATTCTCTTCACATTCTGATCCTGCTGGACAATATAGGGAACAAAAACCACCTTTGCATGCTCATGAAATGTCTTACACTTCCAGGGCTAAGCATATTTACAATCGCTGCAGCATATAAGATTTTTTCAACTCTACAGCGGCTGGACAGCTAGTGCGGACCTCTGCTTCGAGACATTCTGTTAACTCTGACTTCTACCCTGTGCGCATCTTTTCACCACAAGATAGCGAAGGGGGACTGACCTGGTTTTCATGTTTAAAAAATTCCTGTAAATTTCCCTCTCTTGTCTGGCAAGCGATATATAACTTTGCAAATAGGTTACAGTCACTCTTAAGTGTTGCACCTTGATGTTTCGACTTGTTAGCTGCTGTTTTCTCGCATACTCCAAAAAATGATAGCTTATCATGCATCGATCAATTCGAACCTTCAACATCCCCCCCGGGCAACCCCCGGGCAATTGACAGCAGTCCTTTTTCGGGGGCCGGAATTTGACGTTAGGAAGTGCCTGGGGGCCGGGAATTTGAACCAAAGGGAGGGG
>ERZ1740055.455-NODE-455-length-11185-cov-7.647170_pt1 | contig 11185 bp, 3 predicted proteins | sample MGYA00581747_ERZ1740055 | MGnify/ENA primary metagenome ERZ1740055 (study PRJEB43018, sample SAMN04849739) | marine metagenome | isolation source: floating plastic debris | place: Pacific Ocean | collected 2008-08-28 | study: EMG produced TPA metagenomics assembly...
TTTATTTATTTTTATTTTTTTTTTTATTATTTTATATATATTTTTTTTTTTTTTATATTCTTTATATATTTTATTTTTTTTAATTTTTTTTTTTTATAATATTTTTTTGTTTTTTTTAAGGGTTTGCCAGTAAGTTCAATTTGTTTTTAATTTTGTTTTTTTTTTTTTTTTTGAACCGCGATATCTGTTTAGAAACTGTATAGAGTCAAAAATTGTAATTTCTTAGTCTTAGTTCGCTCGACAAGCTTTCTCTAGTTTCAGACTCAAACCGTACTTATGTTTTCTTCGTTAGCTCGCTTAAATTGTATGTTAATGAAGCAGATTGTAAACAATGACGTCAACAAGGACTCGTAGAAGTCTTCGGTCATTGTAGAAATCTGTAGGATCCGATATTAATCTCCAATTTTCATGCGAGACCGCACTATATATATCTAGTAATTAATGAAGTTATTCTGTAAAAGCCTGTATAGAATAATACTAATTGGCTGGTAATTAAGAATATTTAGATGGTAATTAATACTAATTAAATGGTAATTAATGAAACGCTCCATAAAAGGCTAAAATATTAGAAACAATTAAACACAACAAAATGTTGTTGAAAAAGTGTCAAGGAAACAAACTGCATGCTATCTTGATACTAAAATCTCAAATGTTTGAATATAAAAAAAACTTACAACAAAAACATATTTTGTGTCATAAAAGTCAACAATGCAGGTTGAAATGCAAGAATATGTATATATCAATTTAAGAAGCATTTTTATTTTATTTGGTACTATTTGATTGGAAACTATGAGTAAGAGCAGAAAGTAGCAGTCGATGCTAATGTCACAAAGTAATTCTATTAACTCTAAATATTTTAATTTGGTCCTTTTCAACTTGCTTGTTGGCTTAGATTTTCTATAACTAGTACAAGTCAATCGACGTTCATTGTTTTTCAGCTACATACATTATGTCTCTTTTGTCCGAAACATATGCATTGGGTCTTTGTTTGCAACTAAATAAGTTAAAACGAAGTTTAGCTTTTGCTCTCTTTGTAAGTAGTCTTGCTTGCAAGGCTTTATCAAAACGGCTCTCCCGGGGTCAAGGCAGAAAACAACGGAACACTCAAAATAAAAAGTTTAAAAAGCAAGTCACTACATTAATAAATTTCATTTCATCGCCGGCGCACTGAGTTCAACTTATTACGGACTTTAAGAAACGAAGACGGGAACAGAGACGACGGCAGTTACAAAAAATATTATTTTTCGTTTAGTTTTTTCGTTTTAGATCATCGATGAATTTCCCCTTTCGACTTTGCATGAGATTCTCGAACAGAAAAAGGTGAGAGGTTCAGCCTCGAAGGCAAACAGAGATTGTCAATTTTGTTGTTTGAAGTTCACAAGTTCACAAGTTCAAGGAGCACACGACGAAGGACTAACGTCCGAAACGTCAGTAAGTATCAGTTCTCTCTTTTTTACGGTGTAAAATTTACATTTTTATTATTAAATTGTTTCTCTAGAAACACCGACACAGTTCAAACTAATTTACCGCTAGTTAATTTTCTATAATCGATATTGTTTGTTTTGGGTTCTCCCAGCTGTGGTTTACGTTTGCATGTTTTGTGCAAGTGCTTGCCACATGGGTAACACGTGCCAACACTCCATAAAGGCGTCAACAAACATCTTAATACATGGCCGGGGCAGGGCTTTTCGCACTAAATTAAAAATGCCGTTATTGAAGTTCTCCAAACTGTTCACCTAGTATTCTGTCGGAAGATGTTGACACATCTTGTTAATCCCCATCTTAAAAGTTTATTAAAACTAGAGAGATTATTCCTGCTTTTCCTTGTTTTCTGGACTTTAGGCAACGAGGGCGGGAACGCTAACGACGACGGCTCAAAAAATCACATTTCAGGTTAGCACTTTTCTTCTTTGTGCGGGTCATTGGGGTTTTGTTTTCTCCGGCTTGAATTTTGTGGGCAGAAAAAGATGGAATGTTTCTCCATAAAGCTAAACAAATACTGAGAACATTTTTTGTTATTACGTCCTTGTAGTTCCGAGAACTCTATAAAAAAAGATCTTTTCACGTTCTAATTTTAGCGACAACTCCGTGCAGGTGCCGAGCTCGATGCATTCCAACGTGCAGTTATTGTATCTACTATTGTTCTTTGCCGTCGCCCCCGCCGTCCTCATTGTTTAAAATAAAATCCCTAATGCCAAATGAAGAAGGCGACTAAGACGTTTTACGATTGCATTCTAGATTCCACTAAAGAAGTATTTTACACAAAAATATTTCAAAAAAGTCCATGTTTTATCTAAAGATCTTCCCTTTATATTAGATTGTAAAACAAATTCTTTGAAGTGATTTTCCATTTTTTTTTTCCAATCGTAGTTTAAAACAGTTCAAACTATTCCTTCGGTAATTTTTTTTTTAAATTTTTTATTTGGATTTCGAATGGCCAAAGTTTTGTCCTTGAAAAAATGGCATAATTTATAAAGTTAATATTCATTTTAATTGAACAGTACAAACAAACTACAATTGTTGTGTGGAAAATAATAGTATAAATTATAATACTTTCGATAAAAAATAATGATTAACAATTATTAAGTGAATTCAATGGCGATGAATAGCCAGTGTCGGAAAAAAAATCCACCACTTTTACCGACATGTAGGTGAATAATTCATTAATTGTGTCAGAAAATGCCACTAGTTAAGTAACTAGCGGACAAAAAAGTCTTCTGTTAAACACATTTTACGTCCTTACCGTAAAGAGAGAAAGAATGTAAACATTTTCTTACAAAAAAAATAAATATGACTAACACATGCATAATTAAAAATTATCAAGGAGCTTATTACAATATTCTCGAATCTTTTTCAACAATCGTGCCCTTGACGAAAATAGTATGAGGCACACAAACATGCATCTGAGCAATTGCGAATATTTCCACCGTCACATACAGATGAACTCATGGTCATGAAAAATGAGCAATTCCTTTAAAAGAACAATCTTTTGACAAACGTTGTTTACGCCACGCTTGTCATTCGGTATTACAAACAATCTTTTCATTCCACCCTTGAAAATTGACGTGTACGTTATAGCGTTCACAATGATTGCCGGCAATACTTAATTTTCATGTTCTTCAAAACATGTTATCTACATAGTTCTCAATGTTTACTGCAGAACGTAAAGGGGCACGGAAAATCTTAGTCGGAGATCAGCATGGCACTGAGTGTTTACTATTGAAGAGTAATTTAAAAACTCCAAGGCGATCTGTGAAGAAATATTGAAGCAGCATTTCGAGTAACTGATATTATGGAATTGCGGTCTCCCTCTTTAGTGAAAAAATTCTTCATCAACATCTAAATTTGTAGTGTATGAATAAAAATTCTTGAAACTGTTTAAAAAAAGGTTTTTATCTTTCCACAAATTTCTATTAATAACTCGCCACAAGTGATAACAAATTATAGGTAATCATTACATTTGTAAAATGTCCATGGCAGTTTAACGTTGAATAGTTTGTTTCAAAACAATGTGTCGCTTTAAACATCACGAACGCACTGGTAAGATATATATTCCAGCATTAAGACTATTGTCTTCAAACTCAAGATTGTATAAGTTTAAGAATTTAAGGTTCGCAAAACAAAACCCTATCTTATATGTTTTAAGAGTTAGAAAACTAAAAACTCGTAATGATTTCTGTAGTCGGGCCTTGCCATTAAATAACAGCGTTACTGAGTAATTCTTAAAATTCAATTTAAGTTTGCTTCATCAGTATTATAACCGCTAAGTGTGACCAAAATATGAAAACAAATTACCTTATGGCAGGTAAAGCTGTTTGGCACAAACTCGTAGATTGGTTAGATTGTGGTGTTAAGAAATCATCAAATATTAAAGAGGGATGGCATTAGTAATCATTATATAACTAACTTGCAGGAAGTAATTATCAACTGATGGTAACTATTTATGTTATTGACGTCATTCCATCATGTGACAAGCCAACCACAAAACCACTTACTTTCATTGTATTAAGCAACAGCAATACAACAAGCGCCAACTTATTTCGATTCAAGTTATGGTTGTGAAAGATTGATAGTAATTTTTCTTGTAGTTTAGAGTTTACAAAGCAAAATAAAGAATGACTGCCAAAAGGTTGGTGTTCGTTATATTGCAATTTATCATAAGTTAGTATATACCACAAAAGTGAATAGTACGTACTTTTCGCGCAAGCTAATTGGCTGGCTAGCTCGGAGGTGATTAGCCAAGTACTATTCACCTCCGAGTAGCAGAAGAAAAACAAAATGGCTTCCCGTTTCGCTTCGGTTTCAAAATGTTACAAATAAAGTAACTATTTGGTCCGCTAATTATCCAGCTTGTGTGGTATATACTAAAACAATTATTATTCATCTCAGCGTCTGTGAAAGTGGTGGATATTTATCACTAAATTTCCACCACTAGTCACTTCCATGCACTTCGGTGAACAATCGTTAATTATTATAAAGTCCATTAAAGAAGGGAAAACCCCATAGCTGTCATAATAAAGAAATTTTTTGTCATAGAAATAGTTTGACTTTGAGTGCTATAAGATGCGTCATTTACCGTTATTGTCAGTTCCAGTTATGAAAATAAACAGATATGGGAAGCAAGTGTGTTTCCTACATATGAATTGCAAGGCTGTTTTTATCTTTCGAACCGGAAAAATGATAGGGAAACAAAATTACCTCCCCTAGAATCAAACTGGAACCAGCTAGGTGAAAAGATTTTAATGAAAGAAAAAAATTAATTGAGTTTGAAATAATTTTATTTTTATCATTTTTTATTCTAAAACTGTTTTTATACCGACACTCTTGAAGATTTACATATGCCTACATTTATAAAGATGTTTTCATCCACCAAAAGAGTCGTTTATATACTAAACAAAAACTATTTCTTGCATAGGTATTTTAACTACCTATTTATTTTTGTAGTTGGGTAGATTTTCACTTAATGTTTTAAAACTTTTTTATTTTTGTGTTGTTTTCAAAGCTAATCTTTAGTTCGAGTGAATTTCTGACTAACTTGATCTATCCGACGGTACGCGGTGAGCGCCGTTTTGGCGCCAATTTTTCCCGCTTGTCGAAAATGACATACATGAGCGATATCATTGACTGTCTCAAATTTGTAAGAATTTACAGTTTCATGAAAGAGATAAACCATACAAAAGCGCTTCGTATATCGTATTTCTCAGTCTTGTTAAGTCGAAAACTAATAATTTTATAAAAGAAATAAAACATGTTCTTCGTGCCTTCATAGCCTGGTGAAAACCTCGGCAAAGTTGGTGACAATTCTCAGTCAGGTAAAGACTCTCTACTGCGTCTCGGGTTTTCACTGATCTGCTCTCGAATTCTCTCAAACGTTCACCTCGGTTTTCACCAGGTTATAAAGGCACGGAGAGCATGTTTTATTTCTTAAATATTGTAATATAATAATAAAGATTAATCACTTAATGACTACTGAGGTTTTTCGGTACGGTAACATAAAAAGGATATTGAATAAAAACAAAATAACAAAAAGTTAAAATCTATGTATTCAATATTCCCTTCAGTATACTTAAGTGAAACCAAGGAAAAACTTACGCTGAACTACTTTTGAAGAATAATTGCAGAAACTGCACTGAAGGCGATTTGAAGGCAGGAATATACTAAATGAAACAAGCATGCTGTTTTCCCTTCTAGTTCTATTGCCAAAGTTTTTTTATTGTCTCCCCGTTTAAATAAAGATTTTATCATCCCACAAATCTATATTAAAAACTTAAACTCCTTAGTTTTTGTTTCATGATATAATCAGTTATATTTGCAAAGTATCATTGGTAGTCTTAAGATGTATATATACTGTTGAAAGAAAAACAGTAAGTTGTTTTAATTACTAAAACAATGCAAAGATTCTGAGCTATAGCTTGCATCATTAAAGAATTCGAATCGGTCTAAAGATTTTGATTTTAATATTCACAAAACAAAATACAACGCTGTTGTTAAAAAAAGAATATTATATAATACATAATTTCAGCTAATTGTTAAATTAAAACTTGAAAAAAAAAAACAGATTTCAATCAGTCCTACATACATTAACTGCTGCGGAGTATTTATTTAAGTAACTTATGTAATTAGAATTTGTATCAAAACTATGCATGACCAAAATATTAATGATGACGTAAAATTATATTTTGGTATAGGTAAAAGCGGCATCATCGACTGTAAAACGGGGATTCCTAGCTTTTCAAACTAAAAAACATGGTTAACATTGGTATTAAAAACAAAATTTTTTTTGTACTAAAATGGTCACTAATAAAGTACCTGGGCCTTTTTGTTAATTACTACATGTATGCCATGCTGATGAGGCCAAAAAAGGTAGAAACAGCTGTCCATAGTTTCTAACAATCAGACTCACTGTTTTCATAATAGATTTAAGGGGTAATGCGGCCCTAGCGTGGCCTTAGTGGCTATATATATTTTAGTAGTTTCAAGTCAGTTTATAGTGTTAGTACACAAATATTTTCTGAACTTATCTCGACAGGCTATTTCGCGAAAAAAATGCGCGAATGAACGAGTAAGCATAATATCTTTGACACTAAACTGAGCTCGTTTAGAAGTATAGAATAAAGCGTAACAAGTGTAATTTTAAGGCCTCTTCCGCGCCAGTTGCCTTATTTGCAGACGTCACGAAGATCTTCAACTCCTAAAGAAGTTTTGATTGGAGGTTTCGGTCGCAACGTCATGTCTTTTAGCGATTTACATTTTTCCGATAATAACAGATTTTAATACTTTACTGATTGTAAATTTTTAACTGAATAACTGAAAACAATTTGTGTTTGTATACGCTGCTTTACCAATTACTAAAACAACAACCCAGGGCTAATTTGACAATGCTGTCAATATTTCATCAACTGAGCCAAATTAAACGAAGAAATAAAGATATACGTATACTATATTTTGGGCTGGAGGACAATTAGCAAAGCATCTCCGCTAAGCGTTATTAAGAACATTCTCGATAAGTTTGACGTCAACTTGTTAAAGAAATGCCATTGTTCAAAATCCTTGAAGCAATTTACAATTCCCAAAAGGTAAAAACATTATTTGAACATCGAAACTAAGTCAATTTTTTTCTTTTAGTAAAAAAGATTGAGAATAGATATTTTAGTTTCCGTATACACAGAGATTCGCGAAACTGAGACGTCATATCAAAATCAGTTTCTTCTTGTAATATTTTTACTATACTGTCTTCTAGGTCAAACTTTAGAGAAACAGCCAAAGGGAAAGAGTTTTTATTTTTTTGAAACTGCTTATGGTAATGAAAGAAACGTGAGGTACGATTTATATAGCCTCTTATACACTGGTTGGGTAAACAACTTAACATTGGGACAAAAGTAGAACATTGCAATATAACAGCTGATATACGTTCTTCGATTTGAAATCCCATTGTGTCTTTTGTGATACAAAACAAAACGTTAATTTGAGTCATTACCTTTTTTCATGCGGAAATAAAATGAAATATCAGCCACAAACAAAGAAAATTCAAAGCCAAGTCATGTCTTCCTCCTGGGCTTTCTAACTTTTCTACCTCAATGTTTTCTTTCAATTTTGTTTTATAATTTTGTTATTTGAAATTCATAGAAAAGTTATGAAATAATTAAACTTTTCTGCTTGTAGTTTTATTAAACGAGATATAATTTAAAGAAAAAAGAATGAAGAAAATGAAGAGAGAAAGAGCTAAGAAATGATTTAAAGGAAGTGTCATGTGTCATACTGAATACCAACGTTAGTCTATGGTGAATACTGGCAAGGAGTGTATAAAAATCTATTTTGATGCAACCGTCATTCGCGGACGGTCCAACGGATTCAAATTATTGAAAGAATAAATGATTGTAAATAGATATATAATTTTGTATATTAGAGACCTTTAAATCCGAGTATGAGAACAAATTCCAAGCGCGTGCGCACTTATTCAAGCAATCTCGTCGAGAGGACGAGATTTCAAGCAAAAGTCGTCCTCTCGACAAAGAGTTTGCACAAAACAGCGCGCACTCCTTGAAATCTCGCACTCGTTCTCCGATTTAAAGGTCTCTATTTTTCGGCAAGATCATCCGTCTTGTTTCATCCTTGAACGAGACAATTTTTAAGTTTTTAAACCATTTTTATCCTATTTCAACCGGAATCACAAAAAGGATCTTGATTGTTTGTTTTTTCGTTATGGGAACTCGCAAAAATTGCACCAGCGTTGTTGTTGTTGTTGTTGTTGTTTTCGTTTTAATTTGCTATATATTCATTTACGGTTCAATCTCATGGACGTCAACAAAATATTTTAAAACCAAATCTTTGGAAGGTTTTAATTTCCTAAGTTTTGTAACCAAAACATACATTTTATAAAACACTCACCTAAATAGAAAATCTTTTTTTAAAAAGATTTAACTCTGTTGATAGCCAGGTTTTGCCAGGCAGGACTTGGGCTCTAAACGGTGTTAGCAACTTTCTCCTATCGCAAAGCACGTACTGTTATTTGTCCTCTAATAAGCAAGGACTAGTTCAATTCAGCAAGCAAAAACACAAATTAATTGCTCAAACAGATATTTTATCAATTTCCGGGGCTTTTTTCTAATGTCATAGATTGACGAAATTCAGCACATTTTGTAATATTAAACAATAGACTAATCGGTCTCTTTATATGCCAATCATGTTGAAACCAAACCTCATTTATATCTATAATTATACCAAGATGACAAAATAGTGTCTTAAATTTGTTATACACAACTAGTTGATGTTAATTTGGCTCTCGGAACGTTTCAAAATGAGACTTTTTTTTAAGTTTTCAATTTCTCGTAGCATGTTTTTCAACTGTGAAGTTTGACGTATGTGTACAATGTCTGAACTGAAGTTGTACCGTACTACTATATTTTCAAAAGAAAAATCTATATCTAATAAAAGGTCAAATTAATTTAACTATAATCTTTATTGTCATTGTTATTGTTATTCATTTTATTGCCATATTTGTTGTTACTGATTCATTGTATTGTTTTTATCATTATCAATTAAAATTAATTATAAATTATCTGAATATAACTCTAGTTAAAGGAAAATCAACTTTCTCTTCGCAAACGTTGATAGGAATTACAGAAAAATAAATATTGCAACTTAAAATGTCTTTTAAATTTGCTATATAAGCCATTTTTTAAAGAAAACAGTTATTTAATAGAACACTTCATTCGCCAACAATTTTCACACGCCAAGAACGCGCATCAGTTCTCGTATGAAAGGGAAACGTAACCTATGAAGATTGAGCCCATAGGCTAAGTAGCGTGTACATATTTGTTAGCGTTACAGCTAGAAACCATACAGAGTTCAAATCCAATATTATTGAAGCACGTGTTTAAGACAGACTACGCTAATAAAAAACCTAACGGTCACATGCGCTGAAGGGTTTGAGCCAAAACAAAGTCCACAAAAACATTTAGTTTAAAACACAACTGAGGTTAAATTTTATGTCATGGTTAAGAAGTTAGAATTGAAACTGAAAAAATGCCAATTGATAAACGCTGAAAGGTTTCGAGCCAAACCCAAGGAAGTCTACAACAAGTCCGGCCACAAAACATTTAAGCAACATTTTATGTTTCGGGCTGTAGTCCTTCATTCACGACTCCGACGACAAAGGACTACAGTCTGAAACATCAGCTCAAACTCTTACTCTTCCTACCGCGATCTAAAACTTATAAATTTATCAATTTCTTTTATTATGAAACACCGATGCAGCACAAGGTTCATTATTGTAGTTAATTATAAACTATGCTTGAGCTTTAAAACTGTTCTGCTGTTTAGCCTATGGCTAAATTCTTAGCGTTTCCTGATTATTTATGGTATGGTCCAGCTTTATTACGAAGAGCTGTAAATTTGAATTTATTCGACTAAAAACTTATCAAGTTTTTTTGATAATTCATAGTTTCTAAAACTCAAAGGCGAGTGAAAGGCTTCCGAAGTGTGCTAAGTCTCTTTTATTTTATAGTAAATGGAATTCTGAAATATCACATCCCCTAGACAGATCTTTTGAATGACATTGCTCTTAAAACTGATTGGTCACGGGCACACAAAGAAACTCAAAAACTGGCCGCTGCCCTCTTTGGCTGGTCACATTGACGTTTTAATTTTAATGAAATACTCTACATGCCTTTCTATGTTTTATAGTAGTTACCTACAAAGCACTCGCAAGAACCCATAACCCGTTCTCTGGCGGAAAATACAACATCAAACAACTTTTAAACTCCAAGGCATGTTTATTTCAAATTATTTACAATTTGAGATATTTAAAATTAGAATTTCCTATAAAATGTCTTATAAAATTTTGAAAATGTCGTTACTGATTAACTCTTTACCACCAACACTAAGCTTGGGCTGCCTGTGGTTTGTTATGCAGCTCGACTTTTTTATACGCCACTCAGACAAAGGTCTAAGATTTTTTGTAACGTTAGCATTTTATTTAATTTTCTAAGGTGTCAAAAATTCTACAATAGGTCATTTGCATGATGACGTCTTGTTTTACTACAACTATAGAATGCTTTACGAATTTCCTTTCTTATTCAAATTTTTATTAACGAACAACAACCACTAACTAAATTTGACAAAAGAAAATAGGCAAAGCCTTCTGGTTGTTGAAGTGTTTGACCGAATCGAGAAAATGGCTTAAATCAGCCAATTTTTTAGATTTTTGTAACAATATTTAAGTAATAGTTTTATGAATAAACTTAAGCTAAATACGATTACAACAACGTGATATATATTTGGCAAAAGATCAACATTAATTCTAGCTGTATTGGTTTCCCGAAGTGGCGGCATTGATTACATCAAGATGGTATTGAACTAATTTTCTTTGTTTATAAAATAACATTTTCTAAACTACGACTGAAAGTGCGACAATTTTTATCATATTTACATCATAGTTGTATCTATAATGACTGGAAGTGCACCATTGGTTTCGTTCATTCACTCACTCTACAGTCAATGCAGCACAAGAGAGGAATTTACCATGAAAAGTAAAATAGTAATAAATAAACCTGACATTGACACGTCAGTGGAATTAACTCGTTCTGAATATACTGACCAGGGGCCAGTTGTTCAAAAGCTGATGAGCACTAAGCCCCGTCTACACGAGCAATTTTTATGTGGCAATTTTTATTTGACAATTTTT
>ERZ1740055.456-NODE-456-length-11178-cov-8.212083_pt1 | contig 11178 bp, 9 predicted proteins | sample MGYA00581747_ERZ1740055 | MGnify/ENA primary metagenome ERZ1740055 (study PRJEB43018, sample SAMN04849739) | marine metagenome | isolation source: floating plastic debris | place: Pacific Ocean | collected 2008-08-28 | study: EMG produced TPA metagenomics assembly...
AAAAAAAAAATATAAATCAAGCTTATCAGAAAATAGTCATAATATCTGAACGAAATAGAAGAAAAATGACAAGCCACGGGTTTTTGACAGATCAGATGTCGCAAACTTTAAAAATGTTTTCTTTAATCATTTTGGCTCAATTAATTCGTTGAATTAAGGAGAACCGATTTTTGTGAACAACATTGTGCAAGGAATATTATATAAATAAATTTACTTATTCCTAAGACTTTAATTTCTCATGTCTTGTTGATTCAATGCCGTTCACAATAAGGTCGTCTTTACTAAAATTTATTTGTGAACTCTCAAAACAAACGAGACAATGTTTAGAAATCGTTTAGGTTGCAATAAAAGTACTTTGTTTTTACGTAAATGGTTTTAATGTGAATTGACAACTAATGTCAGAGGTTTCTTTCAACGAAAATTGTTTTAAATTTAGTGATACTCAATAAAATGCAAAATGTAAAAAAAAGAGTTCGATAATCATTGGAAACTGTTGATTTTTATAGCTTTTGATATTGCATATATCTAGCTTCTCAACGCTTCACCATCTTTCAAATTGTTCTAGACTTGTACAAAACAAAAGATGAATCACGCTAGTATTACGATGGTAACTTCTACTTTTAGTGCATGAGTGTATTAGTTATTTCAATCTGGGTTTGTTTGATTTTTTTTTAAACTGAAGCTTAACTGCTTTCAGACAAGGCAAAGACAATATCTTAGTGGTAACAGCAATAAAAATGTTCAGAGTCGAAAATGAAGATTCATCAATCACGTTATCTCTTACTGTCAGTCAATAATGAGTTAATATCACTCAAACGAAACTGCTCTGGGTGGAAAACGCGTAGCAATCACATCTGGCCATTAGCATGTTATTAAAACTACTAGCTGTAATCACTTCAGCCAATCAACAAGTCATCACAGACCCCTTAGAATAAAAAGAAAACTTTTGTAACAAAAATAACCATTAGTGATGTCTGAAATGCGTACAGAATTTTTCAATGACCGTAAGTTATGGCATTACGAGTTGATTTCTGAGGTTGCGCAAATTTTCAAAAATTGATTTCAACACTTAGTAAATAAATTTATAATCGCCTGATCTAAAGTTCGTCTTATCGCTGTAATACGGTGTTGAAAGCTTTCGATTTGCGACTAGAAAAAGCCACTTCACACCTGAAGAAAAAAAATAAACTCAGAATGATTTATTCCATAAGAGATATCTGTAATTTTTTTTAATGCCTCGAAAGAACACTCGTAGACACTTCAAAACAACCCTATAGATCTCAGTAATGGAAGTTGCCTTTGCAAAATAAGGCGTCGGAGGGAAGAGCCGAATTAAACAAAATAAAGATGAAAACGCTGATATAAAACTATATCTAGATGACCAAAGGAACAAATGGTTCAGTTCTACAAGAGATGACAGAAGCATGAGTAGTTTTGAAGTGAGTAATTAGAGACAATGCCATTAATTGCTGACTGTTGTTTGGAGGCCAATTGCGTAAATCCATTCATAGCCAAATTTTGAATGACAACGTGTTCCCAACGAATGGATGGCAAAGGGGAGCCAATAATACTCCTCGTTATCAGTTTCCTGCCAGTCTTAAAAGCGGTGGGAGGAGTGGAGAATTCATGGTTCTCACTGTGCCATTAGCCATTTCTTCCAGCCAATCAGCGTCAGCGATTAGCATGTCAGACATGAAGTTGACATTTTTATTCGCGATCATTATCTGCGACTTAAAACGTCGCCACTTAAAAGGCTGTATAGAGCTCGTATACAAACGCATATTGTCTGCCCTTTCTTGGGTTGATGCAATTACTACTTCATATCAAGCTCCAAACATTTACTACTCGTTAATTCAAGCAGCACGACGGTCTGTGGTCATGGAAGCCGTGAAGACCCGAACAAACCCATTTTCGATATCAAATATATTAAGCAACAACACGAGTCACAGAGACTACGAGAGGCTAAGGGAACATAATAAAAAAAGTGACTCGGACGTAGAAGATGGAGACCTTAGTCCAGGCTTCCAAAAGATGGAAGAACTAGAAGACCAAACCAGCAGCAACACGGCAGTTATAACGCGCACGGGTTTCTGCTCGTGGACTGAAACAACTAGAGAGGACAGAAAGAACAGTTCATCAACTCGTAAGTTATTTCTTCCGTTTCAAACTGACAATTTACAGATAGGCTGTCCGTCTTATCTTTTAAATTTAATTTGCAGTTTCACAATATTCTCCCATTAAGGAGTTACGTTTTTCAGTTATGGTGAATAAAAATTTGCAAGTTTTTGTTTCTTTCACGACGTGGCTTCGTTTAGATTAGATATTGGTTCTTACTTTCCGTGTATTCTTGTCCTCAGATTCAAATGACGATAGACAATCACTTGATGGTGACAGCAAGCAGGTAGCTAAAAAGCGGAGAAAAAAGAAGACACGGACGGTGTTTTCCCGTAGCCAAGTATACCAGCTAGAGTCAACCTTTGAAATAAAAAGATACCTTTCGTCCGCGGAAAGAGCGAGTTTAGCAACGCAACTGCACCTTACCGAGACGCAAGTGAAAATTTGGTTCCAAAATAGAAGAAATAAGTGGAAACGCCAAATCGCTGCGGAGATGGAAGCTGCGAATATGGCACAAAATGCTCAACAAAGAATGGTGCGCGTTCCTATTTTGTATCATGAACAGAATCGTGGAGACAACACAACACCTCAGTCGTATCCGTTTTACCATCCATCTTACACGGGAGCTATAACATACCCGCCAGCATTCTCGCATTTTCTTCCACCTCCACCTCACCTCCGACCCACTATGCCAGCCTTGGTATAGCGATTATTTTTTTATTATCACACGTTAATGGAAAATCACAGTTGGATTATAACTAACAGTTTGCATGTAGAAAAATGGCCGAGTCAGAAAATACGGTCAGCAAAGCTGTAATAGGATTGTATAAATGTAAATAGGATAATTCTGAACTATTGCTCGACATATGGGAAAAAAAACACTAGCCAAAGACACGGACTGTCCAGCATAAGCCCTATTGGACTGACGCGAGCCGTTTCTAAAACCGCGTTACTTTGGCCAGCTTTTTGTAAAAATACTCCACATACGTAAAATATATATTTATTAATACTGAACTGTTAATTAGTAAAGAAAATGAAAAGATATATTTAATTCTATGTAAACCAGTTTCTCCGAGTCTTATAAACGGAAAAGTCTAAATAAGTTACAATGAGTTGATCGCCCGAAATTTTTGTTTAACTTTCTACAGTTATTCTCCGAATTCCAAACAAAACGTTACTTGCTATTAATATAAGAAGAAATTTCAACGATAAAATTTAGACTTATTAAATAAATTGTTAGTGGGATAAACGAACTTAAATAAATGTTCAATTGAAGGAATTATTTTAGCTTCTTTAAAATTCTTGACTTTTGAATGGTGATTATAGGCCGCGGAAAATCGTTCATTAGTGCTTATTTTTGGCAACAAAGACAAATAATCTTCTTTGTCGAAGGTTCAGTTTTTAAATTTACAATAACTCGACTTATCAACAAAGCTTTTTTTATTTTCATTGAAAAGCATTAACATCAAAACTTAGGCGTCTTTGAAGACTATTCATTTCCTAACAACTCCAACTGAATTAGGTGTCAACTGGCAATAGAAATGTGTTAATAAACACAAGAATCGAGTAATAGATTATTAGAGTCTTTTCATCTTGAAATAGTGTAAAAATGCTTTGACATGTCGAATAACGTTATTGCACTAACGCTTTGATGTCATTTCGGTAAATGTAGGTTCTCTTAAGATGGGCGGTCAGAGGCGAGACTTCGTGTCTAATTCAAATATTTTTCCTGCATGTAGCGAAACCAAGCGCGTGTTCTTATTAAGCTTATACAATGTCAGAGACATTTCCTTCAATAAAATTAGTATACATGCATTTATATCAATCATTAAGATCTGAAAAGCAACTTTAACCTTAATTCTATTTTTATTTTCATTTTATGGCTTGAAAATACTGGAATAACAAAACTGTTTTGACGCCGTGCGCGTGAGAGTCACATTCTCTCTATTGGAGATCGCTGATATTAGGCCTTGAAAACAAACTCTTACTGCGAGTGACGAAACAACTGTAGAACAACAGTAAAACACAGGTCCACTACTGAAGTCTATTGCTGACTCTAACAAAGGCGATGAAATATTTAACGACTGTTTATTTCAAACAAGTATGAGAGCACACAAAACACTTCTATACGTTGTGGGAGGGCACTGTTCTTTAGAGATATTCTTGTTCCACAAACTTTTCGTGATGATCTCATTATACATTTTAAGCTGTAAATATGCATAAACACTTTTAGAAAGAAATTTGGCTCTTGTACTCAATAATCAGTAATAATATGGACAGATTTATAGTGTTTTTGCTATTCTAAACAAAAATGTTCAACGGTTCCCGGTTGGTTACACACAAGTTAGAGCCACAAACAAAGAACAAACTGTCTCTCAATAGAAAAAAAAATATTAGGAAAGACAACATTTCTAATACAAAGCTCATAAAGGAACAAATATTTTATATGCCAATCAAAAATGTTTTATTACAATAGGCGTAGCTTTTGGTTCCCCTAAGGCATCCAAGTCGTAGAAAATTCGTCCTGTTGGACTGAACTGACTGATTCTTGTACCGAGCTTGTATGCAACAGGAAAAGGATAACTGGACCAAATGCTTGCATAATACAAACTTTGAGCGGCAGAAAAGAAACGCTATTAAAACCAAATGAAGGCTCCATACTACTAAGTTAGAAAAAGTTCACGAGTTTTTTGGGCGTAAAAAAAATGACTGCTTGCGAAGCATTTAAAAAAAAAAGCTTGATCAATAAACGTAACACCAACGCTAATCCTTCTAACTTAGCACAGTAATGACTAAACGGTTATTGAACTGATATTGATAACAAAAATATAGGACCATTACAGGTCCCAAGTGTGATGCAAAATAACGGCTTTCCTTTTGAAAACCCTTTGATAAAAAATAAAATCTATGGAGACGAACAAGCAATAATGAAAAATTTTAATACTACAGCAAAAGTCAACATGAAAACACAATCCCCTCCAAAATGTATTAAAAACAAAGCCCCACAACAATCGAACTTTTAAATCAATCTTTAAAATGTCTGAAAACGGGCGAAGTTTTCGAAAAGCAGTATAATTTTGCTGTAATTTAAGTGTCAATGAAAAATATTGTGCTCGATTTTGATCGACAATTTTGAATGCAGGAAAGTCAAAACGTGATATTGGAATCCTTCTGAAGTGAGCTTGTTTCGAATCACGCCTTGACAAAAACCGTTGCGTTTTCCCGAGTCTTGCTCACTTCATTAAAGAAAATTTGAGCAAACTGCTCGTATTTCGAACTTTCGATTGTTGTTTACCGTTTCTGTACTCGTTCAATTAGCGCTTCCTTGGTTGTAAGTTAAACAAGTGCGCCGTAATTCGATTGTATTGTTGTTAACTCACATCGCTAATCGGCGAATTACTTCTTAGGAATTGAACAACAAAAAGCTTGTTTAATTCAAATTTCATAACAAATTGTTATCTTCAGTGATGAAGTGATTGCATTCATGTTGTCTGGGAATACGATTTTCTCGTCCATTTTCGACCTGTGTAGCTTATCATTTATGTTCAATCTGAATCAAATGTCACTTCCTAAAATTGCATATAGGGCCGCTTATCTTACGAGCTGTTTGTAGTAATTATACCCCAGTTTACACTGCGTTTGTCACATAAATTAATTATGGTAAATGAAAAACGGTTTCGAATTAGGAAATCTATTATTAAAACGCCTTATAGTCGCTGCGCAGACACTCACCGTTAAATGGGATAAGGAGAATCTTAAATATATTTTCATTACAGATGGTTATTTGCTAAATTATTTCTTTGATGACCGAGTCGGGCCTTGAAAGAGGACAAGAAAAGCCAATATTCTTTAGATGCAAGTAGTTGCACAAAGTTCTCCGCCCAAAAGATAAACGACTCCAGGCAGTTGACGGTTTAAGAGGAAATTTTCCGCAATTAAAATAATATCAACGCACTGATATATACCGCCAAAATGTCAAAGGGAAGATGTTTTACGATTTCTTAGAAGTTGTCCAAAACAAGCAAATGTGTTCTTCGTTATCGAACTGGGTCTTCAACTTGTGAAATTTAAAAAAAAAGGCAGTTTAAAAGGGACCAATTTTGAAGCTGGTAGTAATGTTTATAAAGTCTTTTACATTATGAATATTGCAAGCTTGTCTATCTGGTAGTGGAACTTAAAATGTTTAAGGATTCAATAAATTAGATACGAACCGGTCATTATTTTAAAATGTAGAAAATAGAATATACTTTTTGCATCAAGATCTTGAAAGAATCACAGTTGTATGGTTAAAGCAGCAGTCAAAAAACTTTATGGATATTGTACGCTTGTCTATCTGGTAGTGGAACTTAAGATTTTAAAGGGTTCAGTAAATTAGATGCGAACCAGTCATTTTTTTAAAATGCAAAAAATAGAATAGACTTTTTGCATCAAGATCTAAAGAATCACAGTTGTAGTTAAAGCTGCAGTCAAACAATTTTAATAAATAAATCGACTTCAAGTCGTCACTTAATACTAAATTCAGTTTCTACGGACAACCATAAAGACTATTAAGACATTTCAATTTAAATGGCAAAACATTTTAATTAAATATAAGAAATTTAAAAAAAAAGGTTTTGCACTCAACTAACTTGAAATGCATTGCAATAAGGAATGAATTAATGTCATTAACAAAGAAAAGAAACCGTCTGACCCTAAGTCCAATTTGGCCATTCAAAGTGTCTATAATATGGGAGTTGAATCTATAATTTCTTTATTTTTGTTAATTCAAAACTCTCTTTAAGAATTTTTTTTCTTGTACCGAATGAACAGAGGCACAGCTAAAAATGTAAACACTAGTCAAAACAATTCTAATAAATGAATGAAAACGGTCTCTACTCAAACATTAAATGCATATCGCTTACAAAAAAACTTTACTCGCTTGTAGCCCCTACGGCTCTTCAAAAATTATTTACAAAAATCAACAGGTAAATTGAAGAGGTGTTAGTAATATATCTAGTATAGAGTTACAACTTGTTTCATATAACAAAGAACCACCTTTTTTCTGTTGCGTTTTTGTCCGTTTTAATGTTACTTCAAACTGAAGCAAGCTTTTGAAAAAAAAATTGTTTTCAATAAAATTACGAAAGATTACATTATGCTATTTCAAAAAGGCCATGCACGTTTCTTATCGCACGAACGACGTTTAAAACGTGTCTTTATCTCAGGCAAAGCAAATGCTATACAAATCATAAGGTAACAGATTATCAAGTCTCATAGAACGTTCAACTTTTTAGTCGCGTAAGGCAAAAATCGTTACTTTAATTAGATTATTTCTTCTTTAAGAAGAATAAACAGGCAGTTAGTTAAACTCGAAAATTAGATGCCAAGCTTCTTGTATGTAATTTCACCGCTTTTAAGGCAATCAATCTCTAAGCAACTAAAATACAATAATCTTCTTGAAATATTTCGAAAGGAAATTTGATAAGACAAGGAAAATAGATTTGCCCTTTAAGACGTTTTTAAAACTTACTGTTTGCTTTCATTGAAGGTAAAGTAATCTATTTCTTAACTACTTAAGACAAGCTCTAAAATATTTCCTTGCAAAAAAACATGAGGTATTTTTTCCCCAAAAACCATATTTATATAAAGCTGTATGTTATTAAACAATTTAAACTATGATGAGCCATTTTTTTATCTCGTAAAAAGACGAGAAAAAAAGATTTACTTTCATTACTCGCCTAATGTCGAACACAACATGGGTAGCTTTTGAATGCCGGAATTAAGAAAGCTGTTGGAAAAAATGACTTTTACTTATAAATTGAAATCAACATACAAAAAGATATTTGAAAAGTAATTCCAAATTAAGTGTAAATCAAGATCCCTGCAGACCTTAGAGTGAGACAAAACTGTCGAAAACCAACATTATGATAACCATAAAACGAAATAAAAACTCCAAGCATAGAATAAAACGACTAAAAAAACATAAAAGACTAAAATACATAAAGGACCAAAAAACATAAAAAGAAAAAAAGACTAAAATACATAAAAAGAAAAAAAGAAAAAGACTAAAAGAAAAAAAGAAAAAGACTAAAATACATAAAAAGAAAAAAAAAACTAAAATACATAAAAAGAAAAAAAGACAAAAAAAAAAAAGACTAAAAAACACATAAAAAAACTAATATAAAACATAAAATGTCTAAAAAGTTATAAAATAAGAACGTCTTCAATTGTTGGTACCGTAACTTGTTGACTGCAGGCTTTTTTAATAATTTCAAAAAAAAAACAAAAAAAAAACGAAAGTACAAAGGATAATTCATAATAATCGAGCCTGAAAAAGTTTAGGTAGATAATGAAAAGAGAGGCTGAGAGATTAATCTAAGCGAGAACTAATCAAACTCGTTAATAACAACTTTGTACGAAATTCACTTAAAATTTACGAACTTTGAAATCTTAAAAAACCTTGGTATATATATTTTTTCAAAATTAGTTAGTTTTGAATCAATTTCAGCTGACTTTTGGTGTAATCTTTTATCATTGATTCCGGTAACTATAATTTTAACAAATTATAAAATATGAAAATAAGCTGAATTCACAACTTGGCTCGGCGTCCCTTGGCGATATAATCTTTTTAACGACTGATTTCAAGTTAGATGCCTTCTGATAAAACAGTTTGTTTTTATCGTCTTTGGGAAATACTTGTCTGCTTTTGTTCAAGCCTTCGTTTTACGTGCTTTTTTATCCCATGAATAAGAGGACACAAGCAGAACTTGCGATTAATCAATAAATTTGCAATCATCTCCGCTAACGACAAGCCGCCTTATGCGATAAAGTAAGTAAATATATCGGGCTGTTCTACAAAAGTAATTGCTAACAAAACAAAGTCACACCAGTAAAAGTCTGACGACTTGAAGATTAAAACAATATTTAACGACTGCCGCTAGATCAATATTTTAAACTTACAACTCATAAAAAGCCAAAACAATCAAGCTTTAGTGATATCACAGGCGGCTTCAATGAAATTCAAAGATGGGTCAACAAATAAAATCTAAAGTTTGAAAGCGTTTCCAGTGTACAAAACTAGTTAGTCTTAAACCCATCTTTAATCCTATACATTTCAAAACTGATTGCACTCTGCCAGAATTGCTAAAAGTTTTCTTCTTTTTAGAAAAAGAAACTTTCTTTAAAGAGTGAAAACTTTGTTTAAAGAGTGCCAGGAAAGTCTTTTTAAAAAATATTTCTTTCGGTTCGGAACAAAGAACAGAATCGCTTTTGCAAATGCAATTAGAGAAGCTTTTTATAATTATTGAAGATAATGAATTGATTTTTTAAAATCACTTGTTCTTAAGGTGAATATACTCAGCAAAGCTCTGCAACTCTGCAAAACTGTCAAGAGCCATAGCATAGCTCTTTCATTCATAAACTAACCTATTTATATATATACAATATACTCTTTTTTTACATATTTTATTTTATAATATTGAGTGAATACGGTTGTTTGTTTGGGATAAATTTATTATTGTTTCTTGTTTTGTATTTTTTTGTATTCTAAAATCATAAAAACTATGCAACGAGTTTTACTGTAAGCATTTTATTGGTATTTAACTGAAAAACAAAACCACCGACAGATCTAGAGATAAATTTTGTTGCTGATTCCCGTAGGGTTTCTGTTTCTACAGACAAGGAACTCTTTCAAATAACCCTAAAATCTAAAAATTAGTTCTGGTCAGTACCAGGATTAGTTCTTAAAAGTCCCAACTATAGAAATGTCACCCTCTAAAAGACCTACGGAGAAACGATTGGAGATTTCACCCTATACTTTATAAGTTAACATGCACTAGACTCATATATAGTCAAATGAACATGTTTTCTTTGTCGATTTAGCCACAAAACATTCTCGAATTATCACAACGAGTAGGATTTGACTTTAAATTCTCTTTCAAATGTAAACTCTCTAATGAAATAAAGAATAGAACTTATGCGAACGAAGCCGTGAGACAAACTCACAAGCTGTCCATTTAATTGCTGTCCATTTAAGTCAGTCGGAAATATTACAAAACTTGCTAAAAGGTAAGAAGATTTGATTTTTTTTTTTTCTTTCATAGCTAGAATCGCTTCCATTCAACTCGCGGGCACAGCTTTTGTAGTGGGACGTGCGGTTTTCGCCCGCCCTTTTCCTGAAGGTCAACGGCCGCTTTGCACGCAGTGTTATATAATCATGGAGATACTTTCTTGGTGATCTTTGCCGTCTTTGAAAGATCTCATGCTTTTAATTTTTATTCATGCTCGTGACATAGCAAATAGGCATCATTAGTTGAACTGCAAATCTTGTTGTAATTTACTGCGTATTGTGCCTCTCAACGAGTAGGTAAAACACGTGATCTCTTGTGGTAATCTTCTTGCTAAACATCTTAAAATGAGGGATATTAAAATGACATTTAGGTATTTTTATGGCTAGCTCCACCAGTGCGTGCAATACATTTATTCGAAGTGCTCAAATCCACTCGCGCAACATATAAAAATCAAAATCAAGCCTGCTAAGGTGTAATACATCAACAGGAGAGAGCGCTCCTTAATTTGCATTTGGATCGAGTTATACACGACCTCCATCGACAAGCTGCAAATAACTAGTCGAACATATAAGACTACAATGAAAATATGTTTTTTTTTTCTTTTTTTCATGGTTCAATATCTATCTATTTATACCGATGCATACATACTATATTTAAACACAGCAAACTTTCAGTTCTACAATCGTTACGTTTACAAAAGATAACGAACGTGACTGTTTTAAAAGTTTGCCGTGTGCGAGCATTAAAAATAAGGCCGTGATTATCTATTTTTAATCATAAAAGTGCCGCAAGTTGAAAATGAGTTATCTCTTGGCTAAATTATCTTGGGTGTACCTAAAATTAAGTCCTCCATGAGTTATTTTTGTAGCTTTTTTCAAATATGATACAAGACAAACAATAGCCTTATAGACTTTTTGAGTCACTATGCATGTAAGCTATTCCTTGCTACTGAAGCCTATCCACAGTGGCTAACACTCAATTGCACCCTGTATCTAATGTAATTTTAAAGAGACTA
>ERZ1740055.457-NODE-457-length-11174-cov-7.076895_pt1 | contig 11174 bp, 4 predicted proteins | sample MGYA00581747_ERZ1740055 | MGnify/ENA primary metagenome ERZ1740055 (study PRJEB43018, sample SAMN04849739) | marine metagenome | isolation source: floating plastic debris | place: Pacific Ocean | collected 2008-08-28 | study: EMG produced TPA metagenomics assembly...
GGAGTAGAACTTAACTATTTGTAAAATTGTTTCTGTAGAAACACCGACGCAGCATTCCATTTATACAAATTCAGTGACTGAGTAATCTGTTTGGCATTATATATCATACTAGATGGACCCATTGTCGAATCGTTCGCTCCCAACTGCTGTTGCTTCATAGCTAATTTGATTAGAGAACTGCAATGCGATTTTATCGTAAGTTTAGTACAAATTTAGTGGCAATTATACGTTGAGATAGATGAACCCACTAAAATGGTTTTCAAGTTCGTGGCGCAGTTGTTATCGAGTAAGCTACAAAATGATTTGTCACGGTAATGTAGTTCATTTATGTCATTGAGAAAAAGAGACTTAATAGCTAAATAAATTGTTGAGAGTGCCGCACTTATGTTTTAAAGGTGACTGGTTCAAAGTCGGGTGAATTAACCTTTGTTTTAGGGGTCGTGTTATCAAATTGTCAACATAAAAACAAAGCTCGTTTCAAAAAGTAATAAAAAGTTATAGTATTTTATAAATTATAAACAGTTTTTCAATGTATTTTGATAAAATTGAACTGATGACACGTAATTTAATAGGTATGGATTTGGCCACAAACTGACTTCAAAAGCTATTCCTACTTGTTTTTTTTTCTCGTTATGTGCGTGGTTCTGGCCTTTTATTCAATTCTTTGTTAAGTATTATCTTAAATATTTACGTTACCTAGTTTTTGTATCGTTTTTAAATTGTTTTTATACAAAAAGTGACAACGAAGAGTCTTGAAATTACATTGAAAGTAGTAAAGCTTTCTTTTATCTTCCGACTCAGTCAGTTTTGTTTTTCACCTTGATGGAACTTATCAGTAGTGATAATTTATTAATCCTTTACATCAATATTTTTTATGAAATACTAACCTAATTGCAATTTTAAACTAGGAATTAAAATTTGTGTCAATAAAACGATTGTATTTTTGCTTGTTACAACAATTTATTGCTAATAACTACTCACAAAACACTAATTATGAAATACTAAATAGGCTACAACAAATTTGAACTTGATTGACACATTTGTTTCAAGAAGTGTTACTGATAGTAAATATCTGTTAATTGACAAAATTTGTAAGGACCACCGGACTTGGGTAAATCTACTATACCAATGGAAGGGAAGTTCCGATGTTTTCTGTCGGCAGATAATAACTAACGTAAAACTAATTGTAAAATTATAAAGTTCAGGTATTCTTTTACTGAAATTCATTGTATGTTCTGTTTCCGCGGAAAATTTAAAGTTTATGCTTCTGTAAATTTTAATTCGTATAGGTAATCATAGGATTTCGAGTTCAATTTTGAATTAATTTGCAAGAGTGAGTTGGAAAACTAACAAGTGCAAATTAATTTCAAATTGAACGAAAAAAAAAAACGCATGATTACTTATTAATAATATAAACATGAAAAATTCGCGGGAAGGAATTTTTTTGCATTCGAAAACACATTTTTTTCAAAGTTTCCGCACAAATTTTCCGCACAAATTTTTGTCATCGCTTTACTTGATATTATTGGCTTAAAAGAGATCCCATTGTCTTTCAGCTAATCATAATCCAGAATTACCATGTGTATTAATTTGCAATAGTGTTACACTTTTTGCATCGGTGTTACACTTGAACTGCTCTGCTCTCAGTCAATCAGAATCAAGTAATGCTATTAAAAACAAACTTAATATTAAAGAACAGTAAGATTCAAATCACCTGAAAAATAAGAAAAAAATAGGAAAAATTTGAGGCTGAAATGTTAAGAACAAAATCCCTTAAAATGGTGAAAGGCAGCAAGCAATCATACCCCCTTAATAAAAAAAAAAACTCAAAATAAAATAAAAATAAAATAAATAAAAATAAAAATAAAAATAAAATAAACTCCATTTATTGCAAATACTCTGTTGTATAAGATACATGTTTGTATGCCCTTCAAAATTTGTATTCGGTCGCTGCATGTTAAGATTTTTAGAAATATTCGGTCGTTTCGGCTGGGCCGTTCAATGCGACTCTTGTTTATTTGTTATAGATATAGTTGTTTTAGTCGTAGATCATTAGATGGTTCTAGTCATTTTCCTCTGCGTAGCAGGTATTTCATGAATCTAAACCGCTTAAAATGCATTCTAAACTGAAATGTTCTAATTTTGAAATACTAACTGAACATGCATTTTAGAAGACACTAGATCCTAAACAATATTCAGAGGGTTGGCTACCGCCCATTTTAGAGTAAAACAAACAAAAAAAAACATCTAGTTTAAACATTATATTTTGAGTAAAATTTATAAAAGAATTTTCAGATAAAAAGTAAGGGTTTTGAAAAAGGCAAGAATTTTTGTAACTAATGCTACGTGTAGTTCACCAGAATTTTGGGTGGAGGTGTGCCACTGGAACCTCACAAAACTGACTCTGTTCTAGACTAGAAATGGCTTGATTTTGATACTCTGTTCTAAACTAAACCAATCAGCTCTCATCCGGGAAGAATTGTTGTACCCTATACAGTTTGTAGAAATTGCAAACTTTTATACCCTGTTCTTGAAGAAAATTTCTGTGATTTATAGACCCTGTTCTATATTGGACGGTATTTCAGATATTTCTGTATAAAATTGACAGCTGCAAATGTTAAAAATTAGTTTAAAAAATGCAGCTGGTAACAGATGCTTGCCCCATAAAATCAATAATTGATGAAAAAAATTGATAGAGCGGAGAAAAATGATAAATTGTCTTTCATCATGGACGGTGAAGTTTTCTAAGACAACAACTGTGACTGGTGAAAAAACAAAAAAAACGTGGAATAAATCAATAATTTAACCAAGAGATTACTTGATCTATGAAGTAAATTGTTATGTAAATAAAAGTTTGATGTAAATTATTGTAATGGAAAAAACTGTCGACTGTCAAATTCCATTTAATAACACGGAGGTCGTAATGTTAATAGGCAGGTTTAAATGGTATATGATTTAGTTAGAATGGCAAAGGTAGAGTTATGGTCTTGGAAATTTATATCATAAAACACAAAAATTGGACGTGCTTTCATACTAGTGCTATTTCATCCCATTCTTCCCCATCCAAAAACAATAATTTTTTCCTTCTGTTCATGAAAGCAAAAGTAAAAGTTATTTATATGCTTTATCTTCGTGATCTATTTCTGCTCAATGTTGTTTAACAACCTTGAACTGTCTGATATGAATGTAATTTGCTGACTAACATTCAACCGCAATGCTTCAGCATGCATTAAAAGACCGTTAATAGTTTTTAAAGGACCCTCCACTATTGCCTACTGCTGTGTTTTGCGTATTGCTTTTATTTTAAAAAAAGGCAATTCGAGTACTTTTTTTTAAGAAAAAGCTATTTTAATATATCAGTTTTACTTGAGTTTTGATATTACTGTCAAAAAATTGTAATAGTTAATGGTTCAAACTGAGTATTCACTGTTTCTGCATTAAAATAGACCAACATCACCTGAAATACAAATGTAATCTGCGTGATGATCAAAAGTCACTAATTAAGCTTTTCTACCACAAAAGATTTTACATCATTTAAAAAGTATTAAAATTCTTGAAACTTCACAAAGCGGACATGGAAAATTATTGCCATTTTCCGAAACATTACAATCGGAGACGGCCATTTATAAATGAAATATCGGACTATCTGATTCTTTGTTGGTGCCTTCTACGTAAAGCTTGATCAGACTTGACCTTTATAAAGCATAGTTAGTTTCCGGTATTTAAAGTTACTTCCGAACTTTCTACACTTTCAGAACTTATAAGCTGATATTTTTAGTGACTTCTTTCTTTTCCACTGTGCTTCTCAAATAATGTTAAAGTAGTAATTTAAGGGAAATTTTGCTTTTGTTCTGTGAATTAACTCCAATCTTAATGATGCTGTTGAAAACTTTATAAATTTTTGAGTTTAACGCTTCTCCAGTTTCAACAAAATGTATGTTTTGTTCCCATACGTGGTTTTAATCAACTGAACACATTGACTGGATTCCCGAATATTGCTATAAATACAACGAAATGTATTTTCAGCTTCCTTATCGTACGTGGTTTTAATCAACTGACCACGTTGATATAGGATCCATTATTGCTATAAATACTATGTCAATTCTTTTATGAAATGAAGAGTGGAGTATGTTACCTGTATTAAACTTACCAAGGACAATCTTTATTCAATATACTCTGTGCGTGAATATAATGGTTGTTTCCGAAATGCTTCCGGCTGTGAAGATTATATCACGTAATTTTCTGCGAAAACGTTTTAGGAATATATAGACATAATGAAATTATACATCTTAAAGGCAAACAATGCGATTGTAGTTTGTTAAAACGAAAGTATATCACACTTCTATCGGCTCTAGTTTTCAGTACAAGAATAGATATTCAAAAGTCACCCTTCATGCACATCTGATAAAAATCACGTTATTTTATCTACTTACTGTCTTTTGCCATGATTACAACGGTGCTAAGTACAAGCTAAAAATAAAAGTCTGAGAACGGCTCAAAACGGAGCCATTCCATCTTTATACTTAACGTAAATAGATGGTTAAATTGCTTAAGAGATTTCAATAGTAATGCTCTTAATCATGTTTGACTTTTGAGAGACAAATTCGTAGCCAGGGGAACATAACAAAAGAATATCGGATCAACCAATTTTAAAGAGACCAATGGTCAATTTGTTGTAAAGATGCGTGTGATTGGTGTAAATTATTCGGAACAGGTAACATAACAATAAGAGAAACTATTCCTTCTAAACTTCTTGCCTATTGGAAAAGGAAGATTAAAAATCTTTTAATCAGTGTTTCTGCAAGTCCAAAAATTTGGGTACAAACATGATAAAAATTTGTTTGTTTGTTGATGATTTCAAGAAATTTTTTACCTTGCGTTCTCGACGTTTCCGCAAAAGTTCAAGGCTGGGCACATTCCATTTCTTGAGACAGTGTGCAGTCAATTATCATTACTAAGAAACTGCTTGTGTAAATAAGGTAGTGTAGGAAGAAGGAGAAATTTTCAAATGTTTTAATTGTGTTAGGTTTTATCAACTAGTGGCGTGACCAAAGTGTTATCCAGTACGAAACAACCCAACGCGCGTACATAATCGTAGTTATTAATAAACTGAATCTTTCCATTTTTTTCGAGGGTGAATCTTCTCTACTCGGCATTCAGCTACTAAAAAGTTAAAAAATGTAGCAAAACTCATTTAACGTCATTATTAGCTGTAGTGCACAACAATGAATCTGCATTAAAATTGACAAACAACTTTGACTTGAAATTGAGAAACTAATACTTGAAAAAAAGAACAACATATTCACTCTTAGTACTTGGAATATGACGAAAGCAATTTTTTGAATAAAAGTAATCTAAAGTGTTCTAAATATCTTGAAAAACGCTCGAGCATAATGGCTTCTCTATGCTTTCTTGTATGTGTTAAGAAGAAAGAAAAGTAAAGAAGATAAAGTGTAATTATGGACCAAAGCTTTAACTGGGCGTCGCCTGCAATTTGTCAAAAGGAGTCAGTCGTAATACAAGTTCCGTTTTTGTCAAGTTAGCTGCCCTAGTGCTTTTTTTTTCTTCCATAGTTCGGAAATATTAAACAAAAAGGAAATTTGCATGGGGGCTAAGTTTGTTTTTTTTTATCAAAATGTTATTTTAGTTTAAAATGGGCAAGACTTACAGCACTTTCAGATTACTTTCAGAACAACAGTTTGATCATATAACTTTCACGAGATGTACAAGCCGGCATTAACTCAAATCACTTAATCAATTTGACACTAGCAAGACGCAAAATTCAGGAATGTAAACATTTCCTTTTTTCATTTATTCAACTGCGTGATACGCATCTTGTTCGTTAAAGAACTGGGAGAACTACAAAAAGCAAGTTAACGATTTTCATTTTTACGCGTAGAAAGAATCTATTGTCTTGCCACTAGATAGGCATGCTATGGTCAAAATTTTCTTGAATAGATTGCTTATGAGTTATGTCTTTGTTTAAGGCCGTTGCATGATGTCATTAACTAATAAACTTATTTCTAACTGGTGTTTTTTCTTTTTTGTAGGGGAGGGGCTGCGGTCAAAGCCGAAATTGATTGAAGCGGTTCTCAAGATAACTAGTTCACCAGGGGGCATTTAACAGCCTTAGGGAACATTTCTTCGCCACGAGCAGCAAAGTACGCACAGTATGCTGAGTAGTGACAAGTGCTCTTTTATAAATTGTCACTTCTCGGTGTTTTCATTCCAAGAGCTCAGCTGTTGCATACACACTGCAGATTTCGGTACTCTCCTATTGTTTGTCTCAAAGATCAGAAGACTTTGAACTTTCCAGACTGATTCAAAACAGATCTTACGACTTTGTTTACCTAGCTTTATTGTCTTTGAAATTCTTTAATCCACAAGAGATTTTGATATAAACTTAAAAAACTCCATCGTCAAAAGACACCGCTCTAGACTGCAAGAAACTTCGGTGCGTGCTTAGCGTCGCTCTACGACTATTGGATACAAAGTGAATTGAGCATTCATAAACTAAAGCGGTGACAGCTTAACTAACTGCATTTAGCATCAATTAGCTTCACTTGTCATCGTTCATTAACAAATTATCAGCTATGAAAAGCCGCGAAGAAAGAAAATGTGGACGGAAGTTCGGACAATCCAGCTACACAGTAGCTAAAATGCTTCGGCTGCTTCTGCTTTTCCTTGCAGTAAAAGAGGCATCTTCTTGTGGCCCGGGAACGTTCAGACCTGGACCAAAACATTCTCGATATGCCATGCGGTTGTACGAAAAATATCCTGACAAAAAAGAAACTTCCAGTGCTGCCAGTGGAAGATCATTTGGTCGTGTTTATAGGGAAAGTCCGGCGTACAAATCTTTGGTAGGAAACTACAATCCGGACATCATTTTCAAAGGCAACAAAAACCAAGACGATCGCAGAATGACAAAGGTGAGGCGATGATTTGCATTTTTCATAGAACAATAGAGAAATCGTTGTATTTTGTTGAGATAGGATATACAGCCAATAATATGGTACAATTCTGTAGATTAAGCTACATGCTGCTAGCTTTCTTCTTGTTTTCTGCTCCTATAAGTTTATTTATAAGCTCATTTGGATAAAACGTTTTTTCTTTAACCCTAGTAAGTAAACATTGATTTGATAAGACTTTCAAAGGAATTCAATGTGAACATATCGTTGTGAAAGTTCTCGTCCTTTTTTGAGTGAACGGACTTTTAACAAGTACCAAAACTATTTTATTGTATTTTTCTCTAAGGAAAGCGGAACAAAGTATTTAGTATTCAAAAGTCGTTTGTTTTTAGAAACTATATTTATGGATGTTTGTTTTAAAAAATGTCTAAGCTAACTGGTATTTGTTTTAATAATGGCTTTTTGAATAGAATGTTTTAAAAACCAATGTTATGGGGTTGATTTTCAGCGCTGCAGTGAAAAACTTAAAAGATTGGCAGACAAAGTGAAGCAGGAATGGTCAGAACAAAAAATCCAACTTCGAGTAATCGAAGCGTTTTCAGATGGAAGAAATGGAAAACATGAAAAACATTCACTCCATTATGAAGGGCGCGCAGTAGATATTACCACTTCTGATGAAGATAGAAAGAAGTATGGACGTTTGGGAAGATTGGCCCATGAAGCTGGCTTTGACTGGGTTTATTACGGATGGGAAAGTCACATTCACGCCTCCGTGAAAACAGGTATAAAGATTTGGACAACAAAGCTACTTTTGTAAGAGTTTGTTAATGGTACCGTTTCCAAACTGGTTTGTTTTTATTACTTTATAAACTTATAAGGCAGATTTATATAGTAAGCCAATTTCAGCTATTACCTACAATTTTAAGCGACACGGTACACAATAAAAATTTCTGCACAATATCGTACATGTAAAAAAACGCCTAAATATTTTTTGTACTGAATACCTAAATATCGATATGTACTTTGTTTAAATACATAAATGCCGAGCCTTGAATACGATTAAGTGTCCATTATTTGCACGGCGATAATGGAAATTGAAGCGTGTAATATCCTGTTGACTGTTAGTGTTATTCTCTGATGTCAGATTCCTTATTAAATCTTCCAGCTGTATAGTCCAGTTGCTCTATTGAATGCAAAACGCTTATATATAGTTTTGCTTGACACTGGAAAATAGGATGATTACCAACTAAAGTTATCTTATGAGTTATCTAAAATCAATGATACGGACAGTTGTTAAGTCCAAACCATAAAATAAGGAGGCGTGATTGCTCGCTCTACAGATAACACATAAAAATATTAAAAAATGTTTCTAATTACTCTTATGCTTTCAATGTCGTTTTCTTGGTTTTGAACGATTCTCACAAAACTTTTAGCAAATGAGCTATTAGTGCTTTACTAAAAGAAACAAAATGATGTTTTTCCTGTCGCCGTGACAACAGAAGCACCAGTTGCAAATTCCTTGTGATCTAGTTTTGTGTGTTTCATGCGGTCTCTTTAATGGTCCTGCATTCGTCTTGACAAATGTAAAACATTTATCTTTCCCAGACGTGCACCCTGCGGGATTCTTGTTGACCTTATAACGAATTTTTTCACAACCCCCTACAAGCATATCATGTCTAAGAAGTAAGATTTATTTTGATTTTTTTTTTTTACAGATTCTGCGGGCGAGAATGAGGGTATGGGATGTTTTCCTGGACAGGCTTCTGTTCTGCTTGAAAACGGCAAAAGAGTAGCCATGGCGGAGTTAAGGGCAGGAGATAGAGTGCAAAGCGTTGATAAACAAGGAAATATAGTTTTCAGTCCTATAATGCTATTTCTAGACTACAGACCTAAGGTAACTTTGGACTTTGTGTTGATAGAAACAGAGGCGCCGCAAAGAAAACAAGTAATTACCGGTCCGCACTTAATCTATCAATTGAACAAGCAGCCGCGGCGGGAGAGTGTCGTATTTGCTCAAGACTGTCAGGTAGGAGGTTATGTTTATATCACCAACAGCACGAACAGTAAAAGGCTCACAGCTTGTCGCGTCACTAGAGTCACACGAAAAACAAACATTGGTGTTTATGCACCTTTGACTGAGCAAGGAAATGTCTTTGTAGATGGAATCCTATGCTCTTGTTATGCAATCGTTGATCACGAGTTGGCGCATTGGAGTTTTTTTCCAATTCGCTTTATGGTAAATTCGCTACCAAGCCTAATGAAATGGGTAGATAACACCACGGAAGGCATACACTGGTACGCTAAGTTCCTACAAAAAATTTACCCTATCTGGTTGTACGGGAAGTTGTTTTAATAGATATATTCAAAACCGGTCAAGGTCAAGCTGTAGATCAGAAACAACCTGCATTATGATATCAACATGGCGTGACTTGGTCCTTGCAATGAATCACAAGCAATTTTATAGATTGACAGAGAGACAATTCTTTCTAGGTTGTCTCATGCTCCACTTAACAAGAATGCATCCAAGAATTCTGTCAGTGGCGTCGTTTTCACGCTCTGCATAGCATCAAAATTTTGGTGTTCAGTTGCTTCAAGACATCGTGACAAACAGCTTGCCTTCAAATGCAGGAACATTTTGAGGCCGAACAATCTTTTTGTGTAATGTTCAAGTCAGCTTCAATATCGCAAGGTATCAATCAAACCAAATGATTAGAGTTGACTTGAGAACAATGCTCGTTAAACAAATTACTGGTATCATGCTGAGGGCACTTACATGTTAATTAACATAAGTGACTCATTAGAGGAAGCAAACAACAGGTGGTGAAGGGTAAGCATGCTTGTAATGTTATTGCAAGAATATCACAGAAATCTGTTTGAATGCGAAGTCGTCGAACTACAATTGAAGTCAACTACAAAGAGGATTTTTGAAGGATAACGAATTTAAAATAAATAAAAAGGTGACCTGCTCATTTTAAAAACTGAAAAAACCACTGCAGTTTACACAACCACAGAAGCTGGTAGAGTGTAAATCTTTATGTGTTTCAGTGCCAGTGCACGAGTTGACGAAAAACTATATAAACTATGTATATTTAGAACGTAAAAGAGTGCACAGAGAAAATGTTCCGGGATTCGTTAACATTTCTGTGAATAGGTATAAAAAAAACAGAGCACCTCTTTCTCAAACAAAAAATATCTTTTTTAACTTTAAGACACTCATTATAAAATGTTTAGATTATGAAAAGAAAACGAATGAAGAACTGCTATTTCATGAATAACGTATAACCAAACATTCGTGTATTTTGCAAGTGAAATGCGTGTGTTTTACTTAAAAGAGATCACTGTAAAAACAAACATGTTTTGGGAGCACACCTTGATGTCAAGGTGTGTTTCTTCAACATACCTTTTACCGCCTTTCCATCAGCCGTTGTATCAATGATAAGATTACGTGTAAAAACCCTTTAGTAAAATCATATCACGATTAGTTAAAACATTTTTAGCAAAGAACACACGTTGATAGAAGTCAACAACAAAAAATAGATAATTTAGCAGTCCACATCGTTTGCAACTTCACGTCTTTTTGTAAGACAAAAAATATTTTAAAGGGAGAAAATGTTTAATTTACTGCAAGATTACATAATATCCCAGAAATGGTATAACTGGTAATGCTTAAGAGAAGCGAAACACACAAAAAAAATTAGTGCCCCGCAGTGTTTGATGGAGTTCGAAAGCATTACCTGACATTTTCTGTTTCCCTCTTGAGTGCTCTACTTAAAAATTTGAAAGATTTATTTAACAATGGCGAACTTATATAATCTTTTAAAATTGTATCTTTTGCATGGTGGACATTTATAAACCGATAAGGAAGCAAACTTTTAGAAATAGGCGTCTAAAGAGTTGAAGCTATTAATATTATTATGAGATTAGCAAATCTTACGGAAAATATCAAGTAACTGATTTCAAAGTACTCAAGGAGGGAAGTATTTTAAATGAATAGAGTTTTACGGAAGTCTGGCTATTCAGTGTTATATGTTGTCGCCGAGCTGTTTTTATAAACAGCAATGAGGTTGTTTGAAATACAATCCAAGCAGGATATATTTTTAAAGTGAACAACACGACGCCAATTATGTCTAAGGCATTCAGTATTAAAAAAGTAAAGGTCTGTGTAAGAACTAGGCAACGTCCCATTGTTCTGCGGCATTTCACTTTTCCCTCACCAGAATGTTTAAATTTTCATACTGAGAATACATCAACCTGTGTACAACATAG
>ERZ1740055.458-NODE-458-length-11170-cov-6.861538_pt1 | contig 11170 bp, 2 predicted proteins | sample MGYA00581747_ERZ1740055 | MGnify/ENA primary metagenome ERZ1740055 (study PRJEB43018, sample SAMN04849739) | marine metagenome | isolation source: floating plastic debris | place: Pacific Ocean | collected 2008-08-28 | study: EMG produced TPA metagenomics assembly...
GCGAAAAATAATCTTGGATTTTGACTGGGAGACCAAGTGGGTCGAAGACAAGTGTGTGGGATACACCGTTTTCCTTGTCAAACAAGACCCAAGAGATGTGGCGAAAAGCTCACCCAAAAGGAAATAGGTCACACGGAAAAGTACATCGGTGGCTGGAGAAAAAGATCAACAAGACCCAAGGAAAAGATCATTAGCTGCCGGTGGAAAAGACCAATACAGGGAAAAGCTCATCAGCTGCTGGACCCAAAGAACACCGTTGGGCGCTCTTCGAGGACAGCGCTGGTGAGAGAGGGAATTCAAAACCTACGAAGTTAGGGCTGTAGTTTTTCAATTTTTGGAGTCAACCCGAAGTGGAACTCCACGCGACCCTTGGATGAAGGGGGAACCAACACCAGCCTGGGACTATGGCACACGAGGGTCTTCGCCCTTCTGGCTGGGGGAAGGGCGAGTTCCCAGAGGAAACGTGGCCACCCCTGAAGCTTTTGTTTTTGGTGTTGGGGAACCTGGATTCCTGCAAGCAGGAAGGGGGAGTGCGGTTTGGGAAACATGCACAGAGTACCACTGCACCCCCACTAAGGTCTTTTTAAAGTTTTCACAGTCGTTGAGACGTCCTCCGACTGTTGCAATTTGGCTCAAGGGCCAATCAACTGACTGGCTCAATTTACCGAGCCCAACTTGGAGTGAAAAAGTGCACTTGCATCTGCCTCTTGGTGGGGACCTCCGGGAAGGGTCTCGGTCATAGTCTGAAACCCGTGGGTTATGAGCCCAACCCCAACGCTGCCTTGAAGCAATGTCGAGCAGCGACTTCACTCAGCGTCGTCGACAAGAACGCCAAGTTCAAGCGGCTGCTCATGCTGAAGAAGTACAACATGGGACCCATGGACATGGAAAAGAAGAACGCGCGGAAACGGCAGACCAAATGCTGGACCGGCTTCTGGAGGAGATGGACGCACCTGGACAAGCACATGGGGAAAGAACAGGGACAAGATCATCAGACTCAACCCGAAGATCACTGATGGAAGGGGAAGTTGGAGAAAGTGTGATGGCACTGACCGGTGCTGGGGGAAGTGGAGCCCTAGTGCAGGTTGCGGCGGTCCGGGCTGGAGCGGGCGAACGAATCGCCCAGAATCCGGCTGTTGCGGAAGAAGTCGCAAGACCAGTGTCCTTACCACCTGAAGAACCTCCTGGACTTGAAGTGGTACGAGGAAATGGGAGTGGCGGTCTGTTGTCTGGTTTGACCCCAGGTGTGAATAGTCTAACTCTTTCGGGAGTGCCTATGACACAAACACCAGTAGTTGCCCGGATGTCTGAGGGATTTCGTGAACCACCTGTTGTGGGTAATCGAGAAGAAGGACAGGGTGGAAAACACCAAAGCTCAACTGAAGTGGGTGGAGGTGCGGCTGCTGTTGTGGAAACCGTTGCTCTTTTGGAGCGACCGGGACGTTCACCTGTTGAGTCTCCTGAAGATGCACGCGTCAAACAATCGGTGCCAGCGGCACCAACAGGCTCACCTGTGATCTACCAGCCAGCGGGAGCACCTGTGGTGTATACCGCAACTGGTGGAACACAGGGTTCGCAAGTAGCTGGGATGTCCCAGCAATCCATGTGTGCTGGAGTGCCACCTACGGGAATGGTGCCTCAGTGGGGAACGGCGGTTGTGGATCCTGGGATTGTAACCGGGGTCATGGCTGCAGAGGAAACGAATCCATGGAGTGCTGCCAAGCGAGTGGAAGCTCTAATGAGCAGTCCACAAACTCCAGTGAAAGAGCTGACTTATCCCATAGTGTCGCAAGACCTGATTGATCAGGCGGACGCGAGGGAGAAGGAAAAGTATGAGGAGTTGAAACAGCAAATGATGGAATTCTTTCAACGGGGCAAGACCGAGATCCAACAAGATCGAGAAAATTGGTTAGCCACGCGGGAAGAGAAACGTGCCCTGGAACGGGTCCGAGAAGCCGGAGGAGGTCACAAGGGCTCTCAGTCAAGTGGGGGGTCTTATCAAACCGCCTCGCCGGAGCTGAAGAATGTCGAGCAGGGTTTTCCTGTGGGGCCACCTCAAGGTGTTCCACCCCAGGTACAACATGTGCAAGATCAACCAGTTCCAGGAGTTCAACATCACCATGATCAAGATCTTCAAATGCAGGCGGGAGGTCAGTTGTGGAATGTTCCTCCTGCGCCCAAGGTCGAACAAGGTTTTCGGCCGATGGATGTGTATATGAATCAAGGGTGGCTAATTGGAATACCACCGGGAGGTATGCCGCAGAGAGCGGCGTCAAGACCACCGATGGGAGTTCCTTGCATGGGAGCCACGGAAAACACAAAACACTTTTTCATCGGTGACCAACCTAATCAATGGTATAATCCTCAAGTCCATGTTGGAGGAGCACCTGCAGGACAAGATCATCGACCTCAAGGGGTTTTTGCATTTCCGGGAGGAAACACCGGACCTATGGGTGGTTATGGTTGGCCAGGGGGTCCACCGCCAGGGCAGTATGGAAATCCCGGACAAGCACCTGGTCCGCCAGGTGGTCATCAGGGAAATCCCGGTCTCCCAGGTGGTCATCAAGGAAATCCAGGACAAGCTGCACCGCCACAACAACAACAAGCTGTAGTCCAAGCAGGACCTCAGGCAGGGGGAGAAGTACCAGGCGAAACGCTAAGATCGGTCGAATTGCCGAAGCTGGACAGGAATGCAACATCTTTGGACTTTGGAGACTGGCTGACAGTTGCCCAACAGATGATTGGGGATGTGAGCTACACCTCAGAGCAATGGTGGGAAGTAGTGATGACTGCTGTTGAACAAGCATACCACCACTGGTTGCAAGCGGATCCACTCATGAGGCTCCGGATGGCGCCTGTGATACCTGACATGGCCCGTAGGTGGCCTCGCACAGAGAAACGGGTGGTGGGTATGCTGCTTCAAGCCGTCCCCAAGGACATCTACGAGGACCTTGTGGCGAACAGACACATGTCAGCGGGTCAAGTCATGTTCAAGCTGTACACCGTCTTCCAACCTGGGGGACAAGTGGAAAGAACTGCCCTGCTGCAAATGTTGGTGGACTGGAAATGTCCATCTAATAATGCTGCAGAGATGGTCAACTCCATCCGGAAGTGGAGAAGATGGGTGGTTCGTGCCGAAGAACTTCAATTGGTTTTGCCCGATCCTCTGGTTTTGGCCGGAGTGGTCGCAAAAATGAGTGATGCCTTGGCCAGATTGGGGGGAGCTCAAGCTGCCTACCGGTTGTCTTCGGTGAGACAGCATTTGGGCATAGATCTCCGGCCGGGAATGCAAGAGATCAGAACGTTTTCTGAACTTCTTCAAGCTGAAGCTGGTGAAATGGCTCTCCGTCAACCGGGGAACATAACACAGGGCCCAGCGGCTAAACCCAATAATGTGGTAGGGGTGAAGTCAATGAGTGGGCCGGATTCATCTGGAAACCCACCAAAGGGCGCTTCAAAGGGAAAACCAGAAGACGCAGCAGGTTCTTCCACCGGAAGGAGGGGAGAAAAGCCCGAGCTGCCGATTAACGCGGCTAATGTGGTCCACAAGACTGCGTGCATCAACTGGCTGACAGATAAGGGATGCCAATATGCTGACCGGTGCCGATTCACGCACACTGTCCTGGACTCCAAAGATGGCCGATGTTTCAACTGTTCTGGAAGGGGACACTCCCGACGTGATTGTCCGGCGGGAAAACGAAGTGAGTCACGAGGTCCACAAGGTGGATCTGAAGAACCAAAGGTGGCCAAAACCACTAGAATCCGCTCAAGATCTCAAGAGAGGAAAAATGGTCCTGGAAAAGAGGGAGGTGCTGCTCAAGAACATTCTGAACCTACCGTGAAGATCAATCCGATGAAGGAGTCCACGGTCACTATAACCCCTGTACCAGAGGAGGCCAACAAGGTTGTGGGAGAAGTGACCAACCTTTTGAAGGGTCTCAATGGACCGGTCTTGAAATCGGTGGGGCATGGTGGGGATCATCTCGAAGTTGAATTTGATGATGGAACAGGTTTATTGGATGGTGGGGCGACACACCCCTTGAGACAGGGATCAACCGAGGAGATCAAGAACGCGGTGCAGGTCACTGTGGAACTCGCACATGGAGCTGCTCAGCTCTATCAAAATCCTGTGAATGGAACCCTCTTGTCGGAGGGACCGGTGGAACCAATTGTACCTCTTCGAGGTTTGGTGGAATTGGGATACACCATCACTTGGTCCCGTGCAGGATGTGTTGTGAAACATCCACGACTGGGAAACATAGAATGTTGGTTAAGGTCTGGGTGTCCAGTGGTTCGAAAGGACCACGCTCTGGCTCTGATCACTGAGATTGAGCACATGGAAATGGAAAAGAGGACCAACCATCGGCTCACCTTGGAAGAGCCCACGGAGAAGACCAAGAAGTGGTGGGGATCACGATTTCCGGAAACACCGGACAGAATTTGGAATTACATGCGGGGTCAAGATGAAGAAGATCCGCAAATGAACCATGATTTACCATGGAACCGGCACAAAAGAAGGAGGCTGCTCACCTCAAAAGGGGTTATAGTCCACCTTTTTGCTGGAGAAAGGGCGAAGGAATGGCGAAAGAATCCCATCAATGGGATTGAAGTCATCACTTTGGATATCAATGAAGGTCGAAATCAAGATCTACACAATCCGGGAACATGGAGTTTCCTTTGGAAACTTGCAAGCCTGGGAAAACTTCTTGCTATCATCGGGGGACCTCCCTGTCGGACGGTCAGCCGATTGAGGCAGAAACAACCGGGACCAAGACCATTGCGTGGACGTTTCCATGACCGGTATGGTCTACCAGGATTGACAGACCGGGAGAAGAACTTGGCTGATTCAGATGCAGCACTGCTGCTGAAACAAATTGGCCTGTTCATAAGGTCTGAAGAATGCCGCGAGCGTCATCGTGTGAGAACCGCTTTCCTTTTGGAGAGCCCACAGGATCCGTTGACGTATGTTCCACAAGCTCGCGAAGAAGAAAGTCCAAGCTTTTGGGCATGGCCGGAGTTAATGCAGCTGCTCCGCTACCAAGGAATGGGTTTGGTATCCTTTGATCAAGGGTGCTTTGGGCACTCACGACGGAAACCGACCACGTGCCTCACAAACCTGGAGGACATGAGAGACTTGGAAGATCAACGCAGCACCAAGCACTCCGAGGCCCTGCCAAAGGACATCAAAGACCGTTGCCATTTGTCGTCCACCTGGGCGGTATGGGCACCGGGATTAAGGGCTGCCATCCGAGAAGCGCTTCACCGACATCTCAAACGGGAAGGCGATGAAACTGCGGGTGAAGAGCCACACTTGGCCAAGATGACGTCAGAGGAAGCCTGGGAAGCCCATATTCGTCAAGGCCATCGACCATATAGAAGGGATTGTAGGACTTGTGTTTTGGAAATGGGTGCAAGGTCTCCACATCGGAGGAGACGCGATGCTACGACGTCGTCATGGGCGATGAGCGTGGACATCGTGGGACCCTTTCCAAAGGTCAGGGATTTATCCTCTGGGAAGGATGTGGTGAAGTATGCAATGGTGGCCACCGCCTTGGTCCCGGATTACATCACCAAAACTGGAGGAGAAGATGAAGATCGACCGAAAGAACCACAAGATCAGGCTCCATCGAGGGACATCGTGATGCCATGTGAAGAATCCCCAGAAAAGGGGAAACCTAAAATTCTGGAACCCTCGTGGGGGGATGGTCTCGAAGAGGGAGATTGCCCGCTTGGTGGAGAAGATCATCAACTTCCAGAGTCGGGGGAGAAGGATAACAGTGGAAAGGAAGAAAAAGGAGATCCCGACCCGATGACGGAAGAAGTCAAAAGGTTGGTAGAAGAATCCAAGCAGCCGTTCAATGTACGGCACGTGACATTGGTGGAACTTCTGGGGTCAAGGCATGTGAGTGAAATCCTAGTCGCCCTGGGAAAATGCATCGCGAAGTTCAACACGATGGGCATCAAGATCAACCGTCTGCATAGTGATCGGGCTAAAGAGCTACTGTCAAAAAAGGTTGAAAAATGGTGCTCAGAGCGCCTTATAAGACAGAGCATGACGGAGGGAGACGACCCGGCCTCAAACGGCCATGTGGAATCAGAGGTCAATCAGCTTAAAAGGCGAACCCGTCTGTATCTCCGCGTGGCAGGAAGTGAGGTGACCGACTGGCCTCAAGCCATGAGGTATTGTGCTGAAGAACGAATGAGGCAACAGTTGGAGAAACTGGGGGTGCCCGTACTGTCAATGCTGCCCTTCAGGGCCAACGTCTTGGTTCGGTCAAAAAGATGGTTCAAAAAGGGGGCGATTCCGTCTCCATACACAGAAGGACGCCTACTGTGTCCGAGTCCAATGATGTTCTCGGGTTGGGTAGTCCAACAGAAAGATGGAAAGGTGGTTCATGCTCGAGAAGTGGTTGTTCCGAGTGAGGAAGGGGAGCGGGTCCGCATCAGGTTGGAGATAGAAGACAATCCTGAAAGGCCTCACAGACGGCTTTACTCCAAGACGCCGCCAGAAGGTGTCATGAGGTTGCCGCCAACCATTGGGGACGCTCCGCTACCACCTCCTGACGAATCACCACCTGAAGATTCAGAGCCATACGAACCGAGCGAAATGCTCGAAGTAGATGAAGAGCCTGATGAAATCGACTTGCTTTATGAAGAACTCAACCGAGAAGATCCGGAAGCTCCTGTGGAAGAGATTGACAGCCTTGGGCCGGAAATCTCAAAAATGAAAGTAGAGCCTGCTGAAGTGTCAGCAGGGGGGGAGCCCGGTAACCTTTTCAAAAGTGAAAAAATCAAAGTTTCAAGGGTTTCTGCACAAGATGGTCCAGACTCGGGGGAGAAGCACATCGAAAGAAGTCCAACCTCGGGGGAGTTCATCGTCAGAAACGTTAGCTTGACACACCTGTTGAAGGTCAAAGAAGATCAACACCTTGGAGTTGTGGAAGCCATTAGGGAAGAACTGTCGAATGTTCCAGTGGATCCCACAAACGGTTTCATACAGGGACAAGTTCTACGACTTCTACAAGAACATCGTGAAGATTTGGAAGAAGAACTGGAAGCTGTAACAACTGCAAGGATGGAAGAGGAAAGGCGAGTGTGCCAACTAAGGGTCTGTTCAGCACAAGCTGATGGTAGCGGTGGAGAAGAACAACTTCAAACTGTTACAGTCCCTCTCCACAAGGTGAGAATGGAAAAGGAAAAATGGTACGACTCGATGCTCGCCGAGTACAAATCCTTGACTGCAGAAACAAAAGCTATCCGACCAGTCAAAAGGTCCGAGATTGACCCTGAAGCCGAATTGGTGCCGGGGAAATTGGTCTGTGTGATCAAGGCTGGAGGGAGATACAAATGTCGCGCTGTGATCTGCGGCAACTTGGCATCACCGGAAGCGGATCCCATGCCTTCCTCTCTGCTGTATGCCAGTGGAGCGGACGGGGTTCTGATAAGGTGTGCATTGCGAAAGGCAGCTCATCACCAATGGGATGTAGCCACGACGGACATCAAGACCGCTTTTCTACTGGCTCCTCGGCCGGTGGAACAAGGTGCCAAAACCGTGGCGGTGGTTCCGCCCAGGATCATGACTGATTTTGGGATTACCCAACCGGATGAAGTCTGGCTTGTCGACAAGGCCCTGTATGGGTTTCAATCCAGTCCTGCCCATTGGGCAGTGTACCGCGACCAAACAATGCGGCGGTTCACATGGCAGGGAGATGCAAGCCCGGGGGAGATGCAGAAGGAGTACAAGCTGGAACAAACGCCGGAAGGAAATTTGTGGAGAATCCTGTGTAAAGGTGGTGACGCTCCGGGAGAAGAAGTACGTCCTGATGGATATCGGCAAGTGGGTTTGGTGGTCGTCTATGTGGACGATCTTATGGTTCTTGCGGAACCTCACGCCAAACACAGCTTCTTGAAGAGGCTGAAGGAAGAATGGACTTGCTCCACTCCTGAAGAAGTTGATCACAAAGGCTGGGTTCGATTTTGTGGGTTCGAGCTCCAATGGAGCGGTCAAGGGGATCACAAGAAGTTGAAGGTGGGACAGCAGTCCTACACTCGGGATCTGTTGAATCGACATCAAGTAGAACACCCAAGACCGGTTCCGATGACGAAAGCGGATGCCGAACTTCCGGAAGAAGAACAACCAGCACTTGAAAACATCCGACAAGCTCAAACGGTGGTGGGCGAGTTGTTGTGGTTGTCCATAAGGACAAGGCCGGATATCAGTTTCGCCGTCAGCCAATTGGGAAGACAGGTGAACAAACGGCCCAAATGGGTGGTGAAAACCGCACAACAGGTGTTTGGTTACCTGAAGGGAACCGAAACTCAACATCTCAGCTATGGGGTTTGCACAAGTGATGATCGTGGTCCCGAAGATGATCTGCCATTTCACCGGGAGATGCAGCAAGTCGAAATGTTCTCGGACATTTCATTTGCCCCTGCGGGCGAAAGATCACTGCAGGGTATCCTAGGTTTTTATGGTGGAGGGTTGGTTCAATGGGAAGCCAGCCGTCAAGCTTTTGTGGTGTTGAGCACCGCCGAAGGGGAATTGATGTCCTACTTGGAATCCATGGTCATGGGAGACTCTCTGGCGTCTCTCATAGAGGTCGTGGAAGGACGGAAAATCGGGCAGAAGATCATCTACGGAGACAACACGGCTGCAATAGCCATCTTGGAAAATCCTGACGGTCCGTGGAGGACTCGACACTTGCGGTTGCGAGCAACAGCCCTAAGGGAGCGGTTAAAGGATGGTAGTTGGATCATCCGTCACCTTCCAGGGGTAAAACTTGTGGCCGATTTCCTGACGAAGATCATCGCTGTGAAGCCCAGTTGGGAAAGGTTCTGGAGGTTCGTCAATCACCAAGGTTCCGGGGTTCCAAATGAGGAACCATCAATGGGGTCCAACCATCGTGAAGAACAACCTCTGGGAGAAGAACAACGTCCAGAAGAACCAGACCAGGAGACTTCCTCCTGGGACAACTACCGAGATATCGCTGGTCGGTGCGTATCAGTGGTGAAAAAGGTGGTTGGTCTGGCCGAGGAATATCCAGAACTAGCCGATTTCCGGCATGAAGCCCTGAGCACTGCCATTGGAAGGCTGGTGCAAGTACTGGCTGATGCGTATCGCGTCACTGAATCCGTGGTCAAGGATCGGTTCCAGTTGGAGTCGGTCTTACCGTTTTTGGAGAAGAAGAACATTCCTGGACAAGTTGAACACCCTGTAGAAGAAGAACCTAGGGGTATCCTAAAACGGGGTAATAAGACCAAAAGGGGTAACTCAAAACCAAAAAGGGTTCATTTTTGGGATGAAAATCCACCAGTTTTGAAAGTTTTGCGGGTACAAGATCACCACGGTCATGTTGCCCAATTGCACAGTTATGAAAAAGAAGAACCCATCCCTAAGACCATCCTGGGTGATGGACAAGAGAAACCTTGGGACTTGGATTGTGCCAGGTCCGATCGAGAAGAACATCGAGCTGCTGAAGTTGTACCAAGGTCGGGTTCCACAGAACCGTGGGATCTGGTTGCAACTTGGGGAATTGGGTTTTTGGGGAATTCTAATGTGGTAGGTAAGGGGAAAAACCATCCTGAAACCTCAAAGGGGATAGCTCCGCAACCAACGGGATTTAAGTGTTTTTCCGTTAGGGAATTGGGGTTGTCCGCAGCAATTTATTTTTCCAAAAGTTTTGGGCTCAAAAGCGTCCTCGTCTGCCTTGCTGTACCAGTGACAGCTATGGACGGTGAAGATGTTTCGCAAGGCGTCTTTGGTCAGTTTTTTGGCATACTTTATGCCATGATGGTCATCCTGGTGTGGGAAGTTTTCCGATGGCTTATGAGCCATTTGACACTCCTGGTGGTTCCTCAGTTCAATCGACAAATGGTGGAACAAGCTGAACTGATGGTGAAGTTGGCCCTGAAAGATCGAGAAAAAGATGTACGTGGGGGAGAAGGTCATTCCACGGCGGCGCCAACTGTAGAAAAAGATGAACATCAGGAAGAAGAACCACGTCCGGGAGAAGATCATCGAAAGGAAAAAAGAAGAAAAACCGAAGAGAGGGATGCTGATCGCGCCCATGACAAAAGGGAAAGAGGAAGAGACCGTCGGAGACGGGGTGAAACAGGGCGATCTAGGTCGCCACACAGGGAAAAGGAATCGACAACAAGGCGATCGGAGAGTGAAAAAAGCCCTGGCCCTTCTACAGCCGAATCGCGAGGTTCGGAAAGGGTCCCAAAGGGACCGATAGCTCCGCTGCCAGAGGGTATGAAAGCCCCTGGGAGACCGCCACCGAAAAAACCGTCGATGCCAACTCCCAAGGAAGAGGAAAAAGTACCCACCGATGATGAAGAGTGGGGAAAATGGAAGGAACAGAGAGAAGGAGAAAAAATGGCTGATTACCTTGCAAGGATGAGATCAGTCTATGGAAAGGCAATACCTGCAGAGCCAAAGGAAAAACCTGCAGAAACGACCCGAGCCTCCTCCTCTAAGGCAGCTCCTAAGGCAGCGGCTTACTATGAAGTGGATGGAGGAGAATGGTATTGGTGGGATGGTGCATGGGGTGACAAATGGGAACCGAAAAAGAAAAAGAAGAAGAAGAACAAATACACCGAGGCTGAATGGGAACAGTGGTACAAGGAGCATCCGGAGGAGGACACTGAGTCTTCCCAGACACCAAGAAGGCCAGCAGAACCGGAGACTCCGCCACCGGCCCAAAGACCAAGGATTCGTCCGGGACAAGATTTAATTCGACGTCCTGAAGACCCAGCCAGCTGGACAGTTTACATGCCTGAGGTGGTCATGCGTGAGGTGGAATATATCATCTCTGGAGAGGGCACAGCATGGATGACAAAGCCGCCGGCCGTAACAGGCTTTGAAGAACAGGGTCAGGCCATTGACATGTGGCATGTTCCAGCCCCTGGGGACTATGGACGAATCATCACAAGAATCCATTACAAATGGAGACAGAATTCATTTCATCCAGATCACCCCACTTTACCGAAAAAGGTCGACCAGTTGGATCCTTACCGGGTCACATTTTTGTGGAATACCCTGGACAGCAACGAGCGAAAAATAATCTTGGATTTTGACTGGGAGACCAAGTGGGTCGAAGACAAGTGGGTGGGATACACCGTTTTCCTTGTCTCACAAGACCCTTGAGATGTGGCGAAAGGCTCAGCC
>ERZ1740055.459-NODE-459-length-11168-cov-7.520022_pt1 | contig 11168 bp, 2 predicted proteins | sample MGYA00581747_ERZ1740055 | MGnify/ENA primary metagenome ERZ1740055 (study PRJEB43018, sample SAMN04849739) | marine metagenome | isolation source: floating plastic debris | place: Pacific Ocean | collected 2008-08-28 | study: EMG produced TPA metagenomics assembly...
TTTAAAAATATTCTATTTGTTTAAAAATTACTTCGCCCTACGTACATTTTTAAAATTTAAATATTTTTTTATTTTTTTTAAAAATTTTATAATTTTTTTTTTTTTTTTTTTTTTTTTTTTGCCGACCGGCTAAGTACTTTCGCAACCGAGTGAACTGATGTAAACAATTTCACACCCAATGCTTAAAAGAATATTTATATAGTTATAGAAAAAAACTTTCTAAAGACATCCGATGTTGAAATCCTTCTTCAGCCGTCCTTTAAACATTGGATGCGTTTTAAAAAAGTGTTGAGTTTAGAATGCTGCAGTAGTTCAGTTTAGTGATTTACACATTTTGGGACAAGTAGATATTAGTTTTTGTAAGTTTGTTTCGCGTTCTGTAAAACCAGCTCTAGAATATTTCATCAGTTTACAAACTTACAAAAAACGAGTTTTACGGTTTATTTTTATGCCACAATATGTTTAACCTTTCACATGCATAATCAGATCCATTTGTCGTTCCTTGCAAGTCATTTTTTCAACCCATTAATGGAAATAGCAATTTCTAAGTAAACAAAACTTAAAAGATTTCAATTTTGTGAATGTTTTTATAATTGGACAATAATATACATCAATTTGATATTGCATATGACAGATGTTTCAGTGTTTGTAACTAAGTGTTAAATCAAAGCAATTATAAAAGGTCTACATTTTCAAACTTTTCTTATCTTTAAAATAGATCTAGTGCAAAAGATGCTGTTTATAGTATTGAATTGTCAAAAATCATCTTACTCAAAGACGTCGAAATAAAATTTGACATCTCTGGTTGCAGAGGCAAAATATAATAATTTTCTATTGACTTAAACTGAAGACATGTTGACAATATGTCATCCTTATTTACCCTTTTTATTTTTAAATTTAATTCACGCTGATCTCTTTTAAAATTCGTTAATGTTTTTAAAAAATGTTCTTTGAGTCAATCTTGTATCGCTGTGACTTAAATTATTTCCGAATGTGTTATTAAACGGACACTCATACATTACCAAACAGCTGTTATTCTAAAACTTTTCTGATCAAACTTTTAACTAGTTTTATTTAGAAAAACTTATTGTCTTTCAAAAGTCTCAAACTTAGAACGACAAAGCCAAGAATTACAAAAGAAATAATCAAATCACAAATGTTCAAAACCGATTTTTACAATAGCCTGCAGACTATGTAGAAATACTGATTAAAATCAAATTGATCATAAATCAAATCTCGATTACCTTTAATAACAGAACCATTATGCATTGTTTATCTTGAGACAGAATATTTTAGAAGACTGTTAATTATTTACTGAAAATAATTTGTATCAACAAGTAGAAACAGTGGAATAGTTGGTGTCACTGGTGTCGAGTAGGTTAGTTAACTATCCGTGCATCTTCCAGCAACAGTTTTACAAGTCAGTTAAATTTTACACCGTAGTGAAAAAGAATATAAAAACCTGACGTTTTGGACTGTTCGTCGGAGTGAATGATTACAGTCCGAAACGTTAGTTTTTTTAATTCTTTTTCACTACGGTGTAAAATTTAACAACTACTGTTTCTGTTGAAACACCGACGCAGCATTCCATTTATGACATCTTCCAGCAAGACTCTTGGTTCAAACTTTACCTCTGCCAAGTTTTGGGAACTTCTTTTCTGCATCGCAAAGCCTGGCTCAGCTTTCTTTCCCTACTGAGGATAACAAAATTTAAAGTCGGGACAAGTTTTTAGAGAGAGTTAAACTCCAGTGTAATTGTGTTTGATTCAGAGCAGTGGGTCAAAATTAGAGTCATGGCCCATCTGCCACGGACTACCAACTGATTAAGTCTATAGAAAAGATTTCACCATAACAACAATGATTTTATATTTTAATATTTCATATCTCTCATATATAAAATAAGTAAGCACCGTAAAATTGTTGGAGCAAATTAAAAAATAGTTTAGCATTGTAGCGCCTAAAATAGCAAATGCAACATATTCAGTAGGAAAACATAACAACTTGCATAATTTATAAGCGATAACTATTCAACAAAACATCGTAAAAGGGTACAAAAACTAATCTTAGCGGTGTGTTACGCAAAAAATCAAAATCTTTAAATTTGGCGTAAAATCTAAGACGAGGTTCAGCTTTATTCTTTGAGAATATAATTTTCTGCCATCATTGTTCTTAAAATCTGTTGTCCCTAGCATCTCAAAATACGCTTTTACATGTCATCAAAGCTTCTCAAAAGTTCACAATCTTTAGATTACTTTAGGAAAAAAACATTTTTAAATTTTTGAATCAAATATATTACTTCTAAGAATAAGTCGTCTAACTCAAATGGTGTAATTATCAATGAAAGTAGTCCGCGGTTTGAAGATTTAACTTCACATAAGCTAAATTGTTTTAGGAGTCTGTAGTGATCCATGCATGCATAAAACCGTCCGCCTGTCTTCGGTACCGGTTCGATTTCCTGCAGTGCTCAGGCTTTATAAGTCCTTTTGAAAATCACTGTGAATATGGCTCTTGTATAACATCCATCAGAAACCAGAACTCATTTTATTGGCGACATTATAAAGTGGAAAGCTGAGTCATGCAACCATGCAACCATAATATTGGCGAAAACGAAAGTCGTGCACACAAATGCTTAATTCTCCAATTGGCATTCACTCTGACGAAGAACTACAGTCTACAGTCCGAAACGTCAGTTTTAAAATTCTTTTCACTACTGTGTAAAACCTAACTATTTGTAAAACTGTTTCTGTTGAAACACCGACGCAGCATTCCATTTATGACATAATTCTCTAAAGAGCTGCATGGGTCTGGAAGACCAAGGCCACGAATGGAAAATCGTCAGTGATAAACAATAAGAATGAATGGAAAAAAATGCATTCTAAACCAGGGATTCCATATTAAGTCTGTCACAACTATTTTTAAAACTCAAACTTTCCCAAACTTTATTTATTCAATCAAACCGTTTGATATAGTTATTGCAAGAGCTGATGCAAGTTAAAACTACAATTAATAAACGTTTTCAAAGCCTCTGTGCCTCGAGATAATTAATACCTGAAAGCAGTAATTTTTTAGGCAAAATTGCAAATGTGGTCTGACGGAGATGGTTTAATAGCTGTAAACTGTTAGAAAATGGGAAACAAGTGTCATTTAATTTTGCAGGGTTAGGTTGTTCAAAAGTTAATCAATTAAGTTTAACTCAGTTGGATAAACCCAAATTCAAGAAAAGTAGTCTGTACTGTAGAAAGAAAGTTTTACAGCGCTTACAAAAGACTGTTTAGATGTATGAAGATAATGAATATTTCAAACACTATAATAATTTTGAGCTAAAAATCGTATACCTTCAAAAGTTAGGAACTTGAAGTTGATTTTGCTTACGAAGATAACTTAGGCCCAAAGATCCGCTTTAGACAACTCAAGGTTAACATGACCTTCGTTGTGTAAGAAGCTGAGATTTCCAGCTTTCAAAAGTATTCTAGCCAAGATCAAGATTTCTTGCACATGATTTGTATTTTAAAAAGATAACAAAGGACTCGACAGAAACAAGATGGCCGAAATTGGTCAAAACGTAGAGTTGTTTAAAAACGTTTTTTTAATATATAAAGATTGCGATTTTTGACTAGAATTCATTTTATTTTACAGCTGAAAGATGTTATGTTGATTCTGATTTTACATGGTTCGCTTTCGTAGTAATCGTGTTGTTCATAACGTTTTTATTCGACAATAAATACAAATAAGTTGAGGTATTATTCTCATTAGAGCAAGCTTGGTTGGTAAATTGCATCAATGAATGTGTTATGAGCGATTGAATCATTTTCTAGTTCTATTAATAATTGTGCTATATTAAACGGTTTGCCTTTAGTGCGCTCGTATGCTAAGAAGTCGGGTATAACAGAAACTGACAGCTTTCATCACACTCATTTTTATAAACCGACCTCAAGCAGCGCGAGCTGATTTCTGTCCTGAAGCCAAATCTTGGAATTAGAACCCGTGTGCGTTGTGCTTTTGTATGTAATTTGGTAAACAGTAGTTCTAAATTAAAAGAATAAGTAACCGTCAAGGAGTGTCTCTTAGTTACCTAAAGCGACAAATTACTTGGAGAACTTATCAAAAAGATTCATTAAATCGGGAGGCCGTCTTTCTATTAGAAAACCCTTCAGAAATAAAATGAAGAATTTATTCAAACAAATTCTACAGGCTTTACATTTTTGAAGAACGAACTTCTTTTAATTACACATGCATACTTCATATTTGAGACAGCAAATTGTATGTTCGTTTCCAGTAATGAGTGTGTAGGTGAGAAGTTCTGTGTTTGCCAAATTGAATATTTACAGTGTAGATGATACATTGTCATGGAAAAGTGCTTTTCAGCAAACTCTCTTTGTTCTTATTCTCGATTTGTTATTAAAAATACGACTATGTAATTAGAGTAAAACAAAAACATGAAATCTGTTGTTATTATAACTTCTTTCTGCTTTTAATGACATAGATTCATGGCATCATTTGTTCGACTAACCAGTCTTCACCAAACTGCATTTATGTTTATATATCTTTTCACCGACAAAGTAAAAGACAACCCGTCTTGATATTATTTGCTTTTTTCTCCGTATGTTAAGTGGAAAGGAAAATTAAGTAAAACCATATAAGGAAAGCAACAAAAAGAAACTCTTACAAAAGATTAATATGTTATCTGCCCGCGATAAATAATTTGTGCAATTTCTTTTTGACTTGATAAAAGACATTTTCTTTTACCAATTACAACGATTTAGGCCATCTAACATTTGCACAGACTAACTAAAGTTTAGTTTCACTTTGTTCTGAAATTTACGTACGTTGACAACCAATTTAAGCCAATAATGTGTTTGGAATACTCTTTGCAGTTTTTAAGGAAACAACTTTTGCTTTTCTTTACCCGATTTCACTCTGAGTAATTTCTCTTTAAGACAGCCGTACATCATAATCGAAGAGATTTTTTCATAAAGCTGCATGTTGCTAATAACTGCGTTACCGGCTTTTTACTGAATCAAATACTTTTTGTACCAAACATTTGATAAAATCTTTCACTTTTTTGTTTGTTTTTAACATTTTTTAGAAAGCTATCAAGAACGATTTTAAATCCGTTTTTAAAATATTATCGCCATAAACAGGTATATAATGAGGAAATGTAGGTCTGATGAAGTAGATTTATAGAACTAAAGATTTAATTGTTAACATTGATGGAACATCTATTTCTAAAATTTGCTAATTTTTTGTTTCAAAATCTGAAAAGTTTGTTTTTGCTTTCAAAATGCTATCATTCACAAAGGCGACACTTTTTCAAAATACCGGTGAGATATAGTAATATCACTTTGTTTTATCTATATAAAACTTCCTTTTAAATTCAATCTTTGTTTCTGCTGAACCAGTGAGCGGAATGACTCAATGAAGTAACCGTGTCAAACTATATGTCTTAAACATTTTGTTATCAAATTACAACAAATACAAAGAGACAATTAGTGGTCATTGAAATGTGCTAAACGAGGATGTTAGGGTGAATTCTTATCTTTTTAAAAGACATCTGCCACATTGTGAGCTTGAAAGTTTTTTAGTTTTCTTCCATTCTTACTTGAATAGCTATTTCAAATTTTACGAATACGTTGCAAAAGTCGGGTAATTTTCTAGTAATTAAAACTTTTAGCGTTTTAGTTATAGGCTAGACTAAACAAAGATTAGATATAAAACAACTTTCCGTTTTTCATTATGGTCGCGAAGAAAAATGTATTCAATTGTGAAAAAAGGCAATCCGTTAATAAGTGTGTCTGAAACTGAACTGACGGTTAAGATAGCTGGGCTGTATTAGACCAGCTTAAACAAAATTAACAGAAGCAAACGACTTTGTTTATCATCACAGTAACAATAAAGATGCCTTTAAATGTTATGAGCTTCAAGTACTCGTGCTTCCTAACGAAATAAATTCATTTCAAAATTTATTTCTAATCAGTTTATCCTTGAGCTTCGTTTGTCCAACCTGTAAGCTGTAACTGTTATAATGAGCATTAACAACGGGTTTTATGAGAATGAATTGTGTAAGATTTGCTGCTTCAGCTCGGTGTAATTGGCTTCCAAGTGTTCTATCTAATGCGCAGAAAATTCTTACGATGAACTATCCGTTGGCAAGCAACATTTACTATTTATTTGAAGCGCAAATATAAAAACTCCATTACTGTCCTGTTATCTGCCAGACTCAACTATTAATGCCCGCTAACCACAATCATTTTTCAAGCACAACAACACTAGAAGCATTTCATCGGAGAAGATCTTTCAAAATGCAGCCGGGCAGTCGATACCCTATTTCAGCCTATTGTCCATATCCCTGGCCAAGTTGTGCTTGCGAACGGAATTGCTTACGTCAACCAAATTGGGAAAATGAGTCCCACATCAGTCATCTGCGCATGGAACCACCCCAAATAGGTGGCCAATACGCTGGTTATCCAAGAACCGAGCCTCAGTTTCCAACTGCATTCTCTTCGCAAACAATTTCACAATCGCCATTTTTTTCAAATTATAATGTGAGGCCAGATATGTATGCTGCAATGTTCCAAGGTAGGTGTCAGTTGTAGTTCAACCTATTTACTCCAAAAACGGGAAAAAATTCAAAAAATAAATGCGACGAGTTCTATTTATAATCAAAAGGTCCTGTTTGGCAGTTCTTTTTCTTCAAAAATGCCCATGGAAAAACATAATACTTTGTTCATTTCAAAGTCTAAAATTTTCGCATTTTCGCTATATTTAACTAAAACAATAATATCTTCAGTAAGTTTTTTTAGGTCTGTATAAGTGTTTTATTGCTGTAGCTGACAGCTTGAAGATAGGTGATTAGCTGAATGGACCCATTATCAGTATAAACGTACTCTAAAAATATAGAAATCAAATTTTCGGTTTCGATTAGCCGGTCTTTATTACTTTTGATGAGATTTCCCATTGACACAGAGCATCTACAACATGTGATTTCTCAAAACCTTCAGTGTAGGGCTTTGTCTCAAAGAATTTATAGGATTTGAATCTAACAATCTAGTATTTACAAATCTCAATCAAATGGGAAATAATTGAAATAAAATAAAAATGACTGCGTATGCGTATTGAAGATTGGCTTCCCCCAATTTGTATGAACAGGGGGTAAGCGAACATTTTCTTTCCTACGTGTTGTAGCACTAAATTGCTAATTTGAGAGCTTTTTAGATTGAAAAAATACAACAATAAAAAGAGAAGCTCTAAGTTTTGTCTCTAACAATTTTTCTAAACCAAAAACTATTCCATGTTAACTTTTATTAACTAGCCCTGTGAGCGGAAAAAAGTAATTTGTATTATTCATGAAAGTATTGGTTTAAAAAATACAAGTTTTTCCTTTAAAATGATCTTAAAAGTTGTAGTTATCCGTGACCGATCTGCAAAGCATTTCAAAATAGATAAAGTTCTGATAAAAAAAACATTGGGGCTAGCAATTATTCAATCCAGATTGACACATTGCAGTTGCCATTGGTCAATAACAAAACAATTCAAAAAAAAGAATTTTATTTCAAATAAAACATTTCAGATTACCCGGTGGGCTGTCAGTGAGTTTAGTTGATTACCGAACGTAGGGTCGTTCGAAATACGGTTCGTCTTGAAACTTATTCTTGATTACTATTCCGAATGTGAAATACTTTTACTGGCAATGTTTAAGAGACATTTTTTTGTTTTTTGTTGTTGTTTTTTTATTGTTAGTACGATAGTTTGCAAGTTTTTCTACCAAGGTGAAGAATCTACATTTTCCTCAAAAGGAATGTTATATAAAATGTATCCAAGTTGGACGTCAGACTGAGGGACAAAAATTCAGATCAAAAGACGGTATATTAGAGTGCCAGCAAAACGTGTGTTTTGTGAATTTTCAAAGGAAATTTAATTTCTCCTGCAAGATCATGAGCCGCCTTTTATAATTAAAAAATCAATAGTGGAAAGCGTGTTTCTTACATTCTTAAAAAGGTGTTTAAAAACAGTTTTATATTTTAAGCTCTTTATCGCTTTGTTTTGTCTTACAAAAATAATTTTACAGAGCAGACCCTGTTTTATTAGTAAAGTAGTCAAAATCAAAACAAAAAAGCAACAATTTATGTCTACTAGCGGCGACAAATGTAGAACTGATATCAATAAATTCTAACAATTGCCAAGAATTACAAGGTACTTCTTCCATGAGCAAAACCAGTACTGAAGATAGTTAGAAACAGTAATTTACACGTCCAAAAACTGCTATCATATACTGAGTTGTTTAAGCTTTTTTTTAATAAACTAATCTATGTCATCTGACAGTTTGTTTGAATTGCTTTTTCCCTGAACAAATATATTTTTACTTTGGTGAGAAATAGGTGACATTCAAAAATGAATGCCTTTCTGTTTTGTTTATTATAATTATATCTAGAATTAAAACCAATTTTGGGAAGTTAACGGAAAACGTGTGTGGCTCAGCAACCTGCTGTCATTTCTCACACACTCGGCAGAAATCTTGACAGGATATCGTTTGCAAAATCTGATTACATGGTGATTCGTTTAACTCCGCTATACTTTTAACATTTATTTTTAGTCAATCTAAGCTTCTTTTTACAAAACACAACATTTATAGTTTCTGATAGAATATGAAACATCTGTTTTTTAAGCTTAAAGTTAAATGAGAAAAGCCTGTAATTCAATATTGATCAGTTAAGCCTTAATGAACTGTTAAAAGCTTCCTGTTGGCCCTTTTAACGTTTTTTTGTTTTTTAATGGCGAATTTGCTAAAACCTAAACCGCCCTTACAGATTATTTTATATTTGAAAGCAAGAAAGGTTGCTTCCAGCTTGAGACTCGTCTGTGAGCATTTCCTCTCAGAAAAAACAATAATGCATGCTAGAAATAGTACTATGCATACAAAAGACACATGTTTTTATATTTTAAAATTAAACAAAACATACTAGGAAAGTTCTAATTGATAAATATTTTGAAGAAGCGAAAAAACTCCAAGACCTGCAAAATACAAAGCAAGTATCTTCTAGTTTGGTTTTTAACAGTTTACTTTTGGGTGCCAAGGAGCAATGTCTGATTCGAAAGACTAGCTTCTAGTTACAGATAACTTGAGTTCATGTTGAACTTTTCTACTAGTTGTAGCCAAAGTTCAGAACTTAAAAATATTAACATTTCTAAACACTTTCTGCCGGTCATAGGTAACATAGAATAAACATAATTTTTAGCAAGAAAATTTTTGCAAAAAGCTTTTTCGCATATAACTTCACCAGCACTCATGCAGACAGATGAAAGAAAGCCTGAGAGGCATCTTTTAAAATATTTCTTAGTTATGGCGATCAGTTTCATGGAAAATTATGCCGGCAATTAGGTTGAATTTTTACAGAAAAAAGTCTTCGCCAAAGGACCTTTTACAATTATGCTTGACTGCAAACTTCGTCTATAGAATGAATTCAAGCTCACGTAAAGTATACGCTACTTAGAGTCTCTTGTTTTTTAGAGATGAATGAACACATTCAAAGTTGACTAGATTCGGCTTAGAGCCTTTAAACTATAAGGAAGTATACTAAACGTAATTCATAAAAATACAAACACAAAAAGTTAAACGAGAAGATAATGAAGGTCCAAAAAAATGGTAAAAGATGCCTAACATTTGATATTTCTTTCATAATAAAATCAAAACATTTTTCTCAGTTTGACAGTGCTGGCTAAATTAGTGTTTTATTTTATTTCTTGGTTTAGGAAACATAAACACAGAAGTGAGCCATGCATATAAATCCGAAGGGAAGAGAAGAAGGAAACGTACGATATTTACTGCTGAGCAACTTAAGAGACTGGAAGAGGAGTTTGAAAGACAACAGTATCTGGTTGGGAACGAGAGAGAGGAATTAGCAAACGACCTCAGCCTAAATGAGACACAGGTTAAAATTTGGTTTCAAAACCGACGTATTAAATGGAGAAAGGAAAATTACAAACATTTTAACAACGAAACTGACAAAAAAAGAAACTGAACATAGAATCTTGAGAATTAGTAAACTGGTAAATCTAGCTCAGTGTAAATAATCATAACAGCACTTAGTGATTCTGCAATACAGACATGCTTCCGGGTGATACACTCATCTTCAGTGTAATAAACCAACTAACAATTAGTCGAAAACTCTTATACCTATCTGACCGAGAATAAGAAATGTTGGTATAAATTTAAAAGAAAGCGGGTTGAAATGAAGACAAGTTAAGAGATAAATACATGCAGTTTTACAAACTGTTCATCACCTCTCAGATACGACTAATGACTGCTAACAAAAAAATCATTTCACAAAAAATGCATATATTGAACAATTCATTGAATAAAATCAGAGTAGCCACGCATTATTTATTCAGAAAAGCTCTTAAAAAGAGCGAATGTAAAACGATCAATATAAAATTAAATTGATAATGTTGTGGAGTTTTGTAATATATATCCATAACAAGAAAATATAAGATTAAAATCAAAACTTGTATATAGTAGATAACTTCTCGCTATCTTCAGAGGTCTAACAATTCACGGCATCAGTATGGTGTAAACAGAGAAAATAAAAATGCTATACTTTGCCTTTAACCTAAGTGTCGTTTTAGTCTCACCAAATTGCAAGGTTCTGAAAAACAGCTGCGAGTGCGCTACAACAAACAGACTAAAATTTACGATTGCAAACTTTGTTTCTATATAAAAAAAGGGTTGGGATTTTCTTTCCCACCTTGACCCTACAAGCATATTCACATCAGCAAAGCAAATTATCACGACCAACACCAGCTTCTGCCTCCCCTCTCATTACCACCATCATCAGCAACAGTACTAGTAACAACACAAACCATATCAGTGTTATCATCATCATCAGCTTTACCATTCTCACAACTCTCCCAACTTCAATCTTACCACCATCATCTCCATTAACCCCAATAGCAATATTGCTCGTCGTACTATTTTCTTCATTAACGGCACTCACACTTCCCTCTAACTCTCAACCTTACCATCATCGTCACCATTAGAGCAGGTACCAACATTATCAGTAATAATATTATTGTCAGTAGCACTCTCACTTCCCTCTAACTCTCAACCTTACCACCATCATCATCATTAGAGCAGGTACCAACATTATCAGTAATAATATTATTGTCAGTAGCAC
>ERZ1740055.460-NODE-460-length-11168-cov-7.395393_pt1 | contig 11168 bp, 5 predicted proteins | sample MGYA00581747_ERZ1740055 | MGnify/ENA primary metagenome ERZ1740055 (study PRJEB43018, sample SAMN04849739) | marine metagenome | isolation source: floating plastic debris | place: Pacific Ocean | collected 2008-08-28 | study: EMG produced TPA metagenomics assembly...
TGATTGGTCAGATACGACACCCTTTGTTTGTTTCGCAGAAAAAGGAAATCTAAAATTAGACACTTTTGCGACTGTGCTGTTGGCCAGACCCCAGGATGTTCCTTAATATCACCCTCCTGCTAACGGGTTCCTGCTCCAAGCAATTATGCTTCTGGAAACTTCTATTAGCTTCCCACATATAAACTTTGGTGTGAGAAAACATAGGTTGATCGATCCAAACTGGCTAGTTAAACCCAGTTTTAACATTCTGGGGCCAATTATATATACATGTACAATTAATGAAGACAGGTTCAGCAGAGTTTTTTGGGGGGAAGGGAGGATAAGGACAGAGGGGTTAGCATCTCCTATCTCCTGTACCCTGCCCTCCAGCCTCTTGTATCATTTTATAACTTTTTTCCCACAGGACCCATGCTTGTTTGAAATTTTTTTAAAAATTTATTTAAATTTTTTTAAAAAAAAAATTTTTTTTTTTATTGTTTTTTTTTTTTTTCACTTTTTTGACTCTGAAAGCATTTACTAGATGTTAACATAGTTTAGCCTAAAAACTAAGCAAATTGTGTAAAATAAATATGTCAAACATTGTGTTTGCTACTTTTGATGTATAATTTTGATTCAACCTACTACACATAAGAACAATTAAAGTTTTGTATTCAATTATTTTGCTACCTGCTGTAGTGTATCTATATGATAACATATTCCAAGTTGTGAAAGTATTATGACCTCCAATGCATGATGGGGTACACAGAGGGTTAGTTGTTAGAAAAACGTGTTGCTGTCGATTAAAACAGAACTAAAAACTACTTCAAACACTACATTTGGCGACACTACACCTGCCTCCACAAGACTTCTGCTTCCTGCTCCTTCAACTCCCAGCCTCCCATCCCCCTGCCCTAGGGGTGGATTCAGGGGTGTGTAGTGGGTGGCTAGCCACCCTCCTTTAGAGAAGTCCACCAAAAAATATAATAATACTTTGTGAAGCCAACAAGGCCTAAACCAGAAATAATAGCAACCAGCTAGAAGCAATGCGAAATATTGAGCCTGGTTTTTTAGCTCTTTCCTGCCATATTCTTTTACTTTTTTTGTTGTTAGAGTCTCCAATCAGTCCTTCCTAAATTTCCAAGTTTTGGGACAAATGTCAGACAACAGCACCTTTAGGATGAGTACACCTGAATAGGAGCATATTGAAACATGGGATCTATTAAAAAATATGGCTAATATGCACCATAAAATTGGTTTTGTGTACATAATACTGTCTTGTGATAAGTTTAACCATTTTTTTTTGTTTGGAAAAAATGCACGTTTTATATTAGTTTGTAAAAATAACTCATTTATAGGCCATTTCAAAATTCTGCAGGAAACTGGGGTGAGTTTCAAAGTTTTTAAACCAATTGATAATCTGACACCACAACATAAAAGAATATGTTGAGAGTTGTCATTTGATAAAGTTTGGTTGCAAATCCATAGATATTTATCTAATGTTGAGAGGACATCCCCCAAAACCATAAACTCTTAAACTTTTTATTATTTATGTGACATCTCTTTAAAGTGTAACTTACAGTTGTAACAAAACTGATAAAACGTTTTAAGAGTATATATGGTTTTGGGGGACGCTGTCTCAACATGGGATGCATTTGTATGGAATTGGAGCCATGATCAATTTACCCTAAAAACATCAAACTTGGTCAAATGATAACTATCAACATGATCTTTCATGTGATGGTGTCAGATTATCATATAGTTAAACTTAGAAACTTGTCCCAGTTCCCTATGCAATTTTGGAATGGCCTGTAGCCAAGGCTTTTGATTATATTATGCTTATATACAGCCAACAGAAGTACCACCCCATATCTTATCATATGCATTTCACTGTGCAAATGTAGTAAGTGCACAGCTAGAATTACAACTTCTATTTTAAGGATGGCTGCATAAATTTTTTTTAAAACTAAAATAGTCTGGTAAATATGATAACCAATTTGTTTGCTTCATTTTTGCTTTTGACTTATGTTAAATTACTCTTCCAGTGACATATTTTAATTTCTATGTTAGAAATTATAGTTTACCAATTGCTCCACATGTGGTCATTTTGACAATGAATGAATGAAAATTTACAAGTGCACTTGAATTAGAATAAAGCGCCCAAATAAAAAAATGGTCTATTCCTAAGAAATTTTTTGATTAGCTGATTATACAGTTTGATGTTCTATTGTGCATTAACAAATGAATAGTCTAGCTTCATCGTTCTTTTTCTAAAAATCATCCAATTAAAAATTCACAGTGGGATTCTTTGTTTTTATATGAAAAAGTCAAAGCATGATATCTAAAAAACTGGTGATGTCAAACCGGAAATTTTCAAAAATAAAATGTCGCAAATTGGAAAAAGTAAAATGCACAGAGTAATAAAAGAACTGAGATGGCATCTCAAGCTATCAGTGACGACATAGAAATCAGTAAACTTAATGAAATAACTTTAGTTCGAAGCCACCATTATTTTGCTATCAGAAACTATTCTCTTGCCCTTTAAAGGTTCAATGCGTTGTAGCGTGACAAAAGCTTAAAATACCATAAAGCTATTTACTACGAGAAGTCTGCGGAAAGCAAATATGCGACTTAGTTATTCGGCTTTGTTTGTTTACCGACAATGACTTGATTTAATTTGCTGCAATTATAAAAGTAAAAGCAATGTATTTCCCATGGTTCCATTTGCAAAAGCCTTGTAAAATAGCAGAATAAGTCAGTTTAAGCCCTTTAGCGGTACACCAGAAGCAGTTTCAATAAAAATTCTTAAGCTTTTAAAGTTGTGTATTAGTATATTACCGGCGGTCAATGAACTGTGTTATGGTGGATAAAATTTAATAAGCTCTCAAACAATTGACACTACAATTAGTGTTGAGATTAATTCACAGTTCTTTAGACTCTTGCCGTTCAGCGTGGGAAAAATATTTCCCGTACGGGAAATCGTCAACAGTTTAGTCACGTTCACACAAAGCAACAAAACATAAACTTACAGTCAGAAACGTTAGTTCATATTCTTACTTCTGTCACAGTGTAAAGCTTAAAAAAAGTAACAAATGTGTTATACACAATTCAAGTCTTTTGAATTTAGGAATTTTGAAAATCTATAAAAATACTTGCCTTCTCGGACTCGCAGTTTACCTCCGTCCGCTCACATATTTCTTAACTTATCTGCAGAACGGCGCCTTTAAATTTTATAGGGGTTTTTACCATGTCAAAAGAGATTTCAGCAAAGAATGGCACAGAAAATCATAACTATGCAGTTCGAAGAATAATATATTAGACAAACAATTGACTCTGAAAAAACTATTGTTATTAATATATTCGGCGGCAATCTGCGAGATAAATCTAATCAATATGCAAACTAAAACTTCCGTTAGGACGATAAACAACGAAAGAAAATGAAAAACACCACACAAAACATTCGAATATTTTGAAGAATGACAACAGTCTCGAACAGAAGTTTCCTTTTGCGTTCTTTTTGTTATACTGACTTTACCATGCATGATAACAAAAAGTGAAAAAACAAATCTTATGTCACTTCCTTAGAGTATAAATTTATACACAAAGCACTTTAGAGTCATTCTTTGTTTTCAAGATTTAGTGCAACGACAAAAAATATAACTAAATATATATATACGAAAATAAAATGCTTGCATTGTTAAACATCAGCTACATAAACGGATTTATAACAAACTCTTTCGAGCGTTCATTTGGTCTTTTGTGAGGCAGTGAATGGATTACTCCAAAGTCAAAAGCAAGAGCTACCGAGTACTGTGAATTTTGTAACAAATCCTTCTTTTATTTCCAAAAGAAAAGCAACCTATTTTAAAACACGAAAGCATTATAAATTGTTTTCGTATCACAACCATATAAATATATCTTACCTCAGTCGCCGAAATGAATAATGATCATGAAAAGACTTTTTTAAAGTTTAATGGTTTCTACCAGGTGCATTTCCGACTGTCTGTCCATTCCTTTTGTCGGAAATCGTGAACTACTAATCAACCGACGGCAAAGTAATATAAGATTTCAGTGAAAAAATGTTTTTAAAATTTCAATTTTAGGGTATGGAATCGGTGAATGTCTGACAGCTTTTTTTTCAACGATTGAGTATATCATGTGGCGTACGCCATATGGAAAAGTTCCTCGTGCTATATTTATACCCTTAAAACGTAAATCCCAAAGAAAATATACTATTTGTAAATACAAGGCTACAATAAACCGATAGCACCGATTTACGGGAGTCCTGAAAGTAATGGCTTTTTGTCGCCGTTGTTCAACCGCTTTCTAATGGTTTAACAGCACGGAAACTCTTGTGTTATCGTAAGGCGAGTAAACACACACCGAACTCAATGAATGAATGAAAACACGAACAAGATATCGATACACAGGCGGGCGCAAATACGAGCTGAATGATAAACCTTATGTACACTTTACAAACTAAAGCTTACCCACATTTAGTAGGCGAGTATACAGTGTGAAATAATGACCAACAGCTTAATTGGGACAACACAACAATAATAGAATATTACCAAATAACAGACAAAAAACTTCAACCTCCCCAACAACACCACTTGAAACTCGACACCGTTTCGTTCAAGTTTCAGAGATACAAGCTGAAATTCAAAGAATCATAACAGATAAACCCAACCTTTAAAGTAACTATAGTTCAAAAAATAAATAAATGACGTTTCTCAAACATAATTTCTAGAGCTGATTCAAATTGAAAGACTTACTAAAAGCACTCAAGAACATCTGCATCATTTCTTAACAATAACAATTTTCCCTCTAAAGTACGCTTCTGAAAGAAATGACACGGTGATTGCATGACATATACTTGTATTTTTAATACATTTTCTCGTCTTTTTCTTAATACATGAAGTCAAAGAATACATATTTACATCATATTTTGACTTTTCCTTTTAGGATTTAAACTTATTTTAAGAGAATATTTGTCTTCATGTTTCTAAACGCCACGAGTTTTTACATTTTCAGCGAACGATTGATTTCATTATAATTAAGTTTTAGGACATTTGAATAAAATCTGTTAACGAATGCATATAGAGATTTTTAATGCCCAAGTTTTTTATAATTTCTTGTGGCCAGTCTAACGAAGGACTGTTTCTTCCTCTAAACTATAATTTCACAACAATAATTTGTCTTGTTTCCAATTCGTTTCAGATCCACAAGCCACAACACGAGGAGAGGATTTCTGTTGTTTGAACAACACAATCGCATCTCGAACTCTTGAACAAGAAACAAATCGGTTTCTTTCCCAGCCAAACCTCGTACGCGTGTAGTGATTTGATGACAAGTTTACGGCGCCTTTTTGAACTAGCACCTGGGGTCCGCTCAGGGAATAAATTATTGATAAAATATTCTAATTCTCATCAATGGAAGTCTGCAACGCGAACGTTCAATTTTCGTAAAGTTCTAGTTAAATTCCGTATATTCCTAAGAATGCCTTTTCATGTGCAGTGCCAAGTGATCTGACCTTGAAAAGCATCGATCACAGTGGACGCATTTAAAAGGTTTAGCTCCTGTGTGCTTACGATAGTGTCGAGTAAGTTCATCCGAGCGTGCGAACCTCCAATTACAACCTTCCCATGAACATTTATACGGTTTCTCCCCTGTGTGTGTCCTTTGATGCGCCTTGAGATGTGAACTTTTAGTATAAACTTTCCGACAACCGCTAAAATGGCATTTATGAACGCGTCTTTTGCTTTCAGGAGAGTCTTTAGGGCTGGAAGCACGATTTGTTTGAGCGAGAGGTTGGTTGTTTCCCTTTGTGCGAGGCGCGCGTGCTGCAGGTCGCGGAGCTCGCTGTTGACTTGCAAGAGCTGCAGGTATTGGAGCAGGAGATTCTGGAGAGCTCGGCGGAGTTAGCAGGAAAATAGTCTTGGGTAGTTTGTACGTGTCATCAGATGTAGTAATAGGTAATTTGATCTTTAACGGCTTAACACTAAGTTCTACGCATGGTTTTGGTTCAGTTGGAGTTTCTGGTAAAACGGTTGGCACAGCCGGTAGAGATGAAGCACAGTTGAAATCGATGGGTTTAATATCCCAGTCGTCTCCATATGGGAAAACAGAGTCATCGAATGGAAGTAAAAATTCATTCCAAGGTGCTGGGCTTCCAATATTAGATTCGGCCATGTTTTCTTGCGAGTTCGGTTCAGGGCACAAATATCGATCCATTTCTAATCGAGTCTGAAAAGCGAGAACGAGTAGCAGTCTGATTAGGCAATTCTTTCAGTTCACGGGTAATTTTAAGCAATGACAATTAAAATTCGATAAAAACAAGAAGGCAAGATTCCAACTAATCTAATGGAACACATCTGCTATTAATTCATATGCAAGTGATGTGTAATTTAACAGCATGTTTAGCAATGCGAAGCAGCAGAAAATAGCAAGTGCTCTTACCTGGGTCCAATCGTCTTCTAAAGATGGCAGAGAATAGAAGTAACCTGTGTCATGAACCGTTTGAAGTTCGTGAAAGATTGTAGATGAAGGAAGAGATGATTGTAAGTCCATTTCTAATCTTTACTGGCTGCAGTACAGTCTAGTGTTGATGTCAGGTAAGCGAGCGCAAATGTCGGAATTTAGCAAATAAATGAAAAGATGACAGGTTCTCACAAGTTGTATGTCATACACTCACATAAGCCGACGCTCAGAGTAGAAGGAATTACAATCAGCCAACTGCTCGCTCTCGTTCCAATGCCCAATAAAAGCTATATTTTTTTCCTTTTGAGTTGATTGGTCGACGTACAACTGAGTAGCCAATCGTGTTTGATTACCTTGTCAAAATGTCAGTTAGTCAAAACAATCAAATCGATTGCTTTTTCGACCAATCACGAAATGTCGGTTTTCGTGTAGCACTATAGCAATTTACTTATCTCATTCAAGGTGCTAAGGCCTTATTTGGCAAAATCTATTTTTGGTGATGATATAAAGATCAGCTGGAAAGTTCAAAACGAGAATTTGCATTATACAGAAAATACTAATGTTGTTGAATTTAACTAAAACCTAAAATGTTTTCTACTGCTGTTGTTTTGCTGCGTAGGTTTTTGCTTTTTTTAAAGATAAAATCTTTTCTTTTTGTCCAACAACCGCAGCGAAAGGGCAGCGTGACAAATATATCGTTTACTACACTGCTCGAATCACTGTTCCTCAAAGTGGTTCTGATCTTTTGAAGCGTCCTTTCGGGAATGATGCGACTCGCCTGAGCTTCCAACCCGCAACAAACTACCACAAATAGATTGCGCGTCATAAGCATTTTAAGTAACCAACTTAAAGGCGACCATTTTGATTCACTTAGTTTCAGTCTAAATTTTATTAATATTTTTTCAAGAGTGGCATTACTGAAAACTATTGTGATTCCACCAGATCATTGTGCATTAATTTGCTTAAGTACTTTTTAAAATGGCACGGAAACATCAGAAAGCTAGTAATGGTAAAATATCAACTATTAAGTTATTGACAATGCATTAGGGCAGTGAAAACTTTGACAAGTAAGGCAACTGACATGATAAATGTAAAGCTTGACAGATTGTTATCTTTTAGTGGTATATTGGTCACTGCATTGAAAACATGGAGATGGAATTTTAATAAGTCAGAAAGGCCTGATTAGCAGCAATATCCTTTGCTCGTAAGATATCTCGTAGCTATTTATTTCGTTTTCGACAGACGTATCTCTTTCACTTTATGTTTATTGTTTCCAAATATTTGCTCTCAGTTGGAAGACGCGATAAACAGCCCCTTGAGGTATAAAAGCAGTGAAAACACATTTAAGTCTAAAAAACAAAACTAAATATTTAAAAAGCAGCGTGGATTCCAGACGACGAGAAACCTCATCAATCTGTTTCATTGTCGTATCATTCACAATAAAATTGCCTCATTTAGGAAGATATTTCATTTTACATTGTAAATATTTTATTTTGGTGTGCCTAAAGATCTAATAAAACAGAGGATAGTTCCTCTCCAGTTTTTCACTTCTTTCTGTCTGCACATAACATAACAAACAAGCTCAAGCATTCAATGACATGTTTATATATAGTTCTTAGCCGTTGGTGAAATATAGGCAAACATCCTAATCTGTCTTTGATGTAATGATTCAAAGCAAAACAAAACAAAAAATAACTGCAGTTTGAGTGTTTACGGAGAATGGACGAGACTGTTGTTTCTTCGGGGCACATGTATTGTTTTTATCCGTAATCAACAATTTATCAAAGATGAAATGAAGCGTATTGCTTATAATTGCATTCCAAGACACAAGCAGTGCCTTCTGGTATCATCCAAGTTAGATATGAAAACATTTCCGCTGATCGATGATAGCTTGTGTTCGGACAATTTGTTGCGGAGCGCCTGCCCCACCAAACACTTTTTTTAGTTGGCTTCTCATCAGTCGTTCTTAATTTCTTTTTATGTTTTGACATTCCCATTACTGGTACCCGCAGCTATAAGTAGCAGAGACGTTCCGCTCGTCCAAGCCACAATTTCAGCGTATTGCTTATTTGGTCTTAAACTTAAGAAGCATGAACAACTTTGAAATTATCAACCCACGCAATGTGACAGCGTGCGCACTTCATTGAGAAATCCAAGACTATGTTTGCTCTGGAAACTGTGATAAACAGATTGGTCCAAATCACGTCTTTGAATTCAATTTGTACATTATGAATAGAGTATCTGTTTACAACTCAGTGTTGCTACATTTTCGTTCTGTTACCGTGTACGTGTCTGTTTTGACTGACAGGTACCCAAATTTAGCCCAAATTGTGTTGTTGAATTAAAGTAAAATCTAGCTCACAGAAACAAATTTATTAGTTTGTGAAACTGAATTTGTATTGCGACGAGCATTCATTGCCTCAAAATGATTATATACCATATTTATCTTTGACTACCCAAGCGTTCTAGTAAAAAACTGTATTTATATATCTGATAATGCTTCTAAAGTTCATAGGTCAAAGTACAATATTTTCTTGCTTGAATAAACGCCAGGAACAACATAAACAAATTATCCGTCCAGACGATTTATCCTACAAACTATTTTATTAAAACGTTCATTTAAGATTTAAATACATTTAATTTGGATCCAGAAGTTCTATACTTTAAAAAATATTCCTAGTCGAAAACAAAAGTATGATTTTCTATCCAGAAAAAAAATGTTTGCCACAACTCGAGATGTGGTGACAGATGAACAACAAACTCTGGTAAAGGGTGAAAAATTATGTTTTCTGTTTCAACTGCTAAAAATGTACCCATTTCCTCAGCATGTGCAAATAATAGTGCGTAGCCATAAGCACAGTTTCTGTGTGAAATATTTAAAAATTTCTTAGCATCTCAATTTTTTTTGTCTCATCCTTTTTGCTGCTACAAGACAAACGATAACAGTGTGAAAACCCTTGCGCCACAATATCTGGGTTTTACATTTTAAAAATATTCCGTGTTTTAAAAGGAACAACAACAAAAAAAAATAAAAAAAGAGAGAGGAAGGATTTTGACAAACCCTCAGGCCGGGGTGGGGTACTCTCATATATTGACTATACGGGTATGTACCGCTGTTCAGGGTGTGGTTTTCAGGCCGTCCAGTTTAGAAAAAGGGTTATAAATCAAACAAATAATTGACTAAAACAGGGTACAAAATTTTACAATATTTGCAAACTGTTTAGTACAGTTGGGTGGAACAATTCTTCCCGAATGAAAAATGGTTTGACTGGGTTTTGATGTAAGTGAATTTTTTCTTGATTTACAGGTCTGACCTCCCCCTGAACGGGACACTAATCCATCGCAGGTTAGCTTCCAGTTCCAGCAGACGCTGGTATTCATTTACCTACCCCGGAAGGATGAGCTGAGTTAGCTTAGGCGGAAAAGAAGTTCACAAAAATATCCAAATCTCGGCTGAGCCGGGATCGAATTGGGGGCCTCGTGGTCGGGAGGCAGAGATCTTAATTCCAGCAAACATGCAGCAGTCAAATATGTTTCTTTTTATTCTTCTTGTAATCAGTTTATAACAATCATGTTATGTTACGACAGCTAGCAGTAGCACAATTCTACCATTGGCATTGTACTTTTTGCACAATTTTACTTTGTGCGCTGATTAAGGGAGCTTGACCCAGAGGGAATAATTTCTCCTATTGCCTTCGCTCTTTCCCTGCTCCCGGGCCCTGAACGGGGGATATTAATCACATATATTTACTACACGGGTATGTGCCGCTGATCAGGGTATGGTTTTCAGACCATCCAGTATAGAACAGGATGTATAAATCACGGAATTTTTTGTCTAGAACAGGGTATAAAATTTTGCAATGTTTGCAAGCTGTTTAATACAGGGTACAACAATTCTTCCCGAATGAGAATTGATTTGACTGGGTTTTGATGTACGTGAATTTTTGCGTGATTCACAGGCTGGAACACGTAGACCACAAGTCTATCCATTGTCCCATTTAGTTGCTTTTTGATGTAAACTGACTTGAAAGGATCACGATTTGCTAGTTTAGAACAGGATATCAAAATCATGCCATTTCTAGTCTAGATTAAGGTCAGGTTTGTAAAGGTCTAGCGGCACGCGGAGGCACACCCCACCCAAAATTCTGGTGAGGGCTTCATCAAAGAAGAAATAAAAGACCTGATGTTGCTTTGCAAGTGAAAGTATTTTCAAACCCTCAAGCAATGATTATTTTCAGACTGAAACGTGTCAGTAGAATTTACCAAACCGCGGGCTAAAGCTCTGAAATGTTCATTGTCAACTGATTTAAGCCGTTTTATCATTTGGTTGCTTTTTGGTTGCACGCAAGCCGTTTTCTCTCTTCTGAGATGATTCAAAACAAGAATTTTTCTATCAATACAGAATACGGTACATCATCGATTATCCAAACGTCATATTAAATAACCAAATTAAAATATACTCGCTCCAAGCATTAATCCCGAAAAACGGTGATATTCGATAGCCGGATAGGTGTAAACGTGGTTTTATGACACATTTGGGGTAAAGTACTGTTCAGTTTTAGAGACAATCTCAAAGATAAAAAGCAGTCACTTCTGAGAGTTATTAGATGCCAATTTTCCCAATTCTGAGACTATAATAACTAGTAGGAGCTATCGCTAAGTGCCAACGAGCATGACAAAAACTTAATAAATTTTGAAGATTTTTTGAAACC
>ERZ1740055.461-NODE-461-length-11152-cov-7.777958_pt1 | contig 11152 bp, 3 predicted proteins | sample MGYA00581747_ERZ1740055 | MGnify/ENA primary metagenome ERZ1740055 (study PRJEB43018, sample SAMN04849739) | marine metagenome | isolation source: floating plastic debris | place: Pacific Ocean | collected 2008-08-28 | study: EMG produced TPA metagenomics assembly...
ATTCGCGCCAAAAACGCCGTTCTCGATCCAGTCTACTCACGGAAAATAGACCTCCGTCGTGAAAGAATGTTCCGGTGCTTATAAAGTTCTCTATTGTCTGCATTATACTGACTAACTACTTTAACCTGGATCATTGTAAGGTTGCCAATCCCTTAGGATCTTGTACAGCGACTGTGTGTTCCAACTGTAGATCTTGTAACCCATTATTGCGCATGAATTAATTCTTCGCTTGACTACGCTTGTCCAGTCTCCCAAGTATCTTCAAGCCGAGATAGAATTAGTTAATTTCAAATATTTTCGCCGCAGGGTGCACTAATCGAAAGCCCTTCAGCTTGTATCGGAGTGAGAGCCCATCAGGACCAACCAGCAGAGCTTAACAAACGAATTATTTCAATCTATTTTAAGTAATTTCCTAATATTTTTAGCCTCCTGCCTCCCTTAAAAAGCAGTTCATATGAGTTAAGAAGTAGGGGAGGTTTGCCAAGCCGTTTGTTAAGACCCAAAGATTTGAGAAATCTTTATCTTAAGTGCTCGCGAAATAAGTAGTTTTTTTACTGTCGAACATTTTACTAAGTAGATAATTATATATTTAGATTGTAGTTGCATATTTTATTGTAATTGTAAAGAGGCGCACTGATTCAATTTTAAAAACTGCAAAGTTTCTTAATAAAACAGTCTGAGACCAATCATTTTTCTTTTTTTCTCCAAAAATAACATATATTGTTCCCATATGTTTATTCATTTGAATTGAAAGCGTTTTTTATCCTTTCTCTAGCAATCAACAATCGAATGACTCCAATATGATTTCTTACTTCGCTAGAACTGACTTTTTTATCGCAAAATCTATCGTACATAAGTTTGAAAATGGTGCTATGCAATGCATCTAATTATTTGCCGAGTTGATTCTGGGAGGCAAGCCAAAGTGTTTTTCAAGGTGTCTCGCCTCTCCTGAATGAGTTCAAGATTCCCTTATAAACGGTTTGTTTAGCTTTTCAAAGGACTTGGTGAAAAATTTGCCCGCCCAGGTTGCTTGGGGGTTGGGGCCATCCGAGACCATACAGAGGAGGCTGTGATTCATTCTAATTTTGCTCAGTTCCAATCTAAAATATCATAACAAATGGTTTATTCACTTTCATAAGAAACATATTTGTTTTTTAAATATTTATAAGAATTAATTGCATTAAATAAGTTATTAAAGAGGAATAAAATTAAAGAAAGAAAAATGACTCAACAAAGCCACGGACTGAAGAATGTAAGACGAACTTAATTTGGCTTTGATCGTCTTCGGCATCGTTAGATCTGCATCAACTGAGTACCAAACTTTTGTTATGGTGAATTTTATGTTGAAAAATGTAATAGTTCGTCGTAACTTTTGGAAGTGCATAAGAGAGCCATAAACTGACAAATTTTATTGGGCATCCATGGAAAAACTAAGCCTATTGCATGTTAAAACTGAATAACTGAATTAATTTTCATCCTCTAGTACTTGAAAGCATAGCGAATGTATTTTCAGCAATTTTAGTCATTTGATGTAATAAAAAGAAAATTTAAAGTTCGAGAAACAAAAACAACAGGAAGACTGAGTCAAAATAATGCATGAAAAGAAATTTGTAGCCAATCAAAACCAGCAGCAATGTGCTGCATCAACATTACATTAAGAGAACAACTGTGTAGATTACAACTAACACAAACAAGCTTTTCCTAAAATGTTATCCAAGATGACATGTGTTAATATAGAATAATTATAGGAGCGCGCAGCACTTAGGTTTGTCTGTGACGCATGCCCGAGCACGAGCGCATGTTATCATTTTGATTAAGCCATGACAAGATAAACGTTCTAATTACGATAAAGGCTGCGTATTTTGTTTATAAGAAAAACAAGCATACAAGTTTCCAGCATTAATTACGCTTTGCTTGTTTTTACAAATGGCGTGTGAGGTATCTTCAAAGCACTTGTGGAAATAGTCAACATAAAGTTTTAAATAAAATAACCGCATTGACAAATCCCCTATCTTTGAATTCTCTGACTAGAGATTAAAAATGGACATGTAACTATGACAATCTTTCTAATTCAAAGATAACCTTCCTAATCCAAAGATAACCCTCTTAAATAAAATTTCAAATCTGTAAAGTTATTAAAATCAGTTTGAGTGATAAATGCAATGCAAATTGTTCTTCCGTAAATTTTATACCATAGGGTCGCAACCTTTGAAAAACAAGAACGTCCCAAAACCAAATGTAATAAGTTTCCCCTGCTCAACGTAACTGTTTCCTGTTCTAGTGATTTTCGTTTGTTTACGTTAGCAAAAAAGTTATTACTAGAATTAAACTAAGAAAACAAAGTGCGCGTCGGCAAGAAATGTTTAGGATCGTCGAAGCGTGTTCAATACTTTCAAATTCTTCACAATTTTCAGCCTTATTAATTCAGCAGGAGCATAAACAAGAACTCGTTAAAAAAAGATGTAGTAGAAATAACAGATCATCAAATACCTCTTACTAACTTTTGAATTTCAAACACAAACGTAAGCTTTAAAATAGAATTTCTAGAAAGTCGATCAAAGGCTTTGAGGCATGCCGAAATAGTGACTCTGAAATGTCTGTGCCCTTGTTGCAACGTTGTTTTAGCAACTGTAACAGAGGGCCAAGTTGTTTGCTTAGTAATGTAGAACATTTGCATAAGCCAATACGCCTGATTCAATCTTTGAAATTCCACTCATTGTTCGAAGTTTTCTTCGAGATGCACAAGAATCTTGGTAAAATTGGGATCAAAATTTGCTGCTAGCCCCATCTATATACACGAGTGAGCTGAGCAGCTAAGACCAAATGGAAGTCTATCAAAACACATTCAATAAATATCACGGAAGGGCAAGGAAATTTGAGTAATTTGCAATTAAAACTTCAGTCTACCTCTGTGACCCGGGCTCCAATTTAGTTTACAAATTTTTCCACTATGTATTTCAATATTTATTAGATATAAAGTTGAAAAGTTTACAGATGTTACTGGCACCGCAAAGAGCTTAGCTAATCTAGGCTAGCCAGCATAACTTAACTAAAGAAATAGACTCACTGTCTCCCCTATTAGTAACTTCCCTTTAGTCATATAGCTAGAATAATTAAGATCAATTTTACAAAATTTTCAAGTGGCAAAAAAGTCCAAATAGCACAAGAAAGTTTAAGGTATTTTTATCTGACTTCCTAATTTAGATGGTTGCACATAAGAACACAACATGTAAATGAAGCAATACTCAAGGATTCGCGTTTTATCTCGATGTAATAAACATACTGCACTTTATGACAATCAATTGCAATACAATGAAGACAACAAGATAACTATCTTGGTATTTTCCAAGTACTAAGCGTTTCATGATTATATCCCAGTGTAGGTGGACGATATCTCGCTATAATCAGTATCATACTTCTATAGCCTCCAGCTGCCAAGCAAAACTGAAATAAATTCTGAAAGCCAATATTGCAGATATCGCTTCAAAATCATACACTCTCCATTTTGGCTCGTAAAATTAAAAAATTAAGGCGAACAAAACTTTTTTCTAACTTATGGTTTTGAAAAGAATGAAGCTAAACAGTTAAAAACTTTCAGAAAGAACTTACTGTCTTATTTATTTAAAATTGACTTTGGCTAACCTACCATTGGAAGTGCCAAGATTTTATCATAAGTTCGACACTCTGATCTTTTGTGTGCGTGTGCGGTCTCTTAAAAAAAGATGCGGGCGCCAGGAAACTTTATCTTGAATCTTAACAAAACAAAAGCTTTCGGCGTTGTTTTAGTTCTGAAACATTTGTCTACATATACGCTGTTTAAATTTGTTACTCAGGTAACAAGATACAAATAAACGCTAATATTTCCATCACTATCGATGATAACCGCTATAAAGGTGTCACGACGTTTGTTCAGCAACTAGGGCAAGTCTAGAAGTATTTTTTGGCTTCGATCAAGCTCTAAATACAACATTTGTTCCTTCGTCTGTTTTGGCGAAGATAAAGGTTTCTTAGATCCATAGAATTAAAAATCCTACAGTGATTATCCTTGCAAGAGCTAAAACTTCACGAAAAAATTAAGCCCCAGCAAAGCTAGAAAGGTCACCCGCCATCAAATGAGTTAACTATATATTTTAACAAAAAAACTTTTTGTGTGCTTTTGTTGACTTCCAAGCTCGAGAGAAATCTAGTCATCCACTACAGAGCAAGTTTTCCTGTTTTATTTCTGATAACCTAACTAAGGTTCGAAGTATTTTACACGATCACCTGGCCAATAAACGCTCCTTCCAAAATTAATGCTAGGATCATAATTACAGTACAGAGGTCGCATTCTGGAAATTAGTGTAGCATTGCCCCTTCGACCCGCCAGGGCACGCCCTCTAGAGAAACTGGATGGGCTGTTTTGCCATTCATCATAATTGTTATGTTTATCTAACAATACTACGCGGTGGGGGTTGTCATCACTAATCAGTTTGAGTAAATACATAAGTGTGCCTGAGACGCGTGCCTAGTTTACTGTGGCGCAAAGCTTTTACAAAGCAACTGCAAATGGATAGTTTAGCTAAACAACTAAATAAAATACCGTTAAAAGGTTTTTCACAATTGATTGTGATTTGCGCAAACAGATAAGTTTTCCTTGATATCACCTTAACAAAGTTTGGTATTAAAACTGAAAAATGTATTTCTTAAATGAAATGATTGAAGTACATTGTTTTACTATCCAGTGTTCCATTTCATTTTGTTCAAAGATGCAATATGTTGAAATTAATGTAGAACGATTTTATATTTTGATTTGTGTTTCGAATCAATGTGAGAGGATTCATATCTCTCCTTTTCGTTTGACACTGAAGTGCAAGATGTTACGCCCGGATTTATGGCCATTGTTGACTATTTTCCCTTTCATACTTCTTTTACTGATCGTTTGTTAAAAAACGATTTATTCTACAGAAGACCGAACCTCTGTGGGAGGTTTAATTTTTACATTTGGTTAAAATACTTTTCGGTAGACAAACACTCGAAAGTTGTTCTTTGTTGTCTGAACTGCAAAATGAGGTCAGAGAACATGTGTGAAAAATTAGCCTAAAAATACAAACACAATTTGTTATTGCAAAAGCACTGATTATATAGAATTTATCTGGGAAAGAATCTCCTTATATTTTGTTTTTTTTTTCCGATATCAATTTTAAAGTTACAAAATTATAAAAGGGATTCTGCTTGTCATTTTGGTTCGCAATAGACGAGTTCACAAACATCTATTTTCATTTTCCACAAAGCAAATCCAGAAAATCACTCCTTTTAGATTCATTTTCGCAATGGGGCCATTGTCTCCCCACGGCTCCGGCGTATAACAATCAAAACAAACCTTTTTTTGTTTATATACATTTCGCCTTACTGCGAAGCCGGTGGCCCTTGAACAAAAGCGGTCACTGATGCCTTTAACGCAGATCAAAATTTTAGGAAAAGCTGACGCTTCACAAGTAACTGAATGTAACATGATTCAAACCAGCAACGATTTTATCATTGAAAGGTTCGATAATGCAACATTATAGTAAGAAATCTAACTATTTTACCATGTTTAGAGGTCCTCATTTCATCTTCAGTCGGAACAAACTAACTGTTACTGTTAGTATTGCTTTTACGTGCCTCACAAGATTATAAAAGCTAATTTCTTACATAAATAGCCTCACTAAAAGTTAGTTTGGTACACTGAAAATGACATCAACTCCTAGAACAATGGTATACAAAATTAAGTGCTTTATCTGTTTTCGTTAAAAAAAAAACAGGATCAAAAGGTCTATTTTGTATAGGCAGCCGTTTTGAAAAAGAAATTCCTTAGCAGGAGTCATGCTATTTTAGGGTAATTATTCTTAAGTATAAACTTAATCTTCGCAGTACTTTTTACTTAGTAAGACAAATTACCATTATTCGTTCTTGCCAACATCGATTCCAACTTGATGACAAGAAAGCCGAAACGCACCAACAAATACAACAACGCAAGGTGCCGTCATTTACTACTTTCTTGGCTCTTTTGTACGACTTATTTATAAATTACAATATATATATTACTATATCAACCTATATGCAGTATCTGTTTGTTCTTTATGAGTTACGTGTAAATAGTAAGAGATTTTCTTGTCCAAACAAAAAGCTTGCAAATAAAACAAGTACTGAGTCCGTTCCGAAAATAAAGAAGTCGAAGTAAAGTGCTTTATCTAACGAGCACAGTCCGATTTTGATAAAATGTAATGGAATTAGTTATAACGAAAGCGTGCAATGCTTGTGGGATGTGGCTTGAATGACAAAAATGAAGGATAGATAGCACAAGCGTGCTACTAGCTAACTTGAAGCCACTATTATGGCCACCAAAGCCACTTTGGCAGAGGCCATTATCCTTTTAAACTACCTTTTCGTAAGGCAAATCCTGTGAGCAGCAAAACAGAAAATGATAGGCCGGTTTAAAAATGATTAGCTCACACACCATTCTCATTTTAAAAAGGATACTCTTAGCCGGTGTGTTTAACAGCGACATGAAAGGATTTTAGGAAGTCACACTTGAAAACATTGTAATGCCTATTTTCGTTGAAGAGATTCCGAATGATGTTCTTTTACAGTTCCATTTCATGTTTAATAAAATATCGTCAATATATAAAAACAACTGTGAATTAAGGTGATAGCATAAATGGAAAGGATTGAAGTCCATTAAACTTTATTTACAGATTTTGACAGTTTTTGGAAACTTGCTTTTTGTATTAACAAAGGACCACGTTTTCACACATCCCCTTGATTATAACAGTCTGAATTAATTGTCCTCTAAAAGCAATCGTTTTTAAAATTTCAGCACGATATGAGACTATTCAAACTCATTCATGTTTTCATTTTTTTTCCTGTTTTTTATTGAAGGAGACAAAAAGAAACAAACAAAACTGTCTGATCGGCGACTTAGTGTTTTATCAATAGTTGTATCTTGCCTAAAGTTGCCCCCTGACTGCCCGAGCCAGTGAAGGATTCTTGCACTACCACGGTATTTCCGTTCAGAGCCTTCAGTCGAGTCTGTTTGTTTTACAAAATATACACTTATTCCAAATTATTTTTAAAAGAGTTCTGGGATCAACACCTACTTCAGTAACCAATCAGCGCATTGTCTGTGTTGTGTTATCCTGAAAAGCGTTTCATCTAGGACCGCCTTCGCATCCGGTTTGAGCAACTCTTAAAATTTGGCCCTTGCCTCTGCTAAAGTGCCACTTTAACTCGACTGTCCAACCAAAACGCATTCAAGTTAAGAGTATATCGACCTATTGCATTCGAAAAGCTTCCGGCATAAGTGTGAAAGTGTAAGAATGTCCGAGGCAAAGATCAAGACTCCAGTTTCCTTCTCTATTGAAGAGATTCTAAGCCCTTTGAACAATGAGTTAACCATCCCAGATAATAATAATTCCACCGAGCTTAGCACACCAGCCGTGGACGGTGCCAGTAAATTCAGAGAACTAGATGAAGACTTGAGAAATAGATCAAGCGAAGGAGGAGCAATCTTCAAAACATCGTCTCTAAAAACAGGTAACCGAAAGAGAAATGCTTTTGAATACGTATCCTATTGTCCAGAAATGTACATTTTTACACTAACAACCAGACTTTTTTTTTTTTTGGTTTGTGTTTTAGAATTTTAATCAAATTTCTTGTTTGGCGTCATTTTAAATCCTTACGAGTAGATCAGAGGTTAAATCACAAGAGACGATTTTCTCGCCCTCATAGCTAAATACTATAACTTGAGATTGTCTTAAGGGGCCGATCATTTGACTTTTGAGGGGGGATGGGTGATTTTTTTCTGTAAGAAATTTTTCTTAGTCCTTGATCATGCGGCGGCAATTTATTTCATGAAAAAACAAGGATTTTAATGATTTTCTTTGTGTGCATGAAATTTTTTTTAAATGACCCCTCGTTCCCCCATCAAAAGTCAAATGGTCGGCCCCTAAAGATTTCCTCTTCAGAAGAGTGGACAGTGAAACATCCTTTGACTGCATGCCACCACATTCCCTCACAGCGAGTGCTTTTATCTTTCTAACACCAAATCACCTGGCAGTGATGAAAACTGAATTGTCATTCTCGAATGAATTAACACAAAACGGAAAAAAGCAAGAAAAGGCTTTCAACGCATTCAAAACGTTAGCTTTATTTTTCCATATGAATCCATTAACATTTAAACGCATTTACAATTTAACCAAATGGGCCATTTACAGATCTAAGATATAATGAAAACAGCGCGGGAACAATTATTTCGATACTTTATTAACTACCTTTAATGATTGAAACCGCAAATGACATTTCAATTTATTAATTACTTGTTCACAACAGCTACGGGATTGAAGGATCTTTATCTCAAAACAAAACTGTGAAGAGTTTTCCGAATAACGCATTTTCAAATAAAATTTGGCTCACTGCTGGCCGCGCCGTAGCAAGCCAGACAAATCTTAATTGCTTGTTGACGATAAAGAAATGTATTATTACCTAGAATGAATGAAAGAAAATGGCAATGTGTATCATTTAATTTCTGTGTTTAGCCACAATAAATTTTGACAAGATTCCGGAGCAATTCATTTAAACAGTGATTAAGCTATTCACTTTTCTTCATAGAATTGTATATGTTCTTAAATATAAGTTTAGCCTCAAAACTAGACAAAAGAACTAAAAATGCTTTTTAATCTACTGATATATTTTTGCGGATATTGCGTGTGCACTTGTTTATATTTTAAATTCGCTCGACTCAACAGACTTTTGCATTGAATACAGTTTATAGAAAATAAATTTTCTTTTGTTCAGAAGGAGGAAATTTAGTATTCGGCGCTATTTTTGGAGACCAGAAACACTGAGTCCCTTTCTGCCTTGGATTGACTCTGGTTGTCTCAGCTTGTTATTGCAAACTGTACGACACTTGAGGCAATGTTAAACTGACTGAAAACGTTAGCTCAGAAACATTTTTGTTTTTCCTACAGTGTTCAATAGTATAGTTTCTCTCTCTTCGTTAGCCTGTAAGCATGCCATTAAGTTTTGGATTTTTTCATTCAAAAGTTTTTATAAAAAAGGGCTCTACCAAAGGCAAAAGAAGAGCATTTGAAGCCTTAAGCCGTGGTAACCGGTACTTCTTACTTTGCCTTTGTTCACAAAGCAGCCTTTTGTTCATCTTATATATATAAAACCGGTCAAAATAAAATTTAAGTATAAACAATAAATATTTCGGTCGTTTTCATCATTCTAAGACTGAATCAAACATTTCAAATCATTTTAAGAGAGCAGAGGAATGACAAAAATCCGAATCGAGGAGCATATACAGTAAAATGTCAAGCAAGCGATTAGTGCTCAAACGCGTTCCTTTAACTCTTGTTCTACATCATCATCACTTTTTCTAGACTTCTTAGCTAAAATCAGAATCTTTTCCTCTACGTTCACAACCGGAGAAATAACAGGTGCCGGCTTAACGCAACTAATTAAACGTTGATTTCCACTAGCAGCTAATACAATTACATTAGGTAGAGCTACTAGCTTTTCTTTTTTTGCAAGAACCAGTAACTTTCGGCTGAGGCTGGGCTGTTCTTAACTTTTTGGCCATTTCAGCCTCAAATTGTTCTCACATTATTCTTATTTATTGATATTTCCAAATAACACTAAATTTACGGAGTAGTTATACAATAATATCTATAATATTGTTGCAAAACAAAACGTTTTCTCATACAGTATCATACATTATGTAACGCGTAGGATCATGCATTCAAGCTTTTGTTACCATTTTCCGCTGCGTTTCAATGAAATATGAAAAAGCGGTTAGAAATGTTATTACGACTTACATGTACATCTCAATCTGTGTGCAAGAATTAAATAAAATTCTTAAATTTGACTGATGAAAATTTCAGTCCGTTGATTGTTTTAAACTTGTTCTTTTAAAATTTTTGAGCAAACTCAGCCTGGGTGTTTCTATAAAGTTTGTTCTTATAAAAAAGTGTGCATTTCATTACTCTGTTAGTTTCCTAAGCGAGTATTTTCAGGTCTGGATAAGTTCTTCCGTTGTTCGTCAAGCATTCTTCTTTGATTAATTTAAACGTATACTTCATTTCAAAACATTTTTTATTTGTTTCTCTAGAGCGAAAAATTTTAAAAAGCGAGAAGGCTAGCAATAAACAAACGGATTTAGTTAACATATCTCTTTTCATTAACGACGCGTACAATCAAATTTCACGTTGGTATATCTTAAGCACCGGTTGCATCAACTTGAATACTGCAACAAGGACATTGATTAATCATATGTTTATCACATTTTAGCTCTTAGCAAAACGATTTGAAGAATGCTCAAAAAGTTAAGAATGAACTAAACGTTCTGCTACTTAGTGACTACCTCATGATACGGATTAAAGTTTACTATTAGTACAAAATGATTGTCATTGTTAGTTCTAGAATTTCAAGATAAGGACTTGTATTTATATTCTTGTTTCCGCGATATGAACTCTTGTGAGTCTCGGCTGCAAAGTCATATGATCTTATATATTAACGTCTGCGCTCGAGTTAATTTTAAAAACTCCCCAAAATATTTGAATAAAACGACATGATAACCAAATATTTGAATTTGTAGAGTTTAGGCAAGCTTTTTTTTATTTAAAGACGTGTTTTTTTTATCAATGATGATGTAAAAGGACGGATAACTGGGCTGGGCAAGCCAGAAAGCCATATTCTTAATGCGATAAACGCTCTTAGTCTTAACCATAATTGGTCAAAACTACTAATTGTTGTTGTTTCGGAATAGTATCAACTGAAACAACCTCAAACCATAACTTATACAAACAAAAACTGCAAAATTGGTCACATATCAGAACTGAGAAAGAAACGACAAAACTTTTGTTTGTCAATTAAGCCATTCGAGTTTAAATGTCTAATAATTAATTGAGTGCCAGATTATAGAATATTAGTAACCACATTACAATAATAAAATTATATGAATATAAATTAATGGAACTAAGTTATTAAAGATTGTAAGCTAAATAAATAATAATATTTGTAATGTAAGACATATAATAATATATGTAAATAATTTAATCAAATCAACTTTCCGGTAAACTAAAGTATAGAAAGCACAAACGTGCTAGTAGCTAACTTGAAGCCACTATATTGGGCA
>ERZ1740055.462-NODE-462-length-11140-cov-8.633469_pt1 | contig 11140 bp, 3 predicted proteins | sample MGYA00581747_ERZ1740055 | MGnify/ENA primary metagenome ERZ1740055 (study PRJEB43018, sample SAMN04849739) | marine metagenome | isolation source: floating plastic debris | place: Pacific Ocean | collected 2008-08-28 | study: EMG produced TPA metagenomics assembly...
AAGTTGTACTTTTCCTACCGCTCTTTACCAAAGACTTTGTTTACTACTAGTAACTCAAGCACGTGGTAGTCTGTGCAAACCATGATAAATACATATTGTAAAATAAATACAAGGATGAAAGGAGAAGTACTTCGTCACGTGATTATCAAAACGTTCTTTTTTAACTAAGCCACTCATTATCTATGGTTGTTGATTTGCATGAAGAATGTAGTACAAAATAACTTGAACACAATAATGGTTGACTTAAAGACTGACCATAACCAACATGAAGGAATATTTGAAATGAATGGCGGAAACATTTTCAAGATTATTCTTCCGTTTCTAAAGTTCAATTCCAATCTGAAAACTTAAGCAAAGCAGCGATACAAGGCAAGCAGCTTAGTATTTTGGTGCTTAGTGATGAAACTTAGCTTAGTGATGCAGCTTAGTGTTTTGGTGGACTAAAAAATAGTCAAAAGTACATAATGCATTATGGGTAGAGATTGTTAGTCTTGAGCTATAATCTAGCGATGATTAGCAAAAAAAAATTAAAATGAAAAGCGAATGCTTTTCACGTTCTATGAAATAGAATACAACCTGATTCAATGTGAACGAACGTTTGTTATTGGTGCACTGGCTATGTACACAAGCAGCCATCACGATTATTGCACCACTCTGTACGTGTGATTGAAAATCTGCTCAGTTTACAACATTTGCAAATATCGAAACGTATTTTAAGCTTTTGTTTTTGTCATGTGTCTGATATATCGCGTGTTACAAGACAGCAAAAGTTGCTTCTAGAGCATGCAATTCAATCTGTTGGCTCTTGTTAGTTTTTACTTTAACTACATTACTACTGAAAAGTTCTTGAACATAATAAAAAGAACGTTTGTATTCACAGAGAAAAATGATGTTGAATTAAGCAAAAGCCATTCAGTAGTTTGTATAAAAAATGACGTTGTGCCATATTTTCTATCGGTTTGTTCGCTTGTGACTACGCAAATAATTTTATATTTAAGAGTTTCCTGACGAAACTTCGTTAGATCGCAGTCTCCTTTCTAGATATCAGGACTGACGTCGTATTAGGATCACCCAGTTTCATTTCTCTACAGATGTCGTCTTTTATTACCGTTTCGAACGTCGGCCCTGAAACGCAAAATATAGTGCGATTAGCATTAGTTTCTAATTAGTTGACTGATAACTGTGTATAGAATTATAATGAAAAAGATCGATGGCACATTAAAATTGATCTGCACGCAACTATCCGTGGCTTAATACCTCACTTGGTAAGAGTGTTTCACAGAGATCACACATGCAAATTCCGTTTCGTTTTGGAATTTATACAGTTGCGTACGCAGCAATAGCAACGAAGATTGTTTGAACAGAGGTGTTAATAAAATAGCCAACATCAAAACTTCAAACTTTCGGCATCGAAATTGACTTTTGTTTGATGATAAATTTATACGGACATAAAAAAAAAAGCATAACGCAAAACCCACAAAATCAAAAAAATTGTTGTGAGGGAAGTGGTAATGGTCACGTATGGTAAGTTCAAGCTACGCGCTTGAAATCTTTAAATTGATATAAACGTTTTTAAAACACTTTAGTTTGATTTCACCCCAGCAGTCACCATATATATGAGGGACAGCAGAGGTGCAGAGTTTGAGTTCAGTAGGACAGCTGGATGCTTCACTATTCAAAATATATTTGTTACCTTGTTTTTTTAGTTTGAGCTGGATTCTATAGAAAATCCCAGCTTGTCTATGGTATAGAATTGCATCAAACACAATATACAGCACAGCAAACTCAACCACGATGAATACCACGAACAGCGTTGAACTTACCCCTAGGGAAGAAAAAAAGGATTCTTTTTTCAAATAATAGTTTTACCATTTTAGAGGATTAGACACAATACTGCAATCAAAGTCCATCGTGGTTGGACACCTTTTTCGTTAATTACATGTTACTATTGACATTGTCGATTTTTTGCGATACTGAATAGTTATTGATTAATTCCGTCACATCTTAGTGGCAGGAGAAGTCCGTTGCTTGTTTCGTGTCGATGTACCTGACAAAAAGCGAAACTGCGTTGCTTTAAGAGGACCTTAATTCGTGTTTGATATGGTAAATTGTGATGTCATTAATACACTGATTATGAGTTAATAAAGACCCAGTGGCAGCTTTCCAGCTTATCGTCTGACAGATTTTGCACTTCGTATTGTCAATGATGGTGAGTCTCCATTACAATACACGATACATGCATCAGAATGAGCTAAATGTTGTATACAAACGGAGAGCAAAGCCATTAAATCATACAACAGACAGTATCATTTACAACGAATGAACATTTCAATTCTCAAGTTCTGAACAATCACACCCAACTCCTTGAAATCATTTTGTTTACACCTATATAATACGTGTTCTGTATTACCTTTTTCGGGATTCTAAATTGCACCAGGTTCTAAAATTAGAAGATTCTGAGTTATATTGGTAGTTATTCAATTTCTGGAGCCGATGAATTCCAGATTTTATACAAGGATTATGAGCTCTCTGATTCCAGAACATGAGCAGATATTTTATGAATAAAATATATTAATCGAGCATTAGCACTTTAGTATGTGCTACATGCAAAGTTGTGCTATTAGATGATGATCCATTCATACCAGATACTCAATCATCATTTGAGCTGCTTCAAAGGCTATTGAAGGCTTAGTCAAAATATTAATCGAGATGGTTCTACTATGAATTAGGTACGAATATTCCCTCAAACTCTGGTGAACGTCGAGAAACTACGAAAATCCAGCTTACCTTTCTTTTCGGAACTGAGGTTGCGCTTTCTTGATCGCCCTGATCTTGGAGACGTTTGAACAGTCACACACTTGCAATCAACTTTGCTCCAGTTCTAATTGATATTCAAGCAAACTTTTCAGTACTTGAAACAAAGTCATGCATTCTTCAAGTGTATTATTTACTTACAAATAGAAAATGTTTCAAGCTTGTGACGTCTCGCCTGATATATGGCTATCCAAAATACAAAACATTCCGTCTTGAATTAAGTATTTAGCCTTAGAAGTTGCAGTAATTACAGCTTAGAAAGTTAAACCTCGATATCTTGACATCCGCTATAATATTAGTTGCTGGCATCCAGAGGTCATACGCAAGTCATACGAGTCAGTGTAGCTAAATTGAGATTGATAGAACTGCCTCCTATGGTTGATAGTTCGTATCTCATAGATTTGGTTCAGTATGGTTTCCATCTAGTCGGGTGAGAATTCCACAAGACACCTAAACTGATACAACTATACTATACTAATATACGGAAAGCAGCATTAACATGCATTGTATTCTTCACTAGCTTGGACTGATTAATTTTATCATATGGCAATACAAAAATTCATGACTTAACATTTTGATGTAAATTGGCTTTTGATTGCCAACGAGCCAGGCGAGCGACGACGCGAAGCTCTGGTTAGGCAGCGGAGAATAGAGCTGTGTGAATTATTTTATGTATTCTGGGAAAACGTAATGTAATGTGCACACTTGGGATGAGTCAGTCACAAAACGGATATGGAATCACCATCTCGATGACGCGTGTTAAACGTTGATGAACGTCAAAGTTTCATTAATCACAAAAATAAATGTAGCAAAAAACAATATTACATCAGTTTAGATTTTATTGCATTGACTACTGAAAACCTTTCGTAGAAACACAGCATAAAAGAGATGAGGGCATTTTCAAAAAGATTGGTTTCAGTTTCAGCATTGGCAGAAATGTAATTACAAACTTTTTAGCAGAATGGCAAATAAACATGTTGATGTCGAATCAGTGAAGGCCTATTGTTCAAACTTACTCATTCCTAGTAGTAAACGCGTTAACTTGCTCCATAGCACTTTGACGGTAGGTACCTCTAGTTGGATAGAATTAGTGTTGAGTCAATCTGGAATAAAGCACGATCTTGTCTTACATTACCCTGGGTGATACGACTAATGGCTCGATTTTTTTAAACGTGCCACTTAAGTCTGTTGATGTTCTTCTTTGCAGTTGCTGTCACCACAATTTTTATGCTGCAGCCACTTTGCGAGTATTTCATCTGAATACCTATTCTACGTCCGTTGTTACCCATGTTTGCTCAAATAGAAGAAGATATTTTGACATTCAAGCAGAATCGTAAAAGGAATTATTTCTAATTTTCCCAAAACATTAAGTTATGTTGAATAAAACGGTTTGGCTTCCAACCAATTACTAGTCTTTTTAAGGCTCTCCATTTTGTCTTGGACTTAATTTCATTCATCATACAGTTTTTGACACCTTTTACAAACTATTCTTACCTGACTGGCTCCACAGACGTGGGGTGCATTGATGCACTCGCACCGGCATGCATTTCTATTCCACGTATAACCAATGGGACAAGGCGTTGGTGGATCGCTGTTATTGTACAAGCATTTACAGAAGCAGTTGTTTTCATTCCATTCCTCATACTGCGATATACATTCATTCGCTTTTCTAACGCACCGACACCCGCAGCTAGTGTGATTTTTTTCTATCACAGTTTTGAGTCCACCGCTATTAATGTTTATAGGAAAATGTGATATAGGAACGTCCGTGTAGACGGTGGGAACGCATTCTTTAACAGTTGGACTGAGGGTGCCACATGATCCGCCACACCGGTGAAGTATAACAAAGAATGGAAAAAAGTTGTAATGAGGATGACCCAGTGCCACGAGGGTTGGCCGTGGTTCGCAGTGCTGATTGGGTAAATGAATTGCTCCTGTAAAAATTAATTCTGAGTTTAGTCAAATACCCAATGTATTCCAAAAGCAGCAGTTAAACATTTTCACCATTACTTAACCATTTTAAGTTGTCAATAGACCTATTTTCAAATCCGTTTACTACTTAGTATATTTTTCAACACCGTTTTATAAATAAATCTTCACTTTTTGGGGTTTAACTAATCAGTTCAATTGTTAATGTTATGATAAATACTAACAAATCATTCTTGTGCTTCAGTGTGAAAGACCTCTTTATGCCAATTAAGGTGATTAAAGCGAATGCTCAAAAAGTTCTACACTCGACAAAATGAAAGATTTCTTAATTACTGGTTGAGACCTTCTTGGATGTTTTGAGACTGATTCAAACAGGACTATTAAAGGACTGGGAAGACTGCGATGCACGAGACACTAGGCTATTGGATCGAACCGTTGAACAGAATGCAATATTTGAATAAACAGATATAATACCATATCTTTCTTTTAATAAGTTCTATAGTGTTTCTACCTTTCAAATAATTGACTTTAAACTTTGGTGAAAAAGTAAACATTTCATCAGTTCTAATTTTAAAGACAAACAAAACGTTACTTTTAATAAAAAAAACCTCGTTAACTGGTTTACCAAAGCGAACTCAAATCGTGGAATTGCACGGTCAGTTATTGTACACTGTCTTCAAACGCTTTTAAAAATGCACAATGAGTTTTGTGCATGATTCATTTGATTGCATCGTTTACTAAAACGCATAAAAAGATAACCGAACGATTGTTTCGTGTTTTTTTTGCATCAAACATCTACTCGAAACCATTGAATGTGTGTCATTTGATACTTGATGTGTTAAACGGTGAGTTCTTTGGGTCGGCCGACAAGTCGCAGAAGACGTAGAGAGGCCTTGCAAATATGTTTTAAAAAACAAAACTCGCACTAAATAGCGCGCTAAACTTTACTTTTGAAAAGTTTCTTGCGGACCTTTTTGATAGTTGATTTACAATGCAGTTAAGAGCAAGCTACATTTCCATTACAAGTATAATTCACGTTTAAAATACGGAAAGTATAAAGTATTTAACTCAACCAAAGATAATAAGATGGTTGTAATACACTGAAACCAGCACTTGTATCTAAATAATTTAAAATGTAGATGATAGGTTTAAAGCGTGTTAAAAATACCTTAACGAATGATATTTTATAGCTATCAACTTGGTGAATCGCCTTTCCATAAACCTTTACAGTTTTTATTTTGAGACAATTTTAGGCATTAAAAGCTGCTCGGTATTGTGGTTAGTTGACAAGCTAAAATAGTTCTGAGTGAACTCACACGCTTCTAGTTTAACTGTTTAATAATGTTAACTGTTGTGCAGACAAAAGATAAGCCTCGAGGCATTTTTAGCTGTCACTGTTAACTCAACACATCTGCCTGGATATCTTAAAGAAAACAAAAACGACAAAACGGCATCTTTGGTTTATGTACAGAAAAAGACAAATATGTACTTACCTTGTGTTACAAGTAAGGAAGCTAGAGTCACCAGAAACATTAAACACTCCATGGTTGGATGATCTTTGAAGGCGAGCAGTCAGTTGGGTTTTTCGTGTCGACTTTATATTTTGACGATATATTCTGTATTGAAACAAATATAATGATTTAGATGGTTTATCTACGTGTCATCCACCTGCTCTACACTGATGAGTCGATCCCATCAGGTATTGAAATCAAAATAATCCGGAGAAGTATTGAATGACAAGACTCCTTCCACTGTGCACTTGTGAGAGCAGAACATGAGCAAATAGAAATGGTAAACGAACAAAGCAAATCCTCTTCATATATTTCCACAATTAGAAGCAACTATGGTAAAATAAAGATGCGCCTAAAGTTTCTCTATCCCCTGGTACAAAAACAATATATTATTTTTGACTGATTGGTTTGCACTGAGTTAAGTTCATATATCATATCAATATTCTATAGGTCAGGGGTTTAGTCATTTCTAGTAAGTAGGTTTTATATTACTATTAGTATTGTCTGCAAGTACAAAAACAAGCTTCTCTAAAGCTTGCTACTCGAACGTGTAGGAACACTTGGTATTTTTCACATATACTGAAACACATTCTAAAATGTTTCTTTGCTACCAACTATGGTTTGCTGCAAGTTTCTCGTAAGATGTGATATGAAACTCGGTTTGGGTAAATTGCAGGATCTCGGTTCAGTTGCAGCCTGGCAGTACACTTCTTGTCTTTCCGTTTCATGTGCAATTATCTTATGTCACTAATATGGAATAGGTAATTTTCTCCCACAAGCGAAAAGCACCGTTAGATCATGGAGCGATCTAAACCCTAAAGGAACAATTTGTGCACGTGATCGTATCAAAAACAATAAATTTTGCTTGATTTGACGGAAATCTGTATTTTACACACTGACTACACAAAGTAACATGCTAATTTCCAAATTTCTCCGTTTTCTAAACATTACTAACCTTATTAATTACAAGAAATAAATTATCTTGTGTGGATAGGGTCCTTCTGTTGTATTACAATGATTTGAGCTGAGTCCTTTTAGAAGTGAGTTTTATATCGCCCAAAGTGCCTTTCAAACCTACGTCAAAGCTAAACGCATACATATTTAATGAGGATTGATAGCTGTTCCGGCAATTGCGTCTTTTAAAACACCCAACTATGATAACAGTTTGACGTTTATTTTGAGACGAATGGAATTTAATTTGAGATTCCTGTTATGTCTTTTGTTTTATTTTTAGAATTCTAATAGAATGGCTGAGCTCAACTCGATCGGTTGAACAAGACATGTCGATTTGTCATGCGCATGTCATGCGGGCTAATTTTAATACAGCTAACCATGTATAATACATACATATATTTTTTAAATTTTCGCTATAATATTGCCACCGACCAACTGTCTGTAATTAGCTTACCAGAGTGCAGTATAGCTTCGATTCGTTAAGTACTCCCCACAATGCCCTAGTGTCCTGAAGCCAATATCAACATTCTTACATAAGCATCAGATCACGCAACGAAACCCATACCGCACCTAGGTGTTATAAGACCTATTTCTAGAGTGGAGACAAACGGTTTGACGTGACTTAAAAAGCACTTTGCTTTTTGTGTAGTTCAGGATTATTCGGTATTGGGATGTTTTGGACATTTCGCTTAAATGATAAGATTCTTTGGAAACATCAGTAAAATTAGGCAACTGTTACATTTTAACAGAGTCGCATTAATTGCCATTAACTGTTGATGTTCAGCTGATGTCGAACAATTGTATCTAAAAGTTAACATTGAAAAACAGTTCCTATACGGAAAATCTGTTTCTAATACAGGTAATCAGTACTAATATACATCAACTATAGTAAAATGAAGAGAAACATGCAGGTCGCATTTGATCTGCACTTTATGTATTTAGATTTATAAATTGTTTCTTTTTGGGAAACAGTTTGTTTTCGCAAGAACAGAATGGTAAATGCAACTTGGACTCGAAAGATTGTTTTTAAGTACCTAACAAACACTATTGTTTTCTATGTTTATTAAACCGGTTGATAAAAAAATTGATACAGATAAGAAAATATTGGTTGAAACACATATTTATACACTAATACAAACATTACTATTTTCAGTTTATTTCATTGAATTATTGACTGGGACAATAGTTCCCTGTTTAGGTTCTCAATTGGCATGCGGAGGATTTTAACGTTTTTAAATTCAAAATAAAATTTTAAGGACAATCATAACGGATGTAGTTTTTTAAAATGCCAGAGATTGGTCGAATTTGGTCGGAAATGAAATTGAAAGCAAGTGTAAGAGATCCATAATAATTTGAATATGAACAATACGGACAGCTAACAATACAGACAGCTAACCCACTTTGAAGTCGTTCTGTCTCTTTCTTAATTTCCTTCCCGCTTTCTCTTCTTAACATTCCAGCATGTTTTTGCAACTTCTCGGAAAAGCATTGTTATCACTTTTCGAGTATATTCGATAGCATTAATAAGAATTTGCTTAAAACAATTTCTGTTTATGAAAAATTCCACGACATTGTTTTTAATATGAAACCATTTTCGATGTTTTTGGTCATCACTATTAGTGCCACAAGGTTAGTAATAAAACTCGACTGGTTTAGCACCAACTCGACAAGGTTTACTTACTAGCAGATTTTTGTATATATTTTGCGTCAATTTTTACATATAAACAAAATTAATTTACAGGTATTAAGATTGGTCGAAACACTTTAAGTAACATATGGAGTTAACATATTAAAAATGTTCCTTGTGTTAAGCCCCGGATCCACAAAGTTGTCCGTCTCGAAATCGTTTTAATATAACTGACCCATTTTAGATATTAGGGCTCTTGTTTATTAGAATTTCTGTGTGTACAACACGTATTTTTCATGTTGTTAGGTTAAACTGGCAATAAATTTCTATTGACAACTGAACTAAATCTATTTCTGCATCAGTTTACTGATGATTCTAAAACAGAAAAAGTTTTAGTCCACCATTTGTTACATTAGTTACAGCGGAATAAAGTAAGTAAAGTAAAAATTGTTGGGTTTTCAATTTGTTTATCAACGTTTGACCGAAACAAAAGTGATATAAATACATGCCATCAGAATAGAATGATTGTTTGAAATTTCCAATTGTTTGTTCCTCAAAAGCTATTGACGTGCGTCTGCGTTTAATGAGGTGCAGTGCGTAGTTTGGCCAGACAAAGCAAGGTTTAACTAGTACATGCAGTTTTACTGAATAAAGAAAGGGGTAAAAAATCAAAAAATAGTTGCTGTGACGAAGGGCTAGCTAATGCTTGCAAGTACAACAGAATTGGAGTCGCCAGTCAGTAATATGAGAAGTGAATCATGAATCTTTCCAAACGTCAATTGGTTTGGAGTTTAATTTTTGAGGAGGATTTTTTGTAAAAAGTATTCAGCTAAAACAAAGAACGTCTCCCAGGTGTCGAAAATTACTAAAACCCTACAAAGTATACAGTTTTATAAATTTATAAGTTTTACACCGTAATGAGAAGAATTTTGGAAATTGAAAGGTAGACATCCTAGAAAATGTTCTTACTAATCTGTAGTCAGTTCCTACGGCCGGAGAAGCTACCGTAATTTTACGTGCTCAGATCGGTTGTCTGATGTTATGAGAAGAGACTTGAACTTCCTCTTCTCTGCTTTAACTAAACTTTCTTTGTACATATCTACTATTATAACTGATTTTATCACTAAACTATTATCACTATTACTTCGTTCCTTGCTAGTCTTTCTAATTTTTTGTTGTTTCTATCAGCCGTTTAAAAAATAAAATTTGTATATTTAACACTTAAAAACGCGTAATATTTCACAACCATACTTACAAACCCACCGCGGCCCGTTTGTATTTAATTTCTCACACATGAAGAGGCTGGTGCAGCCAGCCTAAACGTTAACATTTTCAAAATCTTTCATTTGCGTAGATCCGACCCAGCAGAGAGCATTACTGTATAACTTCAATACATTTAGTAAAAAGATCACAAATTAAGTGTGAAAATGGCAGTGTATTGTATATTAACAAGAATATTTTTCAATTCGTTTTACTTGGCACGTGGAGTTGTTCTAAACATTGCAAACATTATCAAGACGAGATGTTTCTTTATCGCTCTGTAGTGATTAAGTTTCGGCTATTTGAACAGTCTTAAAATCAACAACAATAGTTTGATAACCTCGGCTTTAAGATAATACTCACGTAGTTGAAAAACGTTTACATATTGAAGGTCAAGTACGAAGCATGCGCGGAAGAAAAAATGTTTCGATTAGTTTATTCTAGAAAATAAAGCACAACAACTTGACGGCCATCAATTTAAACTGCAATGAACCACTTGTAATTTTATAACTAAACAATAATTAATCTCAATGTAGACTGTCGATAGGATGAAAAATACACAATTTATATTTATCTTGTACACCTCATGGAGGGTCTGTGGCCGCTACCACATAATTCTCTCTGTTGAAACTGTATGTGTTAAGCAGAAACGGGTGAACACAGTTCCGATTTTTTGGTACAAAAGTTGGAGGGAGGAGGGGGGATGCAGTTAGTGAGATACCCGGGGAGGAAATCCCGAGACATGATTGCAATTTGTGCTCTATTTGACTGCATTTTTGATCGTCAATTATCGTAAAGAATAAAGAGAGACAGTATCTTATTTTTACCATATAAATCGTCAGCCCTCTTCCTTGGATTTGCTTGCTATACAGCAGCTACCGTGCGTTGACTATTTACAGAACTGATTCCTCGGGGAGGGGCTCGAAGCGATTACGGAGGATATAGAGATAGAGGTTAATATCAGGACGACTTTAGACTCTGAATATCTGTAATATAAAGAAAGATTCCAAAAAAATAAAAAAAAAAAAAAAAAAAAAAAAAAAAA